>JRYG01003059.1_pt1 | contig 13999 bp, 9 predicted proteins | sample 235341 | NCBI WGS metagenome assembly JRYG01 (sample SAMN03074218, study PRJNA261478) | activated sludge metagenome | biome: Wastewater Treatment Plant; feature: Wastewater; material: Activated sludge; isolation source: activated biomass of a wastewater treatment plant treating hydrocarbon... ... | reverse complement strand
CACCTTGTCACCTTGTCGTCTAACCAAGTCATTACCAACTTTCGACATGCATCGCTTTTATAGCTCCATCTACCTGCATCGAGGTGAGTGCCGTTGGGAATAATTTCGAAGTGCACAGGAGATTGTGCAACTCGTTGCGCTATTGAAATAAATGAGCGGGCGCTATCCAGCGGGACCAATCCATCGTGGGTGCCATGCAGGCACAAAATTGGAACTTTGGTATTAGGGGTTAGCAGATGAACAGGATTGGCCTGGTAAAACAAGTTGCCTTGCCGGGGGCCCGCAAGCCTTCTTAAGATCAGATTATCAGACAATTGGGATAAATCGACGGGGGCGCCGCAGATCATAAGGCCTTTTACTTGTTCGGGCAGCAATTCGCAAGCTGACAGAGCGGCAGTGTCTAGCGCCAGGTGGGCCGCCAGATGTCCCCCTGCCGACATACCGCTAAATAATAGTGCCGGCGCTTGCCAGCCTTGTTCCTGCATCCAATCTCGTGACCAGGCCAGTAGCTTGTTGAGGTCAGCCCTGATATGTAAAAAATTGTGCCGGGGCAGTTTGCGATATGAGGGTAAAATGATTGCGTAGCCATTTTCGAGGAAAAACTTCGCCTGGGCGCGGAACATTTCCGGCCGGCCGAATTGCCAGGCGCCGCCGTGAAGAAAGAAGGCTAGCGGTTTTTGCGTGAAATCGGTATGTTGGGGTGTAAAAGCCAGCAGATATTGTTGCGGGTGAGGGCCATAGGTATAACGCATAGGCCGGCTGATTCCCTTGCGGCGGCGCCACATATGCCACCAGTGGCCTGCCAGTCCAATCATTTCATAAGTTATCGTCCCTTTCCTCATCGCTCAATTCGTTAACAGGCTGCAAGATGAACATACTGATGATTCCGCCGGCAAGGTCGATCGCCAGGTGCAATAGGATGGGAAGCAAGAGCGACTGGGTGCAGAGCAATAACCCGCCGAAGGCCAATGTCATGACCATGATTTTGACAACAGCTTCCCGCCCCTGATACCAGTGTACTAATCCGAAAATGACGGCATTCAGTAGCAAAATAAGTACTGAAATAGCCGGTTGATGTCCCAACAGCAATAATAAATACGACATCAAATACCCCCGGAACGCTATTTCTTCGGCGACGGCTGCGGTAAAGGCAAGTAGCGTATAATAGTTGAATTCTCGAAGATTGGCAGGCAGAAAAGGCGCATGTTGCTGCCAGTGTAAACGTGTAGCCGCGCGAGCTGCGGGCGAAGCCGTTTTACGCCATACGTCGATAGCATAGATTAGTGAAAATACGCCTGCCCATATTACCGGCGCCCACCAGTCGGTAATCTGAGGCCATTGAAACCCCATATGGGCCGGGGGGCGTCCGCTTAGTACCCATATGATTATGGCTACGATAGCGATAATCCACAATAGTATGCTGTTGCTTTTGTACAATAAAATTTTTGCAGCTGTGTCAAATCGCAATTCCGCCAACGGCCGCTGCCCGGATTTTATTGCGATCAGAGGAGCTATGACGCCCAGCAGCAGCGCGTAAATATGGTCAAATATGTTGAGTTGATCCATCGTGGTTTGCAATGCGGTTCATGTTTAGTTCTTTGTTATAATATAAACCAGTGAACCACAAAAAAAGATGAAGGGCATCTCCTGTGGTGGAGACACCCTTCTCAATTTGTTATTAGCGACTTATATCCGCTGTTGCGGATTATTCTTCTGCCATAAACGGATAACGGTAATCCGTTGGCGATACAAAGTTTTCTTTAATTGCTCGCGGCGAAGTCCAACGGTACAAATTCAGTACCGAACCGGCTTTATCATTCGTTCCCGAACCTCTTGCGCCGCCGAACGGCTGTTGGCCGACAACAGCGCCTGTAGGCTTGTCGTTGATATAGAAATTGCCGGCGGCGTGGCGCAGTTTTTCAAAAGCCGTGATAATGGCTTTGCGTTCGCGGGCAAAGATGGCTCCTGTCAAAGCATACGGCGATGTATTGTCCAGCAATTCAAGCGTAGACTCGTAGTCCTTGTCGTCGTATACGTAAATTGTCAAAACCGGGCCAAAAAGTTCTTCGCACATGGTGATATAGTGCGGATCCTGCACCACCATGACGGTAGGTTCAATAAAATAGCCATTGGTTTTGTCGTAGTTGCCGCCTGCGATGATTTCAACGCCCGGATGCTGTTTTGCCTCGGCAATATAGCCGGTAATCTTGTCAAAGGCTCTTTCGTCAATGACAGCGTTGACAAAGTTAGTAAAATCTTCCGGAGAACCTATTTTAAAAGATTGAATATCTTCCAGCAATAATGTTTTGGTCTCATTCCACAGGTTTTTGGGGATGTAAGCCCTGGAAGCGGCGGAACATTTTTGACCCTGGTATTCGAAGGCGCCGCGGGAAAGAGCGGTAGCCAGCGCTTTGGGATCTGCGGATGAGTGGGCCATGACAAAGTCTTTGCCGCCGGTTTCTCCTACTATACGCGGGTATGATTTGTATTTGCTCAAATTGGAGCCGATGGTCTGCCACAATTGCTGGAAAATGCCAGTGCTGCCGGTGAAGTGCAAGCCGCCGAAATCGCGGTGGTTAAATATTACGTCGCCGGCAGTAGGGCCGCTTACAAAAAGGAGGTTGATGACGCCCGGCGGGAGCCCTGCCGCTTCAAATACTTCCATGATTACTGCGGCGGAATAGATTTGCGTTTCGGCAGCTTTCCATACTACCGTGTTGCCCATTAAAGCGGGCGAACTAGGCAGGTTGCCGGCAATGGAGGTGAAATTGAACGGTGTAAGCGCAAAGACAAATCCTTCCAGCGCTCGGTATTCCATGCGGTTCCAGGTGGTAGGTGCGCTGTTGGGTTGCCCCTGATAAATCTCGGTCATGTATTGTACATTAAACCTGAAAAAGTCGCACAGCTCCGCTACGCAGTCGATTTCAGCCTGGAAGACGTTTTTCGATTGCCCTAGCATGGTGGCCGCGTTCATTTTCGCGCGGTAGGGCCCGGCAAGCAGATCAGCGGCTTTGAGGAATATAGCGGCGCGCTCTTGCCAGGGCATGTTTTCCCAGTCTTTTTTGGCCTTCATGGCCGCGTCGATGGCGGCTTTTACGTGAGTGGCGTCGGCGCGTGAGTAGTATCCAAGGGTGTGGGATAGTTCATGGGGGGGATGGATGGCTTTGCGTTCTTTGGTAAATATCTGCAGGCCATCGATATGCATGGGTAGCTCCAGTTGCTGTGATTTGAGAGCGGTAATTGCAGCTTTGAGCTCAGCGCGTTCCGGTGATCCCGGTTTGTAGCTCAACACGGGTTCATTGACTGCGTGTGGAACTTTGAAAAATGCGTTTGACATAATCTGGTTGTTATATAGTAATGTATGGTTAGTAGATTTTATCGGGCGCAAAGTTAACTACTATTCTGCCAGCAACAAATGACGCAGTTCACTAAGTTCGTGAATTTCATATGTCGGCGAAATGCCTGACGTATTGCCTGATTTTTCAGGGTTGTACCAGCAAGTGTGGAGCCCGTAGGCATTGCCGCCACCGATATCTGCGTTAAGGCTGTCGCCGACTACGATAACTTCTTCACGAGCAGGGTTGCCGATTTTCTCAAAGGTGAAGTCGAAAAAGCCCGTATGTGGTTTTGAAAAACCGGCCTCGTCGGAAATAATGACCTCCCGAAAAAAATGCTGTATGCCCGATAGCTCAAAGCGCGAGCGCTGAACGTCTTTTAATCCGTTGGTAATAAGTGCCATCTGGTAGCGCGAATGCAATTGGGCCAATAAATGCCCGGCTCCTTCAATCAGATAGGCTGATTGCGACAGGTAACAGAGGTATTGTTGCGCGAATACCGGGATATCAGCAGTGGCGTCAATGGCGGCAAAAAACTGTTCAAAACGAAGCGTGCGCAGCTGCTGCCGGGAGATTTGCCCGGATTCAAAGGCATTCCAGCAGGCTTTGTTGATCTGATTGTACAAGGTTAGCACGCTGTCGTCATAGGGCAGGCCGTTTTCTTCCAGGGTTTTCTGAAGGGCTTGTCTTTCTGAGCTGTCAAAATCGAGCAGGGTATTGTCAGCGTCGAAAAGAATCCAGCGGTAGGTTGACTCGGGCATTTTATTGATATTAAAAATCGCTGATTTTATGGTTTGGAAATCACCACTTCTCTTGGAATAAACGGCGAGGCATCGCCACCCCCTTTGATGATTTCCCTTACAATAGTAGAACTGATATGAGAGTATGCAGGTTGACTAATCAGGAAAATAGTTTCAATGCCGTTGCCCACAATGTGGTTGAGTTGCGAAATGGTTTTTTCGTAATCGAAATCAGAGGCGTTGCGCAAACCCCGCAGCAGAAAATTAGCGCCGATGCGGGTGCAGTAGTGCGCGGTGAGGTTTTCAAAATAATCGACTTGCACGCGGGGTTCGTGGGCGAAAACGGCTTTCAGCCAATGTATGCGTTGCTCAAGATTGAAAAGATATTGCTTTTGCGTGTTGACGCCTATTGCGACTATAATTTGGTCGAATAGCGGCAGGGCGCGTTCTACCAAGTCTACATGCCCGGTTGTGATAGGATCAAAAGAACCGGGGAATACGGCTATTTTTTGCGGCATGAAGGGCAGTTTTGGTTAGGTTGTCATCCTGTCGGCGGCAAAATTGAGCATTTTATGCGGTTTGGCCAAAATATAATGTCATTGTAAGGGCGCCATGTTGGATAAATAAATCCTGTCAGCGAATAATACCGGGGCTTCGCTCCCCGCCGCCGCCTTGCTCACAAATACAAGATGGTGGCGGCCATTGACAGGTTGAATATTACACCAGACTTCCCGGGGGATATTACCCGCTTGATCGGCAGGTATTTCCACACGACCTAGTAGTTTTCCGTCAACGGCGTCGGCGTGGATTTCCAGGGCGCCGCCGCTCATGGTATTCCGGTTGGCAACGAGGTTGATTTTGATGCTCCGTACACCGGTGAGGTCGATGTTTTTATATCCAAAATAGCTTTTATCCGATCTCATGGAGATACCGCTTAGCGCCCCGCCGTTGTGATCTTCCAATTCCTCCGGCCAGATACCCGGCCCCTCCACGTCGAAGTGTTCGGCTTCAAGAGATGGATAAGACAACCTGACCATATCGCGTCCCATCGCCGGTGGAGCAGTTTTCCCGCCTTTGTCCTGGTAAGAAGCCATAAACACGTATACTCCACTGGTTTGGAGCCTGACGGGAAACTGGTATTGGCTTTTGAGCGGAGGCCCCGGCGGAAATTCAATAGGTTTGCCCAGCGACAGGATGTAGGCTGCCATGGATTCGGCTTCCAATTGATTGAATTGTGGGTGGGCGGCCATGGCGGTTTCTCCCCACACGCCTCCCCCGCCTTTGATGATTTTTTCTCCCAGCTTTTTGACGGCTTTGGGGTCTTTTTCATAGCGCTTGGCGATATCGAGGTAACTGGGGCCCACCGACCTGGTGTCGATGCCGTGGCAGGCCTTGCAATCGCTTTTGCCCATCAGGGCCCGTCCGCTGGCCAGGTTGGCGGGCAGGGGGTCTTGCAAGTGTCCTTGAGCGATGAGCGTGAGGTCTTCACTGTTTTCAAGGTAATCAATGGTAAACCTGACGCTGCGCGGCGATATGGCGCCATTTTCCAGCGTTCCGTCTTCTTTGTCCTCTACGCGAACGTTGTATGCCAGGGCTCCATTATCCCAGTAAAACATGCTATTGCCTGCCATATCAATTTTGACGGCGGGCGGCTCATTGCCGGCAATGACGCGCAAAACAGCTTCCCCTTTGTTGCCTTTGGCGTCGGTGACGGCGAGCGTAATGGCATGGTCGCCTGGGGTGGTGAAGGTAAAGGCTGCCTTATTTCCTGTCTGTACAGCATCCGGATTTTCGCTCGTCGACCAATTGTAGGCGATAGCGTCGCCGTCATAGTCAATGGAAGAATCGGCGCTCACCTGGATGGTCAAGGGGATACTGCCGGCTGTTTTGTCGGCGGTAATCACCGCCTGAGGTTTGCGGTTGCCGCTTTCGTATTCAATCCGGATGAGCCGGGCATCGGGGTTGTGTGCAAACCAGGAAGTGCCGTATTCCAACATATAAAGCTCCCCATCGGGACTCAATACCATGTCGACTATTTTGTCAAATTTGATATGCGGCACAAAGGGCTCCAGTTTTTCAAAATTGCCATTGTGATCAAAAGTGACGGCTAAAATCCAGTTGCGCATCCAGTCATACATGAAAAATTTGCCGTCGTAGTATTCAGGCAGCCTGGTTTTGGAGTCGGGGTACAGGTCGGTATAATAAATCGGTCCAGCCATGGCATTTCTGCCGCCCCTGCCTACGTGCTCGAAATCGGGCGAATCGCCGTAGGGGTACCACACCATTGCCGGCTGTGCGGGAGGTAAATCCCGTATGCCGGTATTATTTGGCGAATTGTTGACAGGATGTTGAGAATCAAATAATTGTCCTGGTTTATTTAAAGTAAAATCGTAATCATAGTAGCGCTTGTTGTCGCCAATAAAGTAAGGCCAGCCGAAGAAGCCGGCGCTTTTAGCCTGGTTGACTTCATCGTAGCCGCGAGGGCCTCGCAATTCACGGTCGTCGCCGGCGTCAGGGCCCACTTCACCCCAATAAAGATAGTTGGTCTTGGGGTCTATAGCCAGACGATAGGGGTTGCGATTGCCCATAACATAAATTTCGGGTTTTCCTTTAGAACCGTCTTTGGGGAAGAGGTTGCCGTCGGGGATAGTATAGGTTCCGTCCGACTTAGGCTTGATGCGCAAGATTTTGCCCCGGAAATCGTTGGTGTTGCTCGACGACTTTTGGGCATCCCAGGCCGATCTGCCCGGTCTTTCGTCAATGGGGGCGTAGCCGTCGGAGGCAAAAGGATTGGTGTTGTCGCCCACCGAAATATAGAGCAGGCCGTCGGGACCAAATTCGAGGCAGCCGGCTGAATGGCAGCATTCATCGCGTTGATTGGGGATGACGAGTACGATTTTTTCAGAATCCAAATTCAATTTGCCGTTGTAGTATTCAAACCGCGAAACGTGTTGCTTGTGTTCGGAGCCAGGCGGAGAGTAAAAAAGGTATATCCAGTGATTGACTTTGTAATCGGGGTCGAGGGCCATACCTAGCAGGCCGTCTTCGAGTTCGCTAAATACGTCCAACTGGGCTACCTGTCGGGTAGTCTGCGTTTTGGTATCGTATAATTTGATAGCGCCTTTGCGCTCGATAAAAAGAATATTGCCGTCGGGTAAGAAATCCATTTCCATAGGTTCGTTCAGATTTTCATCCAAAACGACTTTTGAGAAGCGATTGTCTTCCGGCACGCGCAGGGTACGGGCTTTTCTGTAGTCAAGTCGAAACTTTTTGCCCATGGCGTATTGGATGCCGCCCCAGAGGTGTTTGAGAAAAAGCGGTTCCCGGTAACTTTCCGAAGTATGCCCCATGGCCGTATAAAATGCCCGCCCCCCGTCGTATTCATGATACCAGGACATCGGGTGCTCGTCGCCGTTTTTGCCGCCTTCGTAGCTCGACTCGTCGATTTTGACCAGCACTTCCAGGTTGGTTTGAATATCCCGCAGATTGTACCATTCGTCTGTTCGTTTCCACAAATCAGGCAGGGAATCGGTGGCGGAGTGTTGGTGGTCAACCACTTGCAGTTCAGCCTCTTGTATTTGAGGGTGGCTATCGAAATAGGCCCCGCAGAGTTTGCCGTACCAGGGCCATTCGTATTCAGTATCGCTGGCTGAATGGATGCCTACATAACCGCCTCCGGCTTGTATATAGCGCTCAAAATCGGCTTGTTGCCGGTGGTTGAGTACGTCGCCTGTTGTGTTCAAAAAAATAACCGCGCTATAACGTTTGAGGCTGTCTTCGTGAAAATAGGAGGCGTCTTCGGTAAAATCCACACCAAATTTGTGCTGTTGGCTCAATTCCAATATTGCTTGCCTTCCCGCCGGAATGGAAGCATGCCGGTAACCGGCAGTTTTTGAAAAAACTAAAACTTTAGGTTTTGCTTTCGAGCAACTAAAGGATGAATAGATCAACAGCGATAAAAACAAGAAAAAGAGGAACTTTGAGCAGTTGAGTTGCAGCATTTTTGCAAAAGGGTGCATGGCGGTATGGATTTTGTTTCAAATATAGAAATTCTATCTTCACTAAAAAAAAAGCTTGAAAAACGGCGTATACATCGGACTTGATGTGGGCACTACGGCAGTCAAAGCCGTCGCCTTTGACAAAAGCGGACAGTTGGCGGCGTTAAAGCGGGCATTTTACCCTACATCATCGCCCCAACCCGGGTATGTAGAGCAAGATCCGGAGCAGGTATGGCTGCAAACCCGGCGTTGCCTGTTGTCATTGTACAAGTTGCTGCAAGTGCCTGTTCTCGGCGTCGGCATCAGCGGCGCCATGCACAGTCTGTTGGCTGTCGACGCTGCGAGCCTGCCGCTGACGCCGGCACTGCTGTGGTCAGATGGCCGAAGTGCGGAAATTGCCAGGAGGCTCAACTCTACTTCATTGGGGGAGCAATTGTATAGGCAAACCGGTACGCCTATCCACCCTATGTCGCCGCTGTGCAAGCTATGTTGGTGGCAACAGCAACGGCCCAAATGGTTGAATAAGGTTTCGCGTTGGGTTTCTCTCAAAGAGTACATTTGCTTTAAAATGACCGGCGAGTGGCTGGTAGACTATTCTATCGCTTCTGCGACGGGGTTGTTTGACATTCACCGTCTGAATTGGTGCGAAGAGGCCTTGGCATACGCCCGGATTTCGAGCGATCAACTTTCGCTGCCGGTTGCTCCCGAAACGAAAATTCAATTTAATGAAAAAGCAATAGCCGGTATTCCCCTTATCATTGGCGCCAGCGACGGCTGCCTGGCCAACCTCGGGGCGGGCAGTATAGACCGGGGAGACGCGGTGATGACTGTAGGCACCAGTTCCGCCTTGCGCTGCAACGCTTCGGCGCCTGTAATTCATCCGGCAGGCAGGTTATTTTGCTACCTGCTATCCAGGGGCCGCTATGTTTATGGCGGCGGCTCCAACGCCGGCGGAAATACATGGCAATGGCTCAATAAGACCTTATCAGGAAGTAGCCGTATTAATTATCAAAAAAGCTTTGATCTTGCTGCGCAAGCCCCTGCAGGTTGTGAGGAGCTCTCGTTTTTACCTTATCTTACTGGAGAACGCGCGCCATTATGGAATTCATCGGCGACGGCTGTTTTTTCCGGGCTATCGATTCGGCACGAAAGGAAACACATGCTTCGAGCATGCCTTGAAGGTATTTTATTCAACCTGCGGCTGATTGCCGTGGAGATGAATAATGGCAATATGCCTGCGCTAACGCAGATTGCCATGAGCGGAGGCATGGCTGCCTCGCCGTTTTTTATGCAACTGGCTGCTGATATTATGGGGGTACGGGTTTATCTTAGCCACACGGAAGAATTATCGGCCTGGGGAGCGGCCCTGCTAACCCGCGAGTCATTAACAGGTGATAAGTCGTTTACTAGCACTCAAAGCGTTGATACTTATTACCCCAATCCACATAATCAGGCTTTATACAGCGGTGCTTTTGAACAATTCAAATTGCTTTTGAAACGATACAAATACCTGTAAATTATGCCTTTACTGATAATTGCATTTGGCATAGCGTTGTTGCTTATACTGGTTATCGGCCTTCGGTTTAACGCATTTATTGCATTGATCATTGTGGCCGCCGGAGTAGGCATTGCCGAAGGCATGCCCATTGGGCAGGTGGTTGGGTCCATCAAAAAAGGGGTAGGGGACACCCTCGGCGAATTGGCGCTGATGCTGGGTTTTGGCGCTATGCTTGGCGCGCTAATTGCAGAAAGCGGCGCCGCCAGGGTAATCACGTCCAGGATGGTCGATCTGTTTGGCCCCCGCCGCGTGCCTTGGGCTTTGATGCTCACTGGATTTATCATTGGTATTCCGCTATTTTACACCGTAGGTTTTTTAATCGTTATCCCGTTGATTTTTGCAGTGACCCTGGCAACGCGGCTGCCCTTGTTGTACGTGGGCATTCCCATGATTGCCGCGTTATCGGTAACCCACGGTTTTTTGCCTCCGCATCCAGCGCCAACAGCGGTGGCAGTGGCGTACCAGGCAGATATCACGCTTACTCTGCTTTACGGTTTGCTCATTGCCGTGCCCGCGATTGTCATTGCCGGCTGGGTATTCGGGCGTACATTCAGAAACGCCTTGACACCGCTACCTGCCGGGTTGATCCAGGAAGAAACCGCTTTACCTCATCAGATACCTGGTTTTGGTATTGCGGTGATTACGGCCTTGGTACCGGTATTGCTGATGGCTTGCGCGGCTGTCGCCAAATTGACACTACCCGATGACAGCCAGGCGTTATCGGTTATGCAATTTATCGGCGACCCGGTGGTAGCCTTGTTGATTGCCCTGTTACTGGGCGCTTATACGCTCGGCTTGAGTTTGGGCCGGAAATGGCGAGATGTGATGGACGGGTTTGCCAATGCAGTAAAACCCGTTGCAATGATTATGCTGATCATCGGCGGTGGGGGAGCGTTCAAGCAAGTGTTGGTTGACAGCACTGCCGGCGATTATTTGGTTGAATTATTTAATTCGAGCAATATGTCGCCCCTGTTGCTGGCCTGGAGTATCGCCGCTGCCTTGCGTATCGCCCTGGGGTCGGCTACCGTGGCGGCGCTCACTGCGGCGGGCATCGCAGCTCCGCTGGCTACCGGCGGCATGGCTAACCCGGAATTGCTGGTGCTGGCCACCGGCGCAGGGAGTTTGACCTGCTCGCAAGTAAACGACACAGGATTCTGGCTTTTTAAAGAATATTTTAACCTCAGCATTGTGCAAACGCTCAAGTCTTGGACGGTCATGGAGACGATTATCTCTGTGGTGGGATTACTAGGGGTTTTGTTGTTGGATTGGGTTTTGTGATTTTTTAAAACAACATGCTTTAAGCCTTTGCCCCATCTGGGGATAAATAGAATGCCGCATTGTACTCCGCTTACATCAGAATAAAAAAATGTGTTTTATGCATACAACGAATAAAATTGGTATAGTAGGTTTCGGCAAAATGGGCATGGCCATTGCCCTCAACCTGCGGGATAAAGGTTTCGACGTCACGGGCTACGATATAAGCCCGGATTTGCGCGAAAAAGCGACAAGTGACAACCTCGCAGCGGTGGATACCCTGGCTTTGATGGTACAAAAACTGCCTGCACCCCGGTTGATCTGGCTAATGATCCCCGCCGGCGAAGCCGTGACGCAAACATTGCAACAACTGGCGCAGTTATTGAGTCCCGGTGATACCCTTATTGACGGCGGCAATTCGCGTTATAAAGACAGCGTAGGGCGCTACCAGGCACTAAATGCTTTGGGGATTCACCTGCTGGATTGCGGCACCAGCGGCGGCGTTAGCGGCGCCCGCAACGGCGCCTGCCTGATGATCGGCGGCGATAAAACGGTTTTTGAGCGCTGGGAATACGTATTCCGGGCTATCGCTCAACCCGATGGCTACCTGTATACCGGCGGCCCGGGCAGCGGTCATTTTGTCAAAATGGTGCACAACGGTATAGAATACGGTATGATGCAGGCTATGGCCGAGGGTTTTGAGGTATTGGAAAAAAGCGAATACGATATAGATTATCAACAGGTAGCCCGCGTATGGAATCACGGCTCGGTAATCCGCGGATGGCTCATGGAGCTCGCCGAATCCGCCTTCGCCGCCGACCCGGATTTATCGGCTATTAAGGGCAAGATGTTTTCCTCGGGTGAAGGAAAATGGACCGTTGAGACGGCATTAGACCTTGGCGTGCCTACTCCGGTAATTGCGCTGTCGCTGTTTATGCGCTACCGGTCCTTGATGGAGGATACGTTTTCCGGAAAGGTGGTGGCCGCCCTGCGCCACGGCTTCGGCGGACATGTGGTGGAGAGTGTGGGAGGGTGAGANNCACACTCTCACACTCTCACCTCAGCTCGAGTACTTTGGTTTCATTGCGTTGCAGTGAAATTTTGGTCAGATTTTGGAGTATTTCGCCGCTAACAACATCCATTGCTGTAGAATAGCCGGACATACGTTCGTGGAAGCGGGCTGTGCTCACCTCCACGGGTTTATCCGTTGAATTGACAAGTACCATCACCGTTTTAGTGCCGTCGTAGCGGAAATACACATAAACGCCATTGTCGGGCACATACTGCATGAGTTTGCCGCGGTGCAATACGGGGTTGTTTTTGCGATATTGCGACAGCTTACGCACATATTCATAAGCCTCTTGTTCTTGTTGATTGCGGCCGGAGGATTTGAACTTATCGACCTTATCTTCGCGCCAGCCGCCGGGAAAGTCGCGTCTTCCAGCTTCTCCGAAGGCGCCTCCTTGCCCTGTCATCAGTATCTCAGTGGCATAATACATACAGGGTATGCCCCTCATAGTCATCAGTAGGGCAATACCGGTTTTGTATTTGGCAAAATCTTCACCAATAGAGCTAAAGTAGCGGTTGGTGTCGTGATTGTCGAGGAACAGCACGTTGCGGAAGGGGTCTTCATACAGAAAATCCTGGGCGAGCGTATAGTAAAGCCGGTTCACTCCATCGGTCCAGCCTTGTTTCCCGTTGACCGCCTCCATCATCGCGTAGTGCATCTGAAAGTCGGTAACGCCCGGGAGGTTGGAATTAAAACCTGCTACAAGGTTATTGTTTTGTGTGAAAAATGCTTGTACGGCGGGGCCATGTACCCAGGTTTCACCAAAAAGGTGAAAGTTGGGAAATTCGTCTTTAATCCGTTTACACCACTGCGCCAGAAAAGCCTGATCGGGATAATAATAGGTATCAATGCGGTAGGCATCGTGGCCGCTGTATTCGATCCACCAAATATTGTTTTGTATCAAATAATTAGCCAATTGAGGCTGCTGTTGGTTGAGGTCGGGCATATGGCGGTCAAACCAACCGTTGGCCGTGGCGTCCTGATCGACTTTAGAACCGTAAGGGTCCATCCATACCGGTTCGCGGTAAATACTGCGGGTAAACTCGGGAAACTGGTGGATCCAGTCCTCCGAGGGCAAATCACGGATAAACCAGTGTTGGTCGCCAACGTGGTTGTGAATAATATCCATAACGACCTTCATGCCGCGGGAGTGGCATTTTTCTACAAATTGCTGGTATAACTCATTACTGCCGAAACGCTTGTCTATTTGGTAGTGATCGGTTACGGCGTAGCCGTGGTAGGATTGATAGGGTTGGTCATTTTCGAGGACGGGGGTGGGCCAGATGGCCGTTACGCCGAGTTCCTGGAGGTAGTCGAGTCGCTCCATGATGCCCATGATATCGCCGCCGTGACGGAAGAATATTTTGCCGCGATTGGCGCCGCTTGCATTNNGAGCATATAGATAAAATCAGCGTTGGAGAGGCCTTGTGCGCGACTGCTTTGGCGATTTCTGTTGCGCAACTCATAGGAATAGGCGCGTTTTTTGCCGTTCAGGGTGAGTTCTATGGGGAACTTGCCCGCGGCAGTTCCCGGCCCTATGGCGAGTTCTACAAACAGGTAGTTGGGGTTCTGCACTTCGTTGACTTTATTCACCTTCACCCCAGGGTAATTGACGCTAACCGTAGCGCCTTTGATATCCTGATCGTAGATGAGCACTTCTACTGTTGGGTGATTCATGCCGACCCACCAAAAGGGCGGTTCTACGCGCACCTGGTCAACTTTGCCTCCTTTGGCGTAGCGATAATAGTATTCCGACTCTTTTGTGCCCAGCGGGATGGTTTGCATGGGGTCGTCGTTGTATATATTTTGCGCCCAGGCGCCGGGAAATGCAATCCACAGTGCCGCGAGCAATACCGTACAGCAGGATGATATTTTCATGTTAATGCGATTTATGATCAAATAGTAGTTGATGCCAATTGTAGCAAGCATTCGAACTCCCGGGGGTGCAGGGGCATAACCGACAGCCGGCCCTGCCGCACCAAGCCGATTTCCTGCAAAGCGGGCGTGGCTTTGATAAGAGAGAGCGGCACGGGAATTGTCAGCCG
>JRYG01008413.1_pt1 | contig 14016 bp, 11 predicted proteins | sample 235341 | NCBI WGS metagenome assembly JRYG01 (sample SAMN03074218, study PRJNA261478) | activated sludge metagenome | biome: Wastewater Treatment Plant; feature: Wastewater; material: Activated sludge; isolation source: activated biomass of a wastewater treatment plant treating hydrocarbon... ... | reverse complement strand
CGATAAACTATTCGGCTACAGACGGGAAGCGGTAACCCTGCCCCCAGGAGGCGCGCAGGTAGGTAAAATCGAAGAGTCGATAGTTGGCGCCGAGGCGAAATACCGGTTTGGATTCTCTTTCGTTGGAAGGTTCTACCACGCCTTGCAGGTATTCAAAACCCGGGTTGATCAGCAAGTTACTTTCAAAACGGAAGCCGGCAGACAAGTTGAGGCGGTCAAAAAATTCTTTGTCGGCCTGAATATAACCGGCCAGGTTGCGAGAAGTAAAAGTCGTGTCGCCATATAATTCAGCCTCTACACGAGAGCCGCTTCCGACGATACCGGCGGTAACAATCAGGTCCAAATCAGTCATTCTGCGTTGAAACTGGTATTCGGCATACCACATTTGCGATTGATTCGACTGGTTGTTGCTGTTGTCGTTGTCTACGTCGTAAAAACGCCCCAGGAAGCGGTGGCGGTTGCCCGACTTGTCGAAATACGTAAGAAATGGATCCAGATTATAGCGGAGGCGTTTGCGGGAGTTGATCGTACTGGGAACGCCTTCGTAGGCTGTCGTATCAGATGCCCAATAGAAAAAGGAACCAGACCGGCCTTTATTAAAATTGCCGGCCAGGCCGAAAGACAGGCGGTCGTTGACGCGGTAGCGGGTATTGAAGTTAAAGCGTCCGTATTCCCGGTAGGTATCTTTGTTGTAGCTGTCTTCGTTGATATAAAAGCCTCCGACGACCAGGTCCAGCTTGTCTATTTTGCGGCGATGGGTTACGCTGCTGGCGTAGAGGAAGGGCTGGCTGTCCCACCATACAAATCTTTTGTCTTTGGGGTTGAGATAAACCGTTGAAAAAGCGGCAATTTTAGTTTCGGGTTCTGAACGGGCATAGGCGGTACGTACGTTGATGATGCCGTTGAGCGCCGAAGAGCCGTAGAGGGCGGAAGCCGCGCCTTTTATGACTTCGATTTGTTCGATATTTTCGATGGGCACGTCGTCCCAGTTGGGATAACCGGCGTCGGCCTGCAGGATCGGCACATCGTCTACCAGTAGCAATACCCGGCTGCCTGCGCCCTGTGAAAAGCCGGAGCCCCCGCGAATATTGGCCTGTCCGTCGATGACCGTTACCCCCGGAATTTTCTCAATAGCTTCATCCAGCGCGGTTTTGCTGGTATTGGCAATGAGCTCGGGTTTGAGAACTTCCAGTGAGACGGTGACTTCGCCCAGCGGTTTTTCGTGCTTGCCTGCGGTGACGGTGGCGGTATTGAGGATGGTGGCTTCTGGTTGAAGCGCGATATTCAACACAAGATCTTCTCCTGCTTTCAGGGTTATTTGTTGGGTTGCGTTTTGGTAGCCGACGTAACTTACTATTACTTGGTGGGCGCCCGGCGCCAGTTCAAGCTCATAAGTACCATCGCCCAAAGTAAAAGTACCGTTGGCATCTACTTGAATTGTTGCGGCGTAAAGCGGTTCATTAGTTTGCGCATCGGTGATTTTTCCGCTGATGGAAGCTTGCTGCGCGTGCGCTAATGACATCCAACACATCAATGTAAAGAACAGTGTAATAGCTTTTTGCATATGTGACGATTTTACAATTGAATACTGCAAAGGGGTAAGTGATTGATATCAAAAACCCGGGTGCGGATACGTTCAAGGGCAGTGTGTGGAGATAAGTCGCTTTGACAGGTGCAGTGTTGAAAACACAAAATTAGAAGATAACTCCCATATTTTTGCTACTTACTTTGCGAAAGGTAAAATATTTAGCGGGGTGTTTGCCAATCTGGATATATTTGCCATATATTGCGAAAATTTTAATAAAAGCACAACAAAATCGCCTTTACTATGAAAAAACTTTTTACTTTATTTTTCCTTGTCGCTGCTTTTTATTCTACTGTTTTACAGGCTCAAACTTCTTGTTCTCCCAACTTGAATCTTCCCGATACGATTGTGATTTATCCCGAACCGTTTGTTCCTGAAATTCCCGGTTCCGGCATCCCCGACACGGCTTGCGCCGGTTCTTACTTCGAATTTGTATTTACGCTGTATACGCCTGCTACTTTTACAACGCCATTTGGGCCTGTGCCGCTCAATTCGATCGATCTGGCTACCGAAGGCGCTGTGCTCAATCTGCCGCCGTCGTTTGATTATGTGTGTAATCCCCCGAATTGCGTTTTCAAAAAAGATTCTACGGGATGTCTCGTCATTTTCGGTACGGCTACCGATAGTGAAGTGGGGGTATACGACCTGGGGCTTTCTGCCGTAGTGCGTAGCGTTATCGATATTCCCATTACTTTCCCTGATGCCAACCTGGTGCCTGGTAATTATTTTCTGCACGTTAAACCTGCAGGTTCCACCAATTGCACCATCATCAGCACCAATGATCCTGTAGCCCAGGGTATTGATGTAGCCGTTATTCCCAACCCGTTCAGCGATTGGGCTGTTTTTGAGATCAGTTCAAAACTAAGCGGACAGTTTGAGTTTGCCGTTTACGATATGCTGGGTCACCGCCTGCACCGGGAGTTAACCGAACTTCATGTGGGCGATAATAATATCCGTTTCGACGGCTCATCGCTGGCTAACGGCATGTATATGTTTTCTATCAGCAACGAATCGGGCGTTATGTCAGGTAAATTCCTGATTAACCGCCGTTAAATAAAACCATGGGGCAGAGACGCTGTATTTTGCGTCTCTGCTTTACTTTGCTTCTACTTATCTCCTTTTTTCCTTCAATAAAGACGCACCTGCCGCGGAAACGCACCCGCTGCGCGACGTTCGCGTCGTTGCTGTGAGGCTGTATTGTATTACCAATTTTTATTTTATTCGTATGAAACGTTTCATGTGCTGGTTCGTCATGTTGATGGCGACGCATATCCTGGACGCGCAGACAGGCTGCCCCGGATGTATTACTACGCTTCCCGATTTGCCTGAAGACACCATATTTTTATCCGTAGCGCCTGATGGACAGGCGGGGATGTATTACGAACAGGACATAAGCTTCAGAATGCCGCAGACAACTACTCCTGTGGCTGCCAATGATTCGACGGTGCCTCCTGGCATCGTCATACAACAGGTGACCATCGCATCTGTTACCAACCTGCCTCCGGGTTTGCAGTGGCAGGTCAGCCAGCAGGTATTTAATCCGGCTGAACAAACCGATGGTTGCGTCAAGTTATGCGGTACGCCATTATTTCCCGGGCTTTACCTGGTAGAAGTGGTGGTGAATGCCCAGGTATTTTTTATCACGCAATCATCGTCGTTTACCTTTCCATTGTATATAGCGCCATCGCAAACCATTACGGAAGGCTTCAGTATGACCAACAATGCCGGTTGCGGCAGTGTAACGGCGTCTTTTGAAAATCTGATTCCTTCCAATGGCTTACCCGGTTTTTCTTACCTTTGGGACTTCGGAAACGGCAACGCTTCGCTGAATGAAAACCCAGGCCCACAAACCTATTCATCACCTGGCGTCTATCCGGTCAACTACCGCGCTATTGTTGATACTACGGGGTATTTCCTGACCCGTGTGAACGTACTGGAAGTGGGCTGCACCGATTTTTTCGGCGGCGCGCCCGACCTCAAGATCGGCATTTATGATGGAGCTGGACAGGAAATTTATTTGTCAAATGTGGTAGATAATGCCGCTGTACCGCTCGCTTTCGATTTCGTTCTCCCCCTGGAAGCGGGGAATTATAGTTTGCGGGTAACCGATGAAGACGGCGGCATTGATGGCGCCAATGATATTTGCGGAGTGGTCAATTTTAACAAGAATACCTCAGGGGTACTTCTCGATCAGGAAATGAGCCTGGAATTGACCATACTCCATCCTGTTGATACGGTTGTATCGTCCGATACCGTGCGGGTTTTTGCCCAACCAGAGCTTCCTGTTATTGATTTCTCATCTCCGGCGCCGTATTGCGAAGGCGATTCGCTGACTATATATAGTTCATATGCAGAGGGGATCATTTGGTATAAAGACAGTGTGCCCATGCTGGAAATAACTGATCCTTTCTACGATATTACCGCCGGGGGCGACTATTGGGTGGTGTATACTTCTTTCGACGGGTGTACGGCGACGTCGGAAGTGCAATCGATAGTATTTCATCCATATCCGCAAGCCGTTTTTACCGTTGCCAATAATTTATTGAGTGTATACCAGCCGGAAGTATTGCCGGCATCTTACGATATTGAGTGGTATTTCAATGGCGCCGTCATTCCCGGCGAGCAAGAACTTGCCTATTGCATCGCTGAAAGCGGTGAATACGCCCTTCGCATCACCGATTTGAATACCGGGTGTTCAAGTTATTATGATCAAATGGTGAATTACAACCCTGCCTTCCCCAACTGTACGACAGATGCAACAGACTTGAACACAACACAATGGCGAGTTTATCCCAACCCTGTTTTTGACCATATTTATATTCAGGGATGGAAACAAGCGGCTACGGAACTTCGGATTCAATTGATCAATGGGGCCGGGACTGTAGTCAAGAATAATGTTTTCTCGCAAACTGCCGGCGAAATTGCCATTCGATTGCCCTTGAATGACCTGATTCCCGGTTTTTATTGTTTAAATATCAGCGACGGCGTACATTCCCAAATTGTTAAGTTGGTAAGAAAATAATATTTTCGCAAATTGGAAACAAATACGAGCACCTACTTCCAGGATATGAACCTGAGGCAAACTACAAGGCAACTGGGCAACCTCGTAATAGAGGGCATTCCCGAAATTCCGGTTGAGTTGAGCGATCGCCTCGATCAGTACCAGAGTATCCGGGAAGCTTTTTTGGTTGATTGGTTAAAAAATGACGACGGATTGCTAATTGCCACCCGTTTCGGCGAATCTACACAGTTTCATGCAGTTCAGTATCCTGGAGGGGTGCGCAGGCAGATCACTTTTTTTTCTGAGCCGGTCTACAAAGGTTGCGTTTGTCCCGCGCCCCATGCCAATGGATTTCTTTTTGCAAAAGATATCGGCGGCAACGAGGCTTTTCAGTTTTACTATTTCGATCTCAATACGGGGGCCTATAAAATGCATACTGACGGTCATTCCCGCAATGACCACGGGGTATGGAGCAATAGCGGCAAAGCATTTATCTACGCCAGTACCTGCCGCAACGGCATCGACCACGATTTATACGTTTGTCATCCTCACGATGAAAAGCAACCTTATACAGTTATGCAGGGTGAAGGGTACTGGTATCCGGTGGCATGGTCGCCCGATGACCAATTTGTCGCCGTAGCACATTATAATTCTGTCAGTCACCACGCCTTGTATATACTGCATCTGAAAACCGGCAGGCTCATTGACATCGGCTGCGACAAGCCCAATGTGGCCTGCAAAGGAGCGCAATGGAGCCTGGCAGGCGACAAATTGTATTTCACTTCCGACGAACAAAGTGAATTCTGTCAGCTTTTTTGCTACGATCTCCACACCCACAGTACTGTCTGCATAACCCCCGACATCATGTGGGATGTAGAAGCCATGGCGCTCTCTCCCGACGGCCTCACGCTGGCTTTTGCCGTAAACGAAAACGGTATCAGCCGCCTCTACCTTATGAATATGCAAAATTACCAGTACCGGCCAATCAAAAAGATACCGGTAGGCATTATTAACCAATTGAAATGGAAACCCAGCGGCAGTTTGCTCGCATTTTCGATCAACAAACCTACTTCGCCCAGCGACGTATACGTATACGATACTGAACACCGCCTCACAACCCGTTGGACCTACAGCGAAACCGGCGGTCTCGACCCCGATTCGTTTTGCTCGCCTGAATTGATACATTACCCCACTTTTGACAAAGTGGGGCATTATCAGCGATTGATACCCGCCTATTTATACCTTCCCCGCCGGCAGCAGAGTAGCTATCCGGTGTTGATTTATATCCACGGCGGGCCTGAAAGCCAGTACAGACCTGAATTTTCGCCTATTTTTCAATATTATCTCAATGAATTGGGGATTGCAGTGATCGCCCCCAATGTAAGAGGGTCGACGGGGTATGGTAAGCATTTTCTCAAACTCGATAATGGTTATAAACGCGAAGACTCCGTTTATGACATCGGCAAATTAATAGATTGGATAGAAACCCATCCGCTACTGGACGCTTCGAGTGTGGCTGTGATGGGAGGTTCCTACGGAGGTTATATGGTGTTGGCATCTATGACGCATTTTAATCAGCGCCTGCGCTGCGGCATCGATATTGTAGGTATCAGTAATTTTGTAACCTTCCTGGAGAACACGCAATCTTATCGCCGCGATATCCGGCGCATTGAGTACGGCGATGAGCGCGACCCCTCGATGCGTCGCCATCTGGAGCGAATTTCGCCTACGGCCAACGCCCATAAAATAACAAAGCCAATGCTTATAGTACAGGGGCTCAATGACCCAAGGGTGCCTGCCAGCGAGGCCGAACAAATGCTTCGCGCCATTCGACGCAACGGGGGAGAGGCCTGGTATTTGTTGGCCAAAGACGAGGGCCACGGCTTTCGCAAAAAAACAAACCGCGATTATTATAGCAAAGCCGTGATTTTGTTTTTGCAGCGTTTTTTGCTGGGGAGGGAATGATTGGGTTTAATGCAGGGGTTCGATGAGAATATCTCCGGTTGAATGCTTTAAATAGTCCAGCGCGATCGTTATCTCGCTTTTTCGAATGGAAATATCGATAAAGGCCGTATCGCCAAAATGTTGGTTGTCAATTTGCACATCCAGTTTTTTTACGGCGTTCATTACCTGGCTGAGCCACTGATAGTCAAAACGCAGCCGGAAGCGGGCCATGACAATTTTTTCCACGATCGCGGCTTTTTGCAGCGCATCGGCGGCGCTGCCTTTATAGGCTTGTATGAGCCCGGAAGTGCCCAGCAAAGTGCCGCCGAAATAACGCACGACTACTACCAGTACATTGGTAAGGCCGAAACTGTCGATTTGCCCCAGAATGGGCCTCCCGGCTGTCCCGCTGGGTTCGCCGTCGTCGTTGGCCCGGTAGTTGTTGCCGTCTATGCCGATACGATAGGCAAAGCAATGGTGGCGCGCCTTGGGATGCGCCTTCCGCACTTCTTCCAGCCGGGACTGCCATTCCTCCTGAGAGTTGACACAAAAGGCATAAGCCAGGAATTTGCTGCCCCTGTCGCGAAATTCACCTTCTGCAGGCCCGTCTATCGTGTGGTAAGTGTCTTTCATAATCTGCAAAAGTACCANNCCCTTCATAACCCTTCATAAATGAATCAGACACTGCACGAATACGACCAGGTCATTGCCGGATGCAAAGCCTTGTTTCTGAAAAAGCACCAGGATTATGGTTCTTCCTGGCGCATTCTTCGGCCGGCTTCCATCACTGATCAGCTATATATCAAAGCCAAAAGAATCAGGAGTATAGAGGAGAAAGGGGTTCAGCAGGTAGAAGACGGTGTAGATGGCGAATTCATGGGCCTGATCAATTACAGCATCATTGCGCTCATTCAATTGGAAATGGAAGAAAGCGATCCGCTGGAGTTGACGGCAGAAGAGGTAGAAAAGCGCTATGACGATAAAGTAGCCGCGGTGCGAACGCTCATGATTCAAAAAAATCACGACTACGGCGAGGTTTGGCGGGAGATGCGCGTAAGCTCCATGACCGACCTGATCCTGACCAAACTGCTGCGTATAAAACAGATTGAAGACAACAAAGGAGCAACGCTGGTGTCGGAAGGCGTGGGCCCCAACTACATGGATATCATCAACTATGCTATATTTGCGCTTATAAAACTGGAATCAACAGACACAACAGGCATTACTAACTAATAACGTGCTACAATGACTATTTACACACTAACGCTTTATATCGCCATTGCAGCGGTCGTAATGTGCTTATTGACAGGCCTTTCGGGCGTGAAAGTCCGCAACTGGGCTATCACTTTTTTTCAATATTTCACCGGTTCTCTATTTGTGTTTTCCGGCGCTGTCAAGGCTGTAGACCCGTTGGGAACGGCCTACAAGATGGAGCAATATTTTGCCGAGTTTGAGACGACCTTTGCGGGCACCTGGTTTTCTTTTATAGCTCCGCTATTTCCAAAGTTGTCGGCTGTATCCTCGACTTTTTCGGTAGTAATGATCGTTTTCGAAATTGTGCTGGGCATCATGTTGATCATCGGCGCCTATCGCAAGATGTCGGCCTGGGCGTTTTTCCTGCTCGTATTGTTTTTTGCCTTCCTCACCGGCTTTACCTATCTCACCGGTTATGTTCCGGAGAAAACCAATTTCTTCCAGTTTGCCAAATGGGGGCCCTATGTTGAAACCAATATGAAGGTAACGGACTGCGGCTGCTTCGGCGATTTTCTCAAACTGAAGCCAGGCGTTTCATTTATGAAGGATGTCGTATTGATGGCGCCTGCACTGTTGTTCCTTTGGCGCCATCGCGATATGCACCAGCTTTTCCAGCCTAATACGCGGCTTGTCGTGACGGCGTTGAGTATTGTAGGGTTGACCTACTACAGCTTGAGCAACTACGTATGGGATTTACCGGATATCGACTTCCGTCCGTTCAAAATCGGTGTAAATATTGCCGAACAAAAAGACAAAGAGGCGGAGGCTGAAAATGCAGTGGAGATTGTCGCTTACAAATTGACCAACAAAAAAAGCGGCGAATCGGTAGAAATTCCCTATGCCGAGTTTCTACAGAAAATACAGCAATACCCCACAGAAGAATGGGAATACGAGCAGATCAAGTCAGAACCGGCGATCCCCCGTTCCAAAATCAGCGATTTTGAAGTGAGCGATGTTGCCGGCAACGATGTTACCGAAGATATTTTGCGCGATTCCAACTATAGCTTTATGGTAATTGCCTACAAATTGTATGGCACTGAAACGCCGGCTACGAAAACCGTAGTTGATACGACTTTTGCTATCGATACCATTCGCAATGCCGATACGGTGTACTTACAAAAGCGGATTACAGGCACGCAAAACAAAGAAGTGGCCTATACCCAATATCAATGGGATGAAGATTACCTGGCCAAATGGAAAAAAGCGGTAGCGCCGGTAATGGATGCCGCTCAGAAAGAAGGTCTCAAAGCTTATGCTATTACTGCCTATACCGACGAGACCCGTATCAACGACTTCAAGACCGCCGCAGGTTTGTCGCATCCGGTTTATATGGCCGACGATATCTTGCTCAAAACCATCATCCGCTCTAATCCGGGCGTTGTGTTGTTGAAAAACGGGAAGGTAGTCATGAATTGGCATTACAAGCAATTGCCGGATTATGCGGCGATAAAAGCGGAGCATATGAAGTAAAAGCCGCGAAATTGTGTTTTCTTTGCATTTGAAAAGTTCACTTACTTATGTTGAGCAGAAGGAACGTCCGCATTAAAGTGATGCAGATACTCTACGCACTGAGCCGCGACAAGCAGCCCGAACTGGAGGTCATACTGCACCAATATCGCGACTATGTGCGTAAATCCTTCGAGCTGTATTTGTTTACGCTTTACGTGCTGATCCGCATTGCCGAATTTGCCAAACAGGATGCCGCCAAGCGCATGTCTAAACTGTTGCCTACCGACGACGACAAGCGATTTACGGCTAAACTGAGCGATAATCCCTGCATCGACTCTCTGATTAACAACGACGGCCTTAACCGACTTTTTCGGGCTTACAAGATGGATAAAAAAACGGATGACGATGCTATCCGCATTTTTTATACTGAATTCTCCAAAACCGAAGAATACAAGCAGTACGTTTACCAGGAAAACAGCACAGACGAAGACCACCGCAATATTCTGCTGGCGCTTTTCAAGCATTGCCAGCAAAACGAAATGTTCATCGAGTTTCTGGAAGATCAATACCCATTGTGGGTTGACGACGAGTCGCTGATCGTAGGCGCGCTGAAAAAAACAGTGAAGGCCCTGCCGGTTGAAGCCAACTTTTTTGAAGGCTACAAACCTGCCGATGAAACGGTGCGCGAGTTCGGCGAGCAATTGCTCATGAAAGTTATTAGGGAAGACGATCAATTGCTCGAAATGATCGAACCCACGCTCAAAAACTGGGATGCAGAACGGGTGGCCATTATCGATATGATCTTGCTCAAGATGGCGTTGGTGGAGTTGATGAATTTTCCCACGATTCCCACCAAAGTGACGCTCAATGAGTTTGTGGAGATCTCTAAGATGTATAGCACTGAAAAAAGCAAAGACTTTATTAACGGTATTCTCGACAGGCTGATGAAGAAGCTGCAAGGCGAAGGCAAGATCAACAAGGAAGGCCGGGGACTCGTCGAAGAATAGCACAGGAGGCTTTTTATGACGGAAAAGGTTGTTATTTTAGATTTTGGTTCGCAGTATACGCAGCTCATCGCCAGAAGAGTGCGCGAACTGAATATTTACAGCGAAATTCTGCCCTATCACCACTTACCCGAACTTGACAGCTCGGTAAAAGCAGTAATCCTGTCTGGGAGCCCCTTTTCGGTTACTGATCAGCATGCGCTAAAAATTGAATTAGACCGCCTGGTGGGTAAAATCCCGGTGTTGGCGATCTGTTATGGCGCTCAACTTATTGCCCAGCACTATGGCGGCGAAGTGCAGCGTTCGCTGAAAAGGGAATACGGCAAGGCGCTGCTACAGCGTATGTATCGGCCCGACGAACTTTTTTCGGGCATCGACCAGGGCTCGCAGGTATGGATGTCGCATGGCGATACCATCATGGCTATTCCTGAGCAGTTTGAGCTGATCGCAGGCACCGATAGTATTGATGTGGCCGCTTTTAAAGCCAAAACCGGCTTTTTTGATCACCCTGTGTATTGCCTGCAATTCCACCCCGAAGTTACCCACAGTATTGACGGAGCCAGGCTGCTGAAAAATTTCCTGATCGATATTGCCGGCTGCAAGGCTGATTGGACGCCGGCTTCTTTTGTAGAACATTCCGTTGCAGAACTCAAGGCCAAAATCGGACCCGATCGCGTGCTGATGGGGCTCTCCGGCGGCGTTGATTCTACGGTAGCTGCCGTCTTGCTCGACAGGGCCATCGGCGATCGCCTGGAGTGCTTCTTTGTCGATAACGGCTTACTTCGCAAAAATGAGTTCGAAGAGGTATTGCACGTATATCAGGACCTTGGTTTAAATGTAGTTGGAGTTGACGCCAGGCAGCGCTTTTGGGATGAACTTGCAGGTGTGACTAATCCTGAGACCAAGCGCAAGATCATCGGTCGCGTGTTTATTGAGGTATTTGAGGAAGAAGCCGCTCGCCACCGCAAGATCGACTGGCTGGGGCAAGGCACCATTTATCCCGACGTGATAGAATCCATTTCCGTTCACGGCCCCTCGGCCACTATCAAGTCGCATCACAACGTGGGCGGACTGCCGGATATTCTCAAACTCAAAATCGTTGAACCGCTGCGTATGCTGTTCAAAGACGAGGTGAGAAAAGTTGGGCAGGCGCTGAATATTCCCCAGGAAATACTGGGCAGGCACCCTTTCCCGGGGCCGGGCCTCGGCATTCGCATCCTGGGCGATATTACGCCCGAAAAGGTGGCTTTATTACAGGAAGCTGATGCCATTTATATCGGGCATTTAAAAAAAGCCGGCCTCTACGACAAGGTATGGCAAGCCGGCGCCATCCTGCTCCCCGTTCATTCGGTGGGTGTAATGGGCGACGAACGAACCTACGAACAAGCTATCGCCCTGCGCGCTGTCAATTCTACCGACGGTATGACCGCAGAATGGAGCCACCTGCCGCATGAATTCCTGGCGCAGGTGTCCAGCGATATTATTAATAACGTTAAAGGGATTAATCGGGTAGTCTATGATATCAGCACCAAGCCTCCGGCAACCATTGAATGGGAATAAAATCATACTCCTGGCTGTACTGGCCTGCTGGAGTATGACATCCTGCGCTATGCTGCAAAAAGCGGATAGCGATAAGAAAAAAAACAATCAGGGCGATACTCTTGAACCTATTCAGGGCAGAAGGGTATACGACCCCGAAAAAGGGACTTATGTGGTGATAGAGGAGACGCTTTCAGAGAAAATGGATACCATTATCTGGAAGGATATCCCCACCAGTACTTATCCTCCCATTACATCTGCCGTATCCGACTTGCCGAATGACCTTCCCGGCGAAGTGGTGGGCGTAGACAAAAATACTGGGTCTGAGTTCTTTTCGTCCTATAATGTCGCTATACTACTGCCGTTCCTCACAGACAAGATGAGTACGGCAGGTAATGGCGTATTGCCGGAAAACTCGGCATGGGCGCTGAATTTTTACGGCGGCGCTCGCCTGGCCATGGATGTGTTGAGCGATGAAGGCATCAATCTGAATGTATCGGTTCTTGATAGCAAAGCTTCAGAGGAAACCTGTAGTCAATTGGCCCGCAATAGCGCTGAATTGAGAAATGCCCATCTCATCATTGGGCCTTACCGCAGAAATAATGTGGCGATAATTGCTCAATTGGCTAAAGATCAGGATATTGTGATGGTCTCTCCGTTTACGGCCGCTTCAGGGGTCTCGACCGATAATCCCAACTATATACAGGTCAATCCAACGCTTCAATCGCATTGCGAGGCTATCATGCAACATGCCCTGCGACGGTATCAACCTAAAAATATTGTACTGGTAAGCAAAGATATTCCTGCAGAAAAGGCCCGCTTGCAGTATTTCCACGATGAGTACAAAAAGGCTATGAATAACCGGGTAACCGTGCCGCTGCGGGAGTTTATCATCGCCGATCAGTCCTCCAGTTTCAACCAACTCAACGTAATGCCTTTTGTATCCGTTGGCGATACGGCGGTTTTTATAGTGCCCTCCTGGTCGGATGAAACCTTTATTTACGCGCTGTTGCGCAAAATTGAGCTTTCCAAAAATCCCAACAGCTACGTGGTGGTTTATGGAATGCCGCAGTGGATGGCTTTTGATAAAATAGATTTTTCTTATTATGAAAAGCTCCACATTCATGTAAGCGCCGGCGCTTATATCGACCCGATCTCAATTGATGTACAATCTTTCAAGCGGCAGTATTTTGATCGTTTTGGAACGGTGCCTGCAGAGGAGTCGTATCAAGGCTTTGATATTATGCTGTATTTCGGTCGAATGCTGCACAAATACGGCAGCAAGTTTCAGCGCTCTTTTGAACGCAATCCCTATAGCGGCCTTCAGACAAGATTTGATTTTCAACCTGTTATGAAACCTAATGCCGGCGACCGTTTTGATATCGATCAATACGAAAATTCGTATATCCATATCCTGAAGTTCCATGATTATCAATTTCAGCCGGCGGAGGACTAGGGGATGTTAGATGTTTGATTTTTGATGTTGGATGTTTCTGGTTGAACGTGTAATGGCAGAGAACTGATAGCGGACAACCGACGACTCACAACCGATTGAAAATGAATCCGCAGCGCGAAGAAAAATTCAGGCGGGTAGCGGCGAGGCGGCAGCCTGACCTCACCGTTGTGCTCGAAAACGTTGTGGATCCTCACAACATCGGCGCCGTATTGCGCAGTTGCGACTCAGTAGGGATCAAAGAGGTTTTTGTATTGTATACAGAACCTGAGCTTCAGCAAATAGAGGCCTTGCCGCTTGGCCGGCGTACCTCGGGGGGCGCCCGCCGTTGGCTCGATGTTCACTATTATGTCGATGCGGCTGCCTGTTTTTCTCATGTGCGACAACATTACGATAAAGTATTGGGCACTTATCTCCACGAGAGCGCTTCTTCTTTATACGAGCTGGACCTGACTGCTTCTGTGGCGTTGCTGTTCGGTAATGAGCGATTGGGCATTTCACCGGAAGTTGCGGCGAGCTGTGACGGCCATTTTTTGATTCCCCAAATGGGTATGGCTGAAAGTCTGAATATATCGGTTGCCTGCGCAGTTACACTTTACGAAGCCTACCGCCAGCGGCATCTCAAAGGAATGTATGATGCTAATCTCCCCCTAAGCGAATCGGAACAGGAGGCGCTTTTTCAGGAGTACGTGCGCAAACACGAAGAAGGGATTCACCAGCGGAGTGTACTCAGAAAAAGAGAGAGTTGATTTGCTGATTTGCTGATTTGCTGATTTGCTAATTTGCT
>JRYG01013248.1_pt1 | contig 14040 bp, 15 predicted proteins | sample 235341 | NCBI WGS metagenome assembly JRYG01 (sample SAMN03074218, study PRJNA261478) | activated sludge metagenome | biome: Wastewater Treatment Plant; feature: Wastewater; material: Activated sludge; isolation source: activated biomass of a wastewater treatment plant treating hydrocarbon... ... | reverse complement strand
ATTGAAGCATGTCTTAGTGATCTCATAAACAAAGGAATCAACGACAGCACGAATGGATGCGGAGCGGACTTCACCGGTCAGCAATGACATCTCTCCGAAGTGCTGACCCGGAGTGATCTGCGAGACCTTTATCATTTCCTGGTTGTGATCGTTAACCAATACATCAAGCAAACCCTCGATCAGAATAAACATCGAATCTCCCTTCTCGCCAATGTTTACAATCATATCATCCTTTTTGAAATTCTTCCGAACCATGCTTAGTGAAATGCTCTCCATCTGGTCACTGTTCATATTTGAGAACAGGTCTATTTTTGAGATCAGTGCAATCCGATCCGCCTGAAGATCCTCGTCAAGATGCCGCCTCGGCATTTTCTCAAAGAAGACATCCTCCTTAGGATAAGCAAGCGTAATGCCCGAATGCCATATGTGCTTCAGTACCTTTGAGTTAACTTCATCTCTGGCCTTCGACGGAGAGATTCCTTTCCAGGGGGTAATCCAGAATCGCACTTTGTAATTGACGCCAAGTTCACTGGTGCCTTCTATCAGGACTTGAGGGAATCTTTCTTTTACAAATCCGCTCCTTCCCATAGCTTCCGCAGCGCCTGCAAGTATGACCCTCTTAGCCTTGTCAGGAGGTACGGAGAAATCAAGCGTGTAGCTCAATTCGAATCTTGTAGCTGAGTCACTTTTCAGAAATTGGTAATGAATGCCATTGAGGAGATTATGCTGTTGGGGATAATCAGCAGTGTGTTTTCTTCTGTCCTGATTTGTGTTGCTCTCCAGCTAATCTCCATTATTTCGCCTACTGTCCTCTCGTCGGAAAGCTTGTGGTGTAATTCTATCCAATCACCTATGCTGTAAGGCTTCTCGATGTTCAATGCAATGCCGGAGAAGAGGTCAAGGATCATGTTTCTTAATGCGAATCCAATCACAAGAGCCGTTACGCCGGAAGTTGCCCAGAGGCCCGTCAGGGGTTGATCAAAAACGACACCCGCAATTATTGCCAAGGCAATTACCATCACAAGTACAATGCTGATGTCCTTCAGGATCTTAGGCGCCTGCGTTTTTAACTTTTCCTCAAATACTTTTCTCCAAAGAAAATAGTTGATCAGCTGATAAATGAGAATCATCGCTGACAGAACCACAAGAGATTGAAAGACCTGGCTGACAATTGATCTGACATCCGGACTTGCAAAAGAAAAGAAATATTCGTACATCGGCATGATGTTCAGCCAAATCAACATCGTTATCAGGAAAAAAACTGAAGAGTATATAATCTTGGAAAGCATCGACAAAGATGTTTACACTCTCATAACTAACTTATAAAGTATTGTTAAGAAATTTATAACAAATGAGGTCAGATAATTCGACCCGATGCAATGTATGATAAGAAAACTACTATCGCGATCATGAATGATGAAGTAAAGTCACAGGTCTTTGATACTGCTCCGGGCTCAAGGAAGTTATTTGACTAACGAAGGAACAAAACCCCCTGTGCAGTTCAGAACCACCGGGAGGATAATCCGCCGGGGATTTTTGATGTCAGAATTTTCCACTCTGTCTCAGAACTCCCTCAACCCCTTCAACCCAGTCACAACAATCACCTATGATCTTCCGGTCAGCGGCTTTGTTACGCTCAAGCTTTATGACATGCTCGGCCGCGAAGTGAAGACTCTTGTGAATGAGATGAGGACTGCGGGAAAATATGAAGCGCAGTTCAGCGCTGATAGACTTGCAAGCGGCGCGTACTATTACCGGCTCTCGGTGAGAGGCAATGCGGGAGAGTTTAGCGCGGTGAGCAAATATGTTGTGGTGAAGTGAATTTTTGAGCTTTGGCCTTCACAACAGAATTGCCCAAAGATTATAGAGAATAACGTGTTAATAGCGAAATGAATAAATTGAGTGCATTGACGCTCAAATTCTTCATGCTTTTAAATCTGCAACATCATCCGCTCAGGCAAAGGGCCGTAACATATCACTTCAAAAGAAGCATCTTCCTGGAGATGCTGAATCCTTCGGCATTGAGCCGGTAGTAATAGACACCGGCAGAAAGCTCCGATGCATCAAACTTAACCGAGTAGTATCCTTCACCCTGTACTTTGTCAACAAGAGTTGCCACTTCTTTTCCAAGTGAATTGAAAACAGATAATGAAACGGACCCGCGTTTGCTGATGCTGTAGCCGATCACGGTTGAAGGATTGAACGGATTCGGAAAGTTCTGATGAAGCGCAAATTCGACGGGATTCGATTCCGCATGAAGTTCCTGAACGGTGAGTTCGTCCCGGAAAACCTTGTACACTGCATCAGCGGTGCAAACGATCAGTGTATCTGCGCTCCCGGGATCTTTGCAGATGCCGATTACCTTTTTTGACGGAGAGAAAGTGTTGTTATAGAGGTGCCATGACTGTCCGCCGTTTGAGCTTCTGTAAAGTCCGGTACCTGAACCTGCGAACAGCACATCGGCAGTGCCTTCAACCGGCTCAACTGTATTGAACATCACGGGAGTTTGTACTGAGGTCCAGTTTGCGCCGTTGTCACCTGAAATATAAAGATGTGAAGAATCAATCCCGAGCAGTCTGCTTCGTGTCCGGTCAAAGGAAAGTTCCTTCAAAGCGGGCAAAGCTGTTGGAGCAAATGAAGCCCCAGCATCTGTGCTGCGCAGAAGATTATCACGGTGATTGGCAAAGATAACATCAGAACTGAACGGACTGGCCAGAATGAAACCGTATTTTTGTTCGCCGGGAAATCCCCAATGGTTCCCGGCATTGCGCAGGTTGGGAATGACCTGCATCAACTGCCAGTTGGCTCCGCGGTCTGTGCTTTTGAATACTGCGGGCTGATATCCGGATGCCGAGTTTGAGAAACCGTAATAAAGTACTGAATCATTTGCCGGATCAAAGTCGCCGCCATTTGGAGAAATGAATGTTCCGCCAACGCCGAATATTCCGTAATAGTTAGCCCAGTTCAGGCCGCCGTTCCATGTAAATAACGTAGTTGCATCAGGGCATGATGCGCACAAAGTGATCCTGAAACTGACAATGAAGTTTGAGTCTTTTTGAGATATCATGAAGAAATCGCTTGCACGGCACTCGGTCCAAACTACAGGAGGATCCACGCACTGAGCGCACGTTGTACTTAAAGATCCTCTTGCCGGAAGGTACCATGAATTGCTGTTCCTGTTGTATGCCTTCACATTACCGTTCTCAAGACTGGCTATTCCGTAACTCCAGTTATGCCTGATCAGAATACTGCGTTGTGAATTTTGGGAGCCTGTCTTGTAAAACTCTTCAATGTTCCAGCCTGACTGTGAGTATATTCTTATCCAGCTCTCCTGTGAATGCAAACAGGCAGTTGACAGGATAAGGGATAACAGAAGATATATGTGTTTCATTTTAGGTCCCTCCTGGTTTCAAACTTAGGCATGAAGCCGTTGTTCTGCAATGCAAATATAATGACACTTGCCCGATGCTGAATTAGAATCAGCCTGCAATGATCTATCGCAGGCTGTCTGAAATGATATACGCTCACTATGTTCATCAAGGGATAACACAAAGCGATCTCACTTATTGTCTTACTGCCGGCCGGTCGCGTCCGGCATTGCCCGCAGGAAATTCAGCGGGCCGGTGCCTTTACTTTACAAGCATCATCTTCCCGGTGCCGGAATATTTACCCGCACTCAGTGAGTAATAATACACACCGCTTGGAAGCGCTCCCGCAGAGAATGTTACCGAGTAGTTGCCTTCAAACCTTTCTTCGTTGAGCAATTCGGATACAAGCCTTCCTTCAGCATCATATATTCTCAGCAATGCATGGCTTCTTTCGGGCAGGCTGAAGCTGATGACTGTTGAAGGATTGAACGGATTCGGAAAGTTCTGATGAAGTTCGAATTCACGCGCAATTGCCTGCGGGCCGGCCACACCCGTAGCAAGCTTCACATACACAGACCTGTTGGCAGACCAGTTCCATTCGTCACCGCTTTGTCCGCCGTTGCTGTTTGTGGCAAGGCCAGTTGACCAGATCGTATCAAGCCCCTGAGTTGCCGGTGCAATGTAATTGAACAGGATCGTTATTGTTCCGCCTGACATCGGCAAGTTATCGTTCTGCACGATCTCGCCGTTTGAAACTCTTGTGCCCGATGTTACTGCCGCCAGCGTGCCGCGCCTTGTGGCAATGTCAATTCCGGCTCCCGTCTTGCCGGACCGGGTGATGATCATTGAATACTGGTTTGTCTGCCCTGCTGTTACCGTATCCGGGCCGTTGATTGTAACGCTCACGCCTGTTGTTGCTGAAGAGCCGTGGCAGCTTCCGCAGCCGGACGTGGAGGTCTTTCGTGTTCTGCCCGTTCTTCCACCGGGATCGCCGTAAATAGTTGCGGAAATGAAAACAATAATAATGAACAGTACCGCCGTAGAGATGAACTTTGCTGAATCCATGACAGGATCGAATTATGTTTGAAAAACTGAATTGACAATACATGTGCAATTGCTGTGCCGTAGAAGTACTCGAAATTGCGGGAATATCGGCTTTTTTCTGTACCCGGAATTGGCTGAGTGTAGAGATTCTCCACAGGCCTTACCATAATTGCGCCGGGAATAATGAACTGACAAAACACTTGTGATTTCATATTTTGCATCATGACTGACATTCCAAGGATTCTCATAGTTGACGACGAGCCTAACTCAACATCTCTTATGAAGAAGGTGCTTGAGAAAAAAGGTTACAGGGCCGATGTGGAAAATGACAGCCCGAAAGCCCTCGAGCTTGTAGCTTCCGGTGAATATGACATTGTCATATCCGACCTTCAGATGCCGGAAGTCACCGGGCTTGACCTGCTGAAGTCGAAGCCGGAGAATTGTCACTTCATAATGGTAACTGGCTACGGCTCGGTTGATTCCGCGGTTGAATCAATGAAGAGCGGAGCGTTTGATTACATAATGAAGCCGTTCAACATAGAGGAGTTTGCAATAAAAGTAAGGAAGGCAGTTGACAACCTGAACATTTCGAAACAGCTGAGAGAGCTCAGGGCTCAGGTCGAAAGCACAAGTTCTTTTTCAGACATAGTGGGGAAGAGCAGGAAGATGATGAATGTGTTTGAGCTGATAAGGAAAGTTGCAAGGACGGACATAAACGTTTTGATAGAAGGGCAGAGCGGAACCGGAAAGGAGCTTGCGGCGAGGGCATTGCATCAGCGGAGCGAAAGGAAGAACGGCCCGTTTGTCGCGATCAATTGCAGTGCGATTCCCGACAACCTTCTTGAGAGCGAGTTGTTCGGGCATACAAAGGGCGCTTTTACGGGAGCCATAGAGAATCAGCGCGGAGTGTTTGAGCAGGCAAACGGCGGCACATTGCTGTTGGATGAAATTGCCGACATGCCGTTTCACTTGCAGTCAAAACTGCTCAGGGTAATTGAGAACTGGGAGATAAAGCCGCTTGGAAGCGACAGGATCAAGAAGATAGATGTCCGCCTGGTCTCTTCCACAAATCAGAACCTCAAGGAGATGATCTCTCAGAAGCGGTTTCGTGAGGACCTTTACTACAGGATTGCGTCAGTTGTTATCACGCTTCCGCCGCTGAATGAGAGAAAGGAAGACATTGTTCCGCTTTCCGAACACATACTCAAGGGATTGTCCGCAAAACTGGGAAGGGATCTTTCGCTTGATCCTTCGTCAGTAGAGGCGCTCATGCAGCACGACTGGAACGGCAATGTGCGTGAGCTTGAGAATGTNNAATTCAGGTTCCTCACCAGCAATGCAAACGCCGATTTCAGCTTTGACGGATATGACAGCAACAAGGGCCTTAAGGACCTGGAAAGATCATACATACTTAAAGTGCTGAACGAAAACAGCTGGAACAAGCTCAAAGCCGCAGTACAGCTAGGCATTGACCGCAAGACTCTTTACAAGAAGATTGCGGAGTATGGTTTGGAATGATCGCCTTCCATCCGCCAAACATTAAAGCACCCCCCGCCATCTACTGCCCTGCCTCCTGCTTAACGATCTTCTGCGGAACGAAGTAATATACAGGCACGAGCACAAAGAGCGCGAGTGAGATGTAAACAGAAATGAATGCCCCGAGCACCGATGCAAGATAGACCACCGGCCCGATCATGCCGCGACGGATGCTCTTTGCAAGCACTTCCTCTGAAATTGTATCCTCAAACAATCCGCTCTTAACTGCATGGCGCAGCATGAGATTGAAGCTGACTGAAGCTAACAGCAAGACAGCTCCGTAAACAAATACGGAAACAGGTTGTAAGGGATACTCCCCGAGCAATGCCGTCGGAAAGGGAATGAATGACATCCAGAATAACAGAAGGTTGTTCAGCCACAGCAGTTTCCTGTCGCTCCTCTCAAGACTGTGGAAGAGCTGATGATGATTGACCCAGAAGATCGCAACGATCACGAAACTGAGCACAAAGCCGATAAACTTGGGCAGAAGATGCAGTAGCTCCCTCGTCATGTCCGCAGTGGTTGCTCCGGAATCAAAATGCGGAACTTTGATCTCAAGCACAAGCAGAGTTACAACTATTGCAAACACGCCGTCGCTGAATGCCTCAATTCTTGTGGTCTTTGGCGAGTACTCCCGCAGTTGTTCTTCCATATTTTTCATATCCCTCAGATTATTTGATTACAAAAATAGTGAAAAATTTCTCTCGATAGTTATCAGTACATCTGTAAGTCCAAAAGCACTATATTGACAGCAAATTTTAATCAATCTCTCTGTTATGAAATTCGAATTCAGTCCGCATATTGCAATACAGGTCAGGGATTACGACAAGGCCATTCCTTTTTACAGGGATGTGCTCGGAATGGAAGTTGTTGAATCAGGCAAGGATGAAACTCAACTCAAATGCGGCCCGGTGAATTTCCATGTAGAAAATTCGGACGGCGGCGCAACTTTCTTCGAGTTCAGGGTGGAAAGCGTTTCGGAAGCTACGAAAATTCTGGAACAGAACGGCTGTCTCATGACTCATGAATACAGCGCAAAGAGCAGAATGTTTGCCGACCCGTTCGGATTGAGGTTTCACATTTGGGAAGACTGATCGCTCCGGCCGCTCAATTGCCTGAGTGAGATAAGATGAGATAGCAGAGCAAGCGGCACAAGAAATGACGGAAGCCAGATATAAGGGAAGTAAAAGACGCCGGTGTTCGGCATATCGAATGCAAGCCTCTGAAAATCGGTTGGGGCGGACAATACCGCATGCGATACGATGTTTGCCAGAAGAATTAGTCCCATGATGTTCCAGGCCGTCAGCGTGCCCCTTCCCGCAGTGCCCCTGTAAAAGTACATGAATCCAATTACCGGCGCCGTGATGCCTGTGATGATGTCCCAGTTTCTTCCGTCGAATGTCATGACGGAAGGGATATATGAAGCGACATAAAGCCAGTACAGAACCAGTTCAACAGGAAATCTGAATGTCTGAAGAAAAGTCAGTTGCCTCAGATCAAATGTGTCAACGAATGCTCTTCCTTTCGGAAGCAGGAACAGCATTATGACTGAAACCAGCGGCGGAAGAACTGCCAAAGCGAACCTCGGAGGAAATCCTTTTTCGTAATGATAAAATCCTGTGAGCGCAATCACTGCCTGAAACAACAGCCACATAGCAACAACCAGGATCAGAAGCTTATTCTTCCGGGATGCAAGAAAGAAGAGGTAAAGCGCAAATGCGGTTGTTGCGAAGAATGTGACGGGTACGTATGCAGGAAGATCATTTATCATTGCGAAGTCCTTTGAACATTACGAATTGTTTTCCCGGACACCAGAGTTTTGCTTTAGCTCCTTTGAAAAAAATATTTCCGCTTCCTTCTGAATATGATCAACAACTCCGCAAGGCCTGTATCCGAGTTTGTCAAGAAGCCTTATCATCTCAATGTTAAAGCTTTCAGTGGAAGTGAAGATCCTTTCGTCCTTTGCGCAAAGTTCCTCAGCGGCTTTCATAAGCGATTCCGCAATTCCTTTTCTCCGGAATTCCTTTTTCACGATCAGCAGAGCAATGAACGGTTTTGCAAAGAAGTCCCTGTGAAGCCGGAGGTATCCTGCAATTGTGCTGTTCCATTTCGCAACAACTATTTCACGGCGCTGAATTTCCGTTTCCCTGTCGCCAAGGAAAATGTCGAACTCATTAATTGAAGAGGCGTCACCTGCTTCGGCAATTCTCAGTTCAATCAATTCTCTTCTCGAGTTTAAAATGAGGGATTGTCACTTCAATGAACTGATCCCCGGCCTTTGAGTAGCCGGGCTTTTCATAGAACGGAACGGCTTCAAGCCGTGCGTGCATTATCATCTTCGGGAATCCCATATCGCGCGCCAACTGTTCAGAAAACTCAACAAGCTTTTTCCCTACCCCTTTGCCCTGCATACCGGAGTCAACTGCCACCTGCCTCATCTTGATCTCGTTGTCATTTACAATTGTGAGCACAAGAACTCCCGTAAGCACATCACCGCTGAAAGCGCCGATATGTATGTCCATCATTTCATTGCTGAGATCGTCTTTGTAAACATCGAGCCCGAGAGGGATCCTGAGAATCCGGTTACGAAGCTCAAGCTCCCTTTTATATTCGTTCGAACCGTGGGTGATGATCCTGATTTCTGTTTTTGGATTCATTTGAATTGGTTGGAATATTCGAATCAGCCTGAGATTTTTTTCCTCATTATGCAGTCGTCAAACACCGCTCCGCCCGCTTCCTTAGTGAACCTATCGGTAATCACGAATCCCTTTGAACTGAAGAACGGACGTGCGGTAATGCTGACTTCCGCCCACAACTCAGTGAGTTCCGAAGCCCGTGCCCTGTGCTCAAGCTCTTTGTAAAGGGCACCTGCTATGCCTCTTCCCTGATGATCTTTGTGAGTGAACATGAAATCAATATATCCATCATCTCTTAAGGATGCAAATCCAATTATCCCGATTTCGTCCTCTGCCAAAATAAAATACTGCTCCCTGATTCTCGACAGCCACGCATCCCTGTTCTCACTGCCGGAAGCCCAGACCTCGATCTGCTTCGGATCATAATCTCTGCAGTTCACATTTGTAATGGTATCCCTGTAGAGTGCGCGGATTCCGTCGGCATCTTTTTCTTCGGCTCTTCTGATGATCATTTAACCTTGTCTGTCGGAAGGTAACCCCCCTTGCCTATCACATTCACTTTGTCAACAAATTCATTACGCTTGTTAAAGTGCGGATACGATTCGGACGGAACCGGCACACCAAGAAAACTGCATAGCGGTTCCCAACCGTCTTTGGAATTGAAAATCAGAATTTGTTCGGAAGAAAATTTTTTGAGAATATTTTCGGTATGCCTCTCATATCTTCTGAGAACTTCATCCTTGTCGAACAGGTCCTTGCCGAACTCCAGATGCATCAGTTTTCTGTTGTAAAGCAGGACCGGCAATCTCCTTCTTATTTCCTTTTTGAACGGAAGGTGAAACCCGAACTTCAGCATCATGCTAAGAGGCATTCTGTTTACCCAGAAGATTGTGTCAAGCGCGCTTTCGTACCAATCATCTGGATCCCTGTGAGAGTGAATGATGCGTGCTCCGGGATAGTGACTGGTGATCTGATCATAATACCTTGCGGCAGGATAATCGACCACAGAGGAGTAGTCCTTAAACAATTCAGCCCAATTCACCTTCGCGCCTTTCTCGGCAGATTTGAAGTATCGGATCCTTTCCGGTGTTTGGAAAAGTTCAAGCATGTGAAAACATTTTCCGAACCCGATATGCTCAAGGGCAAGCTTCAGAGAGTAAGTGCCCGTCCTGCCGAGCCCGGTTCCGATCACTTTGAGTGGCATTATGGTTGCTGTAAATTAGATACGGGAATATGAAGACAGGGAATTAAAGAATTAATGCAAAAGAAATCGGTATGAAAATCTTTGCATTCTGTTTGAATTCATTCACGGATCATGATAATGATAGACTTGAATCAATACCGCAAACATAGTAACTTGTAAAAGAATTATCAAACATTGAAGAGATCACTGATATACATACTCGCCGGAGTGTTTTTCAGCTTCCCGTTTCTTTCCCCTGCTTCGGGATTGAATGTGATGCCTAATCTTCAAATTGAGTACCTAAACTATCTCAAAGCATCGGAAGATCATAACAGGCTATCGGGATCCGATGACACCAAAAAGAAGAGGCATTTCAGGAAGAAGCCTCAAAATCTGCAATCAACATCAAAGGCGGGCGCACGCTCTTCAAACAGCAGCAAATCAAACAAAGAGAGACTATGGCAGATCGGTTTTGCGGCAGACAATGTTCTGTTCGGCCGAGGTCTTAGTTCCGCACTGAGAATACATCCGTATTTCAAGCAAATCAATCTCCGCTCCCACAGAACAGTAGTCCTGCGCGTATAGAGATTTCCGGGCAAACGTTCGGAAAATTCTTTCTTTTCAAAAAATCTTAATAATCTCGATATGAAAGCGCTGATTACAATTTTTGCATTTGCGCTCTGTGTATGTGCATCAGTTACGTTCGCACAGGATACTCCTGATACAACCAAGTATGAGACGGACGAAGTGATGGTAACAGCAACCCGAACAGAGCAAAAAGTGATTGACATTCCTTTTTCCGTACAGAGGATTGACCAGTCCGACTGGACAACAAGCAGGAAGCAGTCAATCAATGAAGTAATAAGAAATGTCCCGGGCGTTTGGTTTCAGCCGAGATACGGCAACCACGACGTTAGGGTATCCATCAGAGGTTTCGGCACAAGGTCAAATACCGGCATAAGGGGGGTAAGGATTCTTATGGACGGAATTCCGGAATCGGAGCCTGACGGACAGACAAGGATAGAGGCGATTGACTTTGATGCTATCGGCAAGATAGAAATTGCAAAGGGAAACCTCACATCTTTGTACACAAACGCACCCGGTGGTGTCATTAACTTTTTCACGGACAAGTATTTCCCGACGACCTTTGTAATGTCAAACAATGAGTTCGGGGCATATGACCTCAGAAAGAACGGACTTAAGGTTGGCGTGAATTCAGGGTATCAGAGGTTTATGGTGAACTACAGCTATGAGAATTACGCCGGATACAGAGAGCACAGTCAGGAGTACCAGAACAGGTTCAATTCTGTTTATGAAACTGATCTGAACGCTGTATCCAAGCTCGCAATATACGCATACTATGTTGACGGTATTATCAAGCTTCCGGGCTCGCTGACCCTCAAGCAGTACAATGCGGATGACCTTCAGGCAAATCCGAGGGATATAAGCAGAGACTCCAAGAGAATTTCCAAGAAAGGTAGGCTCGGCATCACATACAATGCCAAGTTTGGGAAGAGCAATAACAACACGATCGAAGTGACGACTTACGGAACGATAAAGAACTTTGTGAGAACTGCGGCGACATACAGGATCTTTGACAGGTCAGGCGTGGGTGGTTCTTTCAGATATATCAATGAAACAATGATAGGCAAGAGGAAGAATGAATTCTCTGTCGGCGGAGATCTGTTTTACCAAACCGGCCCTATTGGAGAATTTAACAACGTAGGCGGACAGAAGGGCGACAATCTCGAAGCTTACACTAACGAAAAGATCTCCAATGTCGGTTTTTATTTTCTGAATAACTTTCCGATAGTTAACGACAAACTGAGTCTGCTTATTACAGGAAGGTATGATGATGTCATTTTCAATCAGGAAGACCTTCTTGCGGGATTCAGGAATGCCGAAAGGAGCTTCAACAAGTTCACGCCAAAAGCGGCTCTTAATTACAAGATCACGCCCAACATGGCGTTCTACACCTCGTACGGACTTGGTTTTGATGTTCCTGCAGGTAATGAGCTGGAGAATTATCCGTTCTCGTCTGACGGCGGACTCGGCCTGCTCAATCCGGATCTCAATGCTCAGAATACGAAATCGTTTGAAGTAGGGTACAAAGGTGAGATCGTTAACAGGAAGAGCAATGTCTTCACGAAAACATTCCTTGAGCTGACTTACTTCAATACGGGAATAGACAATGCGATCGTGCCCTTTACGGCGGACGGGAACACCTATTACAGGAACGCCGCCAAAGTGAGAAGGAACGGAGTTGAATTCGGATTCAATACTGAAGTTGTAAAAGGATTGAAATGGTTTGGTTCATATACATTTTCCGACTTCAAGTATGATACCTACCAGGCAATCAGTATTGATGCTCAGGGTATTCTCTCAAGCAAGAACTATGACGGCAACACGGAACCATCAAATCCCGAAAACTATATGACCACTGAGTTGTCATACAATCATTCTTTCACAAAACAATTCACCGGTTACCTGAAGGGATACTACAGTTACACAAGCTCAATGTTTGTTAATGATCAGAATGTTGACAGTCTTAAGACAGCAAGCTATTCATTGCTGGGTGCACAGCTTGGAGCAAACATTGACCTGGGCAACTTCAGGATTGTTGGTTACGCGGGAGTCAATAACCTCCTTGACGAAAAGTATGTTGCATTCATACAGATCAATTCGGACAGGCAGGAGTTTTATGAAGCCGGGCCGAGAAGAAATTTCTTCGGCGGCATCAATCTGCTGTACATGTTCAGAAAATAAGATCCGGACATTTCCCTGGCGGCAGGTTTCATCGCCGGGGATAGAGCAATGGAAGAGAAGAACTAAGAGTTGTGCGGGCAGCGATGCAATCGCAAGGGACACAGCCTCGTTATCGGTTGGCGGGAACTGTGCTCCTTTGCGATGCCTGCGCATTATTTTCTTGCAGAACCTGAATAAAGCTTTACCCAGATTACGGGCTTCTCTATACGCCCGCTATAAAAACCTCAATCTGCAAAAGACAGCTCTTTCAATAGTTAAGAATTGACAGGGATGTGTTTGATTCTTTTGCATTTGCAAAATAGTCTTCTCAGATCATTTTGGAAACTGATATTCTCCGCCAGAGAGCCAGACAATTTTCGCGCAGGCTGCATTTGAAGACAAAATAATTGTTAGATTGCTTCTGCCACCGGCGTAATTCAGGGGAAGGGATGACATGATGAATCCTATGCAAGGTTCGATAGAAACCTTATTGGTCCTATGATGATTAATGAAGTAGCAGATTTTCGTCAGGCATTGTTTCCCGATTGACTTAATTTGCAATATGCAGATTTTTATATTCCAAATTCATAAAACATCACCCACTGAATAATGAAAACACTGAGCCGTCTTGCCTTTTCGCTGTGTGTAGCTGCCATCATGCAGGCAGAAGTCTTTGCGCAGTTTCCTAGTTACAGGATCTATCCTTCCACAAGCAATCAGATTGAACCGGCAATTGTAAGGCATCCGACCAATCCGAACATAATGTTTGCAAGCGCTTACACAATCAGGCTGTCTTTCAGAAGCGAGGGAGTGTATCTTACTACAGACGGGGGAGCAACATGGAAGGGCACAGACACTCTTTTCGGGCAACCTATAACAAACCACGGAGGTGATCCGGGACCGGTAATTGACAAGGACGGCAGGCTCATTCTCACTCATCAGGGCGGCTTTGTTCTCGGGATGTATGCAAATTATTCCACAAACTTCGGACAAACGTGGTCAAATAATATTCAGATTGCCGGAGATGATCAGGATAAGGGCAGTCCTGCAACCGACGATGTGGTCAACAGCCCTTTCTACGGCAGGACATATCTGATATGGACAAGGTTCACAAATCCTTTTCCGGCCGCTATGTCATATACGACAAACGGCGGCGTAAACTGGACACCGCTTGCGGCAGTTAACAATTCACTTCCCGGCAGGCAGTCTCTCGGACCTGTAATGGTAATAGGAGCGGACGGAGTTTGCTACGCAAGCTGGTCTTCGGCAAGCCTTTCATCACCTTTCAATGAACTTGCGCTTGGGTTTGCAAAATCTACAAACGGCGGAGTGAACTGGTCTGTAAATGAAAGCGTGTATCAGACAAACGGAATTAAATCATCTTCTCTGGCTCCTTGGGGAATCAGAGTCAACGGTTATCCCTCAATGGACATAGACAGAACCGGCGGCCAGAGGAACGGCTGGCTGTATGTTGTAACGGCAGAGAAGAATCTTGCTCCCGCAGGCACTGACCCGGACATTGTTTTCC
>JRYG01016118.1_pt1 | contig 14080 bp, 10 predicted proteins | sample 235341 | NCBI WGS metagenome assembly JRYG01 (sample SAMN03074218, study PRJNA261478) | activated sludge metagenome | biome: Wastewater Treatment Plant; feature: Wastewater; material: Activated sludge; isolation source: activated biomass of a wastewater treatment plant treating hydrocarbon... ... | reverse complement strand
AAACTTATAAACTTATAAACGGACAACGGAGAACCCACAACCCACAACCTACTGATCCTCAATAATGGCGTCATCCACAATATCATTACCGTCGCCGTCGAGGTCGTCGAAACCTTTGGTTTTGCCTTCTTTAGGCGGCGCCGGCGCTGCCGGTTCTTCCGGTTTTGTCACCTGCGGTTTACTGCCTGTGCCGTGGTAATCGCCTTCGGCGAATCGGCGGGCTTTTTCGAAAAAGCTGTCCTTGCCTTCCAGCAGGCTGTCCTTGGTGTCAACAGGATCATGAACAAACCCTCCTGCGCCTTTGGCTTTTTGTTCGATTTCATCGCCCATCTCCCGGGCTTTTTTCAGTGTATCGTCGAGATCGCCTTCCTTTGCGGCGGCCTCCTGTGCCTTCTCCACCATCTCGTGGGCTTTATCCATCACCGAGCCGCTAAATTGCCTGGCTTTTTCCCACAGATCGCCGCCGGCCTCCATCACTTTGCCGCCGATATCTTCCACTTTGTGCATAATTTGCTCGCTTACATCGCCCGACGAGTCGAAGATCTTGCCGCTTACCTCATTGGCTTTATCCATTACCTTGGCGCCGATTTCCTCGGCAGTCTCTATCACCTTATGGCCAATTTGCTCTACCTTGCCTTTTAGGTCGGGCTGGTCAGTGGGCGGGGGCGTTGCGGCGCCGGCGGTTTCATCAAGAACAGGCTCGCCCTCTTCGCCGAATTGCGAAGTAGGCGGCGTGGCCGACATAGCGCCGGCATCAGCCGTTTGTTTCTTTTCGGCAGCCTTCCAGATGTCGTCAACGATTTCATCCACAGCGCCTTTGGCGGTTTCAAAAGCGGAGCCGGCCTTATCCATCACTTGTCCGCCGATTTCCTCAACTTTATGCATCGCTTTGTCCAGCAACTCGCCCGATTTGTCCGCCAGCTCTTCCCCGGCTTCCTTCCCGGCCTCCACTGCCTTGTCAGCCGTAGATTTTACAACCGCTTTTGCGCCGAATAAGAGGCGCTTCAATTCGTTTAACATGTCTTTTTCGTTTTATTGGTAAATAGCAAAATTTTGTCTCAACCTTAATCAACAGCTACAAATATTACAAATTTAAACGCATAATGTAAAACTTTTACGACGAGCGAACGATAAAATAAGGCCGGGCGTCGGCTTTCTTTGTCATTTTGCCGCTCGAACATCAACATATGAGGGGTAGTTATCGTTGTAATTGAAAATAATGCTTGACGAAATTACCGTTTGCTATAATCCTGCTTTGAACACAACTTTTGCACTATGAAAATCTTAATGGTCTGTTTGGGCAATATTTGCCGCTCGCCCCTGGCAGAGGGCATCATGAAAGCCAAAGTAAAATCCCACGCGCTCGATTGGGAAGTTGATTCTGCCGGCACCGGCTACTGGCATGTAGGCGAACTTCCCGACCCCCGCTCTATCGCCGTCGCCCGCCGCCATGGCATCGATATCACCGATCAGCGCGCCAGGCAACTCAAACCCGCCGACCTCAACCGCTTCGACCTCGTGCTGGCTATGGATCAATCGAATTACCGCGATATCCTGCGCCTACAACACGCGGGCGAAGCAACGAAGGCCGGCATTCACATGATTATGCCGCTGGCCTACCCCGACCAAATACAGGACGTGCCCGATCCCTATTGGGACGACAATGGTTTCCAGCATGTATTTGATATGCTCGACGACGCCTGCGAACGAATTATCCAGCGCTGGAAATCCGGTGATGTCAAGCCCTATCCGATTGATCTTTCAATGCAATTATAAATCTACGGCTGAATATTATCATCATCGCAACTGTGTAGCAGGCGTTAGTGCTTGCCGCAATTAACAATCACCTTATAGCCATGTTACGCCCCCTCCTCTTCCTGGTTGTGCTTGCTTTATACAACCCTGTATCCGGTCAGTGGACCACGGCCACGCTCTCTCAGGCTCGTTGGGACCTCGGCGCTACCGCCGCCGGCGCCAAAGTGCTCTTCGCCGGCGGTAAAACCCTGGCGGGAGCTTCGGTTGTACCCACCGACCGCGTCGATATCTACGACCGACAATCGCTGCAATGGACTACCGCTTCGCTTTCCCAGGCACGCAGCTTGCCCTATGCTCTTACTATGGGCAACAAGGCATTTTTTTGCGGCGGACTCGCCGCCAACGACAGCCCCACTAATCGCGTGGATATTTACGACGCCGCTTCCGGCGCCTGGTCTACCCACCAACTCGTGCAATCGCGCCACGAATTGGCCGCCATCGCCCACAACGGCAAACTGCTGCTGGCCGGCGGGCGATCCAATACAGGCGGTTATAGCAATCAGGTAGATATATACGACGAGTCTACCGGCCAATGGACTACCGCCACCCTCTCGCAGGCCAGAAAGGTTGGGGCGGCAACTGCTGCCGGCAGCAATATATACTTCGCCGGCGGCTTTAATGGCTTTATTTTATTCAATGTAGTAGACATTTACAACACTGAAACCGGCGCCTGGACCACCGCCGAACTTGTAGAAGAACGCGCCAACCTGGCAGCCGCCTCGCTCGGCAACCTCGCGCTTTTTGCCGGCGGCGACTACCCCGGCGAAGCGCTCGATGCCTCGCTGGTTGTTGATGTGTTGAATACCCAAACCAATACCTGGAGCCAGTCTAACCTCTCCCTGCAACGCGCGGGCGCCGTAGCCGCTACCCTCGGCAATCGCGCCTTTTTCGCCGGCGGCTATCGCAACCTGATGACGGGAACCGAATTTTATACCAGAGTCGACATATTGCAAAACGGCGCCTGGACTATCGCAAACCTCTCCCAGGAGCGACTACCGTTGCAGGCCCTGCCCCTGGGCAACAAGCTGTTTTTTACCGGCGATACTTTCATTTTCGGCCTCGATGTCAACACTCAATCTATTGACTTTTTTGACGCCGATAGCGGCTGGTCTACCGCCACGCTCTCCGCTCCCCGCTATTGGGCGCGCAGCGCAACCGCCGATAACCAGCTTTTTATAGCGGGCGGGCTTAGCGCCGAAGGAGCGCCCTCCAATGTCGTCGATATCTTTACCGATGCCACAGTTTCCGTGAAATCTCCTTACCCCGCCCCCTGGCGTATTTATCCTAACCCAACGACAGGTCCTGTCTTTATTGATTTCCCCGATGCCCCGCCCGGCCTCTTTGTCTTGCGAAATAACCTCGGCCACGCATTGTTGCAATGGGAGTCAACTTCCCTGTACCAAGACCTGTCAGAACTCCCCCCCGGCATTTATTATCTGCACCACAACGCTTTTTCCTCTCAGCCTGTAAAGATCTCCCTGTCGAGAACACGTTAATATCGTTGTCGGTTTGTCGGTTTGCTGCTTTGTAGGTTGTCGGTAATCCTGTAATCCTGTAAATCCTGTGACAATGCCCCAAACTGTCCCAAACTGCCCCACAGAAAAAAAGCGCGGCAATTGCAAAATTTATACTTTTGCATCTTTAAAACAACAAAATCCCTTGAGCTATGCCCAAGAACCTGTTGATTGTAGAGTCTCCAGCGAAGGCAAAAACGATAGAAAAATTCCTGGGAAAGGATTTCACCGTAAAATCCAGCTACGGCCACATCCGCGATTTGGAAAAGGGTGACGACGCTGTGGATATCAACAATAATTTCGAGCCCAAATATATTGTCTCGCCTGAGAAGCGCAAAGTAGTCAAAGAACTTACCGACTGGGTCGGCAAAGTCGACGAGGTGTGGCTGGCCACTGACGAAGACCGCGAGGGCGAGGCTATTTCGTGGCATTTGTGCCAGGTGTTGGGCCTGGATGAACACAAAACCAAACGTATTGCCTTTCGCGAAATCACAAAACCGGCCATTCAAAAAGCCATACAACAACCCCGCACGCTCGACCTCGACCTGGTGAACGCCCAGCAGGCCCGCCGCGTACTCGACCGGCTGGTCGGCTACGAACTATCGGGCATTTTATGGAAAAAAATTAAAAGCGGTTTATCCGCAGGACGCGTACAGTCCGTAGCGCTCAAACTCGTGGTGGAACGGGAACGCGAGATCAACCAATTCGAATCTTCGCCTTTTTTCAAAATAGCGGCTATATTCAATGTCAATAACGAACAGGGCAGGATGGTGGAATTGCGCGCCGAGTCGCCCGAACGATTTGACACAAAAGGCGGCGCCGAACAATTCCTGCAGCGCTGTATCGGCGCTTCTTACCGCATCGACGATATTGAACTCAAACCGCTGAAACGCCGCCCCGCAGCGCCGTTTACCACCTCGACATTGCAACAGGAAGCCAGCCGTAAACTCGGCTTCTCCGTCAACCGCACAATGTCGGTGGCGCAAAAATTATACGAGGCCGGTTATATTACTTATATGCGTACCGACTCTACGAATCTCAGCGAAATGGCTATCCAGAGTATCGCCGCCGAGATTGAAAAGAGTTATGGCAAGGCATACGTGCAAACGCGTCAATACAAAAACAAGGTAGCCAACGCCCAGGAAGCGCACGAAGCCATCAGGCCTACTTATATCGAAAACCAGACAGCGCCGGGCCAACGCGACGAGCAGCGCCTTTACGAACTCATCTGGAAGCGCACTATCGCCTCGCAAATGGCCGAGGCCGTACTCGAAAAAACAGTCGTAAGCATCGGCATCTCTACCATACCCGGCGCCGCCCTCATTGCAGAAGGCGAGGTACTCAAATTCGACGGCTTTTTGAAAGTGTACCTCGAGTCAAAAGACGAAGATGAAGATGAGGCAACAGCAGGTATGCTGCCGCCATTGACTAAAGGCCAGGTATTGCCCCTGCGCGAAATGACCGCCACAGAGCGCTATACCCGCCCGCCCGCCCGCTTCACGGAAGCCAGCCTGGTGAGCAAACTCGAAGAACTCGGCATCGGCAGGCCTTCTACCTATGCGCCCATTATTTCCAAAATTATGGAGGAAGGACGCGGTTATGTGGTGAAGGAAAACCGCGAGGGAACGGAGCGCCCCTATGAAGTGCTGACGCTTAAAGACGGGCAGATTACCACAGCTGTTAAAACAGAAAATACCGGCGCCGTTAAAAACCGGCTTTTTCCTACTGATCTGGGTATGGCCGTGTCGGATTTCCTCGACGAGCATTTCCAAAAAATCATGGACTACCGCTTTACGGCAGCCATCGAAAAACAATTTGACGACATTTCCAACGGCCAACAGGAATGGACCCGTATGTTGTCGTCGTTTTATCACCCTTTCCACGAAACGGTTGAAAATACAATCAAAACCGCCGACCGCCCCAGCCGCGAACGCATTTTGGGCAAAGACCCCGCTACCGGCCACAGCGTCCTTACCCGGCTCTCCCGCCGCGGCCCCGTAGTGCAAATCGGCACGCCCGAAGAATTGGGGCCCGATGCCAAACCGCGCTATGCCAACCTGCAACCCGGCCAGACAATGGAGACGATTACGTTTGAAGAGGCTTTGTCGCTGTTCAAATTACCCAAGGTATTGGGCCAGTATCGCGGCCAGGAAGTATCGGTGGGCGCAGGTCGCTTTGGGCCTTATGTCCGTTATAACGAAAAATATATATCTCTGCCCCGAAGCGAAGATCCGCTCGAAGTCACACTGGAACGCGCCATTGAATTGATCGGAGAAAAGGAAAAAGAAGACGCTCCACTGGCTACCTACCAGGGATTACCCATCACGAAGGGCAAAGGACGTTTTGGGCCTTTTATCAAGTGGAAAGATTTGTTCGTGAATGTACCCAAAAAATACGACTTCGATCAACTTACCCCGGCGCAAGCTGTTGAATTATTGGAGGCTAAAATTGACAAAGAGTCAACCCGCTATATCCAACGATGGGAGGAAGCCGGTATCTCCGTTGAAAACGGCCGCTGGGGGCCGTATATCCGCTTTGGCAAGGAAAATATCAAGATGGGCAAAATTGACGGCAAAAAGGTAGACGCCGAAGCCGCCAGGTCGCTCACCCTCGAGGAAGTAAAAGCCATGATCGAAGCAGAACTACCCGGCGCTTTCGATAAGGCAAAGAAAAAATCCAAAGCCCCGGCGAAAAAGACGAAGTAAACACTATTTCACGCGAAAAGCATATTCACATGTCAGACAATAAAAAGGTGCAACAGAATCAACTCAATATCGAACTGCCCGATGACGTAGCGGAAGGCATTTATTCAAACCTCGCTATCATCGCTCATTCCCACTCAGAATTTGTAGTCGATTTCATTCGCATGGTGCCCAATGTGCCCAAGGCTAAAGTGAAGGCGCGTATTATACTGACGCCCCAACACGCCAAACGCCTGCTCAAAGCCCTGGCCGATAATGTTAAAAAATACGAACACCAGTTTGGCGAGATCGACGAGCCGGAACAGCCGCCCTTCCCACCGATGAGCTTTACACCTAACGCCCAGGCCTGATCAGTGGGATGGCGGCGCCGCTCCCTACTCCAACTCAGCCTGCTCCCGGCTGTTCAGTGCCAGGTCATTGATGAGCCGGTCTTTGCTGGGGCGGTATAAAAATAACACGACGAGCAAAAGGCCGCCGAGGGCCAGGTAGTGAAAGCTCCCGTCCAGAAAATAGGCGACAAAACTCAATATGGCAGGGCCTTCGACTACCGCGTAGCGAGTGATTGACGCTGCGCGGTAACCGGCCAGTTTTTCTGACAGGCTGCTTTTTGTTTGCGCTTGCTGCACTTGCATCCTGAACATCAACGAACTGGCCAATACGCCCCCGATTGCAACTGAAGGAACCAGCCAGCTGAACAACGATGATGTATTCGTATCGCTATCAACGGAAGGGCTGGCGACAAAGTACATGACGACTCCCATCAGCGCTACCCCCATCACTAAAGATGCGTGCAAAATGGTAAGCTGGCGCAAAAATCCCGAAGGGCTGTTGTCTGGTTGCCTGATATCCATATCCTGTGTTTTTTTTATTATGCTGTATTAACGCTCAACAATTCTCCTAATCGATAAAATGCGGCCTCCCACTCGGCATTGGCGAATTTGCGCTCGCCGCTTTTGAAACTTTTTAATATCGAAAAATACAAATTCTGGCTTTTCCAAAAATCAAGGGTAAGCCCCAGTTGTTTGAGCATTTCCATGACGATGTTGAGGTTGGCGAGTTGCTGCAGGCTCAAGCCCTCGCCCTCGATTTCCATGTGTTGAATTTCTTTGAAAATGCGTTCGCCGGCAGAAAGCAACAACCCGGACTTATCGCTTATTTTAACGTGCCAACGCTTGAATTCGTTCACAAGACGGCGTAGTTCGCGGATATTAAGCATGCCGTTTTCGAAATACCGGTGCAAATCGTGATTGACGACAAATTGCACAGCGTTGAGGTATGCGTCAGGCACGGGAATATCGCTGCCGGCAATACTCGCCATGAGCTGGTAGTTGTCGTTGTAAATGTCGCGGAAGGCCTGCTCCACATGTCCCAGGCTTTTGTTGGTGATAAGGCGCAGGATTTTGCGCTTTTCATCCTGAAAGAGATGCTGGATGGTGTATTTATCAGGACCAAAATACTGCTGCATAAGTCCGATTACCTGCCCCAGATCCGACAAGCGGAAGGCGGCGGTAATCTGCCTGCTCATCTCGTCAAAAACCCGGCGGTCCATGTCGAGCGATATATTGCCGATGATATGGTGTTGGCCCAGGTATACTACGGCAAAGCTGAAGTGCTTCTGCGATAATGTGATTTTGGAGTGCACTGTTGTACGCCCCACCGCCAGGCGAAGGCTGCCGGCTTCGAGGCGCTCGAATACCTCGCTTTCGGCGATATAGTTGAAAAATTCGAGTCGCTCGGGGTATTCCTCAAAAATCGACGAGGCGGCATAGTGCATGCCTACCCGCTCCAGGTTGACGCGGGCGGGAATGACGTGTTTATTGTAACTCGCCGCAGCGTTGGGGTATTCGTTACTGGGGATCGTGGCCAACCGCCTGACAAATTCGTCGTGGAGGTCGAACCTGGTCACCTGGTGGGCATAATGGATCGCCCTGTTGGCATATTGTAGAATCTGATTGGTTTCGATACCGGATACTTCGTCGAAAAACCAACCGCAACTGGTGAACATGAGCATGGCCTGCCGCTGCATTTCCATGAGGCGTATCAGTTGAGGTTTTTCCTGCGGGCTCAGCTTGCGGCGGGTGTGTTTGGCCATGAAGGACTCGAGGGTTTCTTCATTGCGATTTAGCAATACCTCGATGTAGTCGTTGCGGGCCTGCCATACGTCTTTGAGCAATCGCCCCGCTTCGCGTTCGTAAATGGGCAGGAGTTCGTCGCGCAGCCAATTGAGGGTATCGCGCAGGGGTTTGCGCCAGGACTGGTTCCAGCCTGGCCTTCCCCCGGAGTTGCAGCCGCAGTCGCTGCGCCAGCGCTCAACGCCGTGAACGCAACTCCAGGAGCTGTTTTCGTGGATTTGCACCTCGAATTTGGGCGGAAATTTGGCCAGGTATTGTCCGTAGTTGGTGATGGTAGCCAGACCGTGTTCTTCGATGTAGTTGAGGGCGTCGGCCAGGGCCATTTCGCCGTAGCGGTGGTGGTGGCCGTAACTTTCTCCGTCGGTGGCAATATGCACCAACTGGGGAGCGTCGTCGTCTTCAAAGCCGTCGACGAGGCGATACGCGAAGCCTTTGCCGTTGTTGAGCACCCCTTCGAAGGCCACGCCCTGGGCTATGCCGCCGTGGTAAAAAAACAGCGCGATGCTGCGCCCGGAAGGTAGTTTACACAAGTACGGCTCTCGCGTATCAATGCCGCCCCCCGGCAACTCGCGCCACTGACTTTCGCCGATTTTGCGCAGGGCTTTGGCCTGCCGGGGCGCCAATACCGTGAAGAGAATGCCTTGCGCCGCCAATACTTCAAGCGTATCGGTGTTGACGGCGGCTTCCGACAGCCACATACCCTCGGGTTTGCGGCCGAAGCGGTATTCGAAATCGCGAATACCCCAAATGACCTGCGTTTCGAGGTCGCGGGCATTGGCCAGGGGCAGAATGAGGTGGCTGTGTACCTGCGCCATCGCCGAACCGTGGCCGCCAAACCGCGCCTGACTGATTTTGTCGGCGTCGAGGATGGCCTGGTAACTGGCAGGGTCGGCTATTTCAAGCCATGACAACAACGTGGGCCCAAAATTAAAACTGATCCGGGTATAATTATTGACGATTTTGACAATCTGCTTTTCGTCGTCGAGAATACGCGCCGCCGTATTGGGAGCGTAACATTCAAAGTTGATGCGCTCGTTCCAATCGTGAAACGGCGCCGCAGAGTCCTGCTTTTCAACAACTTCCAACCAGGCGTTTTCGCGAGGCGGCTGGTAAAAATGACCGTGAATGCAGATGTATTTGTTAGTGGTGATCATCACTTCGCTTTGGCGGCCTTTCGGGCTCGTAAAAATAGTATTTAACGAGGATATGGCGACAAAGTTCAGCGGCAGTTTTAGGTATCCGATAAATAGTGCCTGCGGCAGTTTAGCGTTAGGGGTTAGTTAACTAAACTGACAGCTAAACCCTCCTAAACCATTTTATCCCCTCCACATCGGCATCGACAAAAGCGACGCCGTGACAAGCAACAAAACGCCCAATACAAGCGCGACGACCGGCGGACGGGCGTGCCAAAGCCAGGCCAGGAGATCGGGATTTTGAAGACGCAGGGTGTCCAGTGTGGGTCCGGAGGATAGTTTTCCGGCAATACCCGCCAATTGGAGCCGAATGATGTTGTTGTGCCACTGCAAGTTTGCAATTTCCATCGACCGGGAAGCAGCCAACTGGAGAAATTCGCCTTTTTGCAGCGCTATCTGGCGATAGGTGTTGTTTTTGCTGTCGACAAATCGAATATCGCCACCGATGATAGCGCTGGCGAACTCGCCGTTGCCCAGTGGACGAATGAAGGCCACGCTGTCAACAGGCAGGTGTTGCTTTTCCATGGCAGGCTGAGCGGCGCCTGAGGGCGATTCCAGGAGTACTGACAGGTTGTCGACGCGGCCTTCAAACAGAGCTTCCATGACTTCTCCCGGTGGCGTCAATACCGCCCCCGCCGCCCAGTCGGCGTCAAAGGTATCCCCTACCCCATCAATCGCGACTTGACTGCATTCAAATAAAAGACTATCCTGAAAATTGAAAATGCCTCTTGCCCGGCCCGGCTGCATATCGAGGGCAATGACGCCGCCGGCGGCTTCGGGGTTGTCGGGCATGGTGATCGTTATGCGAGTGTCGGTTTGCCAGCCGATAGACTGCAGGTATACCGATTCGGCTAAAAAACCGGCCGCTTCGGCTTCAACGCCGGGGCGAAGGGCTATTTGGCCTTCGCTTGCTTCATAATTTCTGCTTACGCCGGCGGCGCCGGTTATTCGCAGCCGCTGCGCCGGCAGTGAAACACGGCTGAATTGGCCGAGTTGTAATGCGCCGAATGTCTGCCCGATAGTCATATCGGTTTGCGATTTGGCGGAAAAGGCAACCCTGCTGAGCGTCAAGTCCAATTGCACGGGCACGCCGGTTTTTGTTGCCGATCGCAGCCACAGGAACCCCGTCAGCGCGCTAGCCCAGAGGACGAGCACCAGTACAAACCGATAACGCAACAACCACAGGCGGATGTTGAGGCCGGCGCTTTGCAATCCGGTCACGGGGGCTGCAATAGTAGAAGGCAGATTGCCGGCGATAAACAAGAGGGCGTTGTGCAGTTGGGTAAACAACTGCCGCTCTTCAGCTTTCGACAAATTACCGGCGGCTTTGTCCTGCTGCAAACGCGTATAATTGGCCGCATGCAACACGACCTCCTCGTTGACCTCCCGCGGCAGTTGCCCGGCTATATCGTGCAAAAAAGCAAGCGCCCTGTCGGCGCGGTTAAGCGAAATGAGTTTGCGGATGTAATCGGCGGCCAGCATCTGCTATTGCGGGTTAGAATGGTAAAAATAAAAACGAAAAGGCGTTTTGTTGGTCGTATTTCGCTCTTCGAGCAACAAATTGACCGTCACCCATCCCGTATATCCTTTCAAATCAGCCTTATCGATGGTTATTTGAAAAACGGAACCGCCAAGATTTTTGCCGATCATACCGGTTTGCGCCAACTTGGCCTCCGGCGGCACGCCGCTGTATTCGCCTTTGTATACCTTGAACTGCCCCCTGGAGATGCTTTTGGCCAGGCGAAAAACAGCTTTGTATTGATCGGAGGACTTCGGCGATGTACCCTGGTATACCGATAACGGCAGCAAATAATTGCGCTTTTGGGCGCCGTAACGCAGCAAAACGCCAAGATTGGAAGCCGGCACAGCCAATCTTCTGAGCAAACCGTCTACCAACCAGGGGCCGAAGACATTGAGGCCTTTTTTAGTAGTAGCCGGTTTTGATTCCATCCAGTAATAACCCACTATTTTCTTTTCTTCTGCTTTTAACATAAAAGAATCAATGCCCGGCGAGGTAAAAGCGGCCTGCAATTGCTGCCTTTTGCCCGTCTCATAGGCCTCAAAATAGTCGAAAAACGAAATAATATCGAGCGATGCGCCTACTTCCAGCGCATATACCCCCTCGATGTACCGGTCTTTCTCCTCTTTGACAACCAGCTTTCGGGATTGCGAAAAGACAAACATCGGCATCAACAACAAAATTACCACTGCCAATAATCGCATTTGATAAAACATCACGCTGGTTTTCATGGAATGAAATTTATTTTTGTTTTGAATTTTTCTAAAAATAATATATTATCTTTACAAAGGTGTAACAATTGCGTCAATATCTGTTTATGCTCAAAAGGCTCAATTATTACTCCCGAAAAAAAATTTGTGGAAATAGTTAACGAAAGGCCCTTTCGGGTATTAACTTTCGTGTACAGTGATACACTCCAAAAGATGCATTACCATGAAAAAACTGCTTTTCCTGCCGTTGAGCCTTGCGCTGATAGGAGCGACAGCCATTCCCTCCTTTTCCCAAAACATCCTGCAAGGCGTAGCCCTTATTAAATCTTATACCCAGGAAGGCGCCGAGATCGAGACCGGCGCGGGTATCGTATGCGGCCAATCGGGCGATCAATTGTTTATCGTTACGGCTCACCACGTAGTTCGCGAAGCCCAATCTGTCAAGGTGCGGCTCAACCAGACCAGTTGGACCGAATTCCCGGCTTACGTCCACTACCAGGTCAGCGAAGAACTCGACATTGCGGTGGTCGTCGCCAGGGTTCCCACTACTGCGCCCATCAATTACTATGAATTTCGGCGCGGCAATATCGAAGAATTAAAAGAAGACCAGGCGGTGAGTTGTATAGGCCATCCGTACGGATCGGAGTGGATGTACAACAAAATGAACAACCTCACCAATACGCGCCAGGGCGCTTATCAACTCGGTTTTTCGGCCTTGGGTATCAATCCCGGCTTTTCAGGCGGCGCGCTGGTAGAACGCAAAAAAGGCCGGCTGCTGGGCATGATCACCGAGGTGAGCGGCGGCGCCGGCGCCACCGCCGTCAATATCGACGAGCTGATAAACTACCTGGGCAAATGGCGCATTCCTTACAATTTCCTGCTGCCTTACAAGGCGCCGATGAGCCCGCTCACTTATGTGTTTGGCGGACTGGCAGCGGGCAGCGTTGCCACAGGGGTATATTTCAACCGGCAGGGCGTTGAGCAATACGGCATTTACAAAACCAACCGCGACGAAACGGCGCCCGTATACGACGCGCTTTCGCGCCCGGAGGTGCTGCAAAAGGCCAAAGACGACTACCTGTACCGCAATATTGCCTATGCCGCTTCGGGCGGTTTTGCCGTGGCAGCCGTTTTGTGCAGCGTATTGAAGAAAAACAAAAAACCGGCGCAAAAACCTTCCAGGCCCATTCCCAACTTCTTCAGCCAGGTGGAATGGCTTAACGGCCCCGCGCAAACCGGTATTCGCTTCACTTTTTAATCAACTACCCATGAAAACCATATTTTCATTAATAGCCGGATTATGGCTAATAATCGCCGTTTTATCGTGCGGAGAAGAACTCAGCGAAATTGCGCCGGTGTCGCCCCCGGGGGTCATTTTAGGCCAATACAACGAAGCTACCAAAAGCGTCGGCGGCAGAATAACCGCCGAAGGCGATGGCATAGTAGAATTCGGCCACATCTGGTTGACTTCACCCAATCGCCCGACAAGCTTAAGCCAGGGCGATACCGCTCGCGCAAGTGCGCTCATAGGCGTGGATTCATTTTATACGATAATTGATCTGGTTGACACAACCGCGCAACACTACGTTTGGGCGTATGTTAAAGACGTTCACGATCAACCGCGCTTCAGCGATAATCACATTGTGATCAACCCGGATAATTCCAATAACCCGGTTGCCGGTTTTGACGTTCCGCCCGGCCCCTTCAAAGCCCCTGCAACGCTCACCTTTACAAGTACTTCGCTACGCGCTGACGAGCTTGAGTGGTATGTTGATGACGAATTGATCGCTACCAATAATCAGGAATTTACCTATGTCTTTGAAAAGCCGGGTAATTATGCGGTGAAGCTGGTAGCAATCGGAGATGGTGGAGTAGATGACGCTATCACAAAAACCGTGGCAATAGAATGGAATACGTATTCTAAAACAGAAACCAACTATGGAGAAGCTATCAAAATATTGCCGCTCCAGAATGGAGATTATCTGATTTTGGCAAAAAAAACTACGGGGTCCAATACAGATATCGTACTTATAAAGATGGGAATTTTTGGCAATATTAAAGATACTCAAACGTATGATTATTCCAATTCTGACACGCCCAGTGATATGGCGCTGTTATCGGATGGCGCCCTGGCAATTGTCGGCACTACCTTTAACACCACAGCCAATAACGAAGACGTTTTGTATATACGTGTCAACATCAATGATTTAGAGGTCCTTAATAAACGACTATTAAGTGCAAATAACAACGCAGGCAATGACAACGGCAATTGTGTGATGGAGTTTGAGGGTAAGGTATTTATTGCCGGCAGCACCAAGTTGACAGGCGACGACTACGATATCTTCATTGCTCTCGGACCTTTCGGCATGAAGGATGGTTCGCCGGTTTCATTCGAGATAGCGCCTGTTGCCATTGACCTCCCTAATAATGAAATTGCACATAGCACGATACTTTCCAATGACGGACACATGCTAATTGCAGGCCAATCCAGAACA
>JRYG01005668.1_pt1 | contig 14097 bp, 12 predicted proteins | sample 235341 | NCBI WGS metagenome assembly JRYG01 (sample SAMN03074218, study PRJNA261478) | activated sludge metagenome | biome: Wastewater Treatment Plant; feature: Wastewater; material: Activated sludge; isolation source: activated biomass of a wastewater treatment plant treating hydrocarbon... ... | reverse complement strand
CCGGTCTTGTCGAGCACCACGGTGTCGACGCGGCGCGTCGATTCGAGGATCTCCGGGCCCTTGATCAGAACCCCGATCCGGGCGCCACGTCCGGTACCAACCAGGAGCGCGGTGGGTGTGGCGAGTCCAAGCGCGCAAGGGCAGGCGATGATCAAAACCGCCACCGCTGCTGTGAAGGCGGCTTCGGCCGGAAAGCCGGCCCCGAGCCAGGCACCGAGCGTGGCGGCCGCGATTGCGATCACAACCGGAACGAAGATGCCCGAAATGCGGTCGGCCAACCTTTGAACCGGAGCCTTGCCGGACTGCGCGTCCTCGACCATCTTCGCCATCCGGGCCAGCTGGGTTTCGGCACCTACCTGCGTTGCCCGAACCAAAAGTCGCCCGCCGGCGTTCACCGTCGCGCCGGTCACCTGGTCTCCCGGCCCCACTTCGACTGGCAGGGACTCGCCGGTGAGCATTGACTGGTCGATGGCAGAGTTTCCGCTCACCACCTCCCCGTCTGTGGCGAGTTTCTCACCCGGCCTGACCACGAACTCGTCTCCGACCACAAGCTGTTCAATCGGGACCGTCGTTTCGATGCCCGCGCGGAGCACGGTGGCCTCCCGGGCCCCCATCTCGAGCAGTGCCCGCATCGCGGAACTGGCGCGCCGTTTGGACCTGAGTTCGAAGTAGCGGCCGGCGATCAGGAACATGGTGACGCCCGCAGCAACCTCAAGGTAGATGTTGTCGGCGCCGTCGGTCGGCGAGACCGAGATCTCGAAGGGATGGGTCATCCCCGGCTCTCCCGCCGTGCCGAGGAAGAGTGCGTACAGCGACCAGACGAAGGCGGCGCTGATGCCCATCGTGACCAGGGTGTCCATCGTGGCGGCGCCATGCCGGAGGTTCTGCCAGGTCGCCTTGTGGAATGGCCAGGCTGCCCACACCACGACCGGTGCCGCCAGGGTCAGGGAAGCCCACTGCCAGTACTCGAACTGGAAGGACTCGACCATCGACATGAGGATCACCGGGACGGCAAGCAGGATCGAGCCGATCAGCCGCTGACGAAGCTCGTCCAGCTCCCGGTCCGTCTCGGGTCCGGCGATCCCACCGTGATCGTGGTGTCCGCCCCCGGCCGTTGCCGGCTCCGTGGCGCTGTAACCGGTCTCCTCGACCTGGGCGATCAGGTCGGCGGCCTCGATGCCCTCGGGCACGACGGCCTTTGCCTTCTCGGTTGCGTAATTGACGCTTGCCTCGACTCCATCGAGCCGGTTCAGGTTCTTTTCGATCCGGGCCGCGCAGGAGGAGCAGGTCATGCCGCTGATGTCGAGTTCGATCGGCCGTTTCGATTCGCTTTCGTTCACTCTGCTGCTCACTTTCCTGCCTCCAGTACGAATCGGGCGGTTCGAACCTCACCGTCCACCTTGAAATCGAGATACATCAGGTACCGGCCCGGGGTTGGCGGCGTCACCTCGAAACTGACCTCAGCGGGACTGTCCGAGCCTCCGTGCACGTGGTCGTTTGTGTCGGACTCCCCGGTTTCATGGCCGTCACCGCCGGCTCCGTGCCCCGCTTCGCTGCTCTCATGGTCCGCTCCGCCAGTTGAATGTTTCGCTTTGCCGGATTCGGGGTGGGCGTGCAGGTATGCGAGGTCACCTCCCCTGAGAACGACCAGGTGACCGTTGGCTCCGAGGTAAGGCTCCATCTGCACCGGGCCTCCATCGTTCCTGGTAATCCCGGCGGTCAGAGTCGCGCGCTGACCGGCCTTGAGGGAGCCGGAGAGGCTGACGGTGAAGCCGTCAACCGAATCGGTCCGAGACAGCCCACGGGTCTCCGGCCTGTAACTGCCTGCCACCGGAAGTGTTCGCGACAGGGTGAGATTGCCCGGCGATGCTCCGGTTCCCGGCTGGAAATCGGCAAAGAGTCGGTAATTGCCCGCCTTCCGCCATGTCCAGGGCAAAGACCAGGTGCCCGTGTTCGGGTCCAGTTGCGGGTGTGCGTGTTCGTACTCGGCTCCGTCCTGCCTGACCACGATCAGGTGAAGCCGCTTCTCGTGAAGTTCCGCGTAGTCGACCACGGGCCGGCCGTCCGGGCCGAGCACCTGAAAGGAGATCTCCCCCGGACTGCCGGCTGCGGCCGGAGCCGAGATCCGACCGAGGCGGTAGCCGTCCTGCCCCAGCGAAAGTCCCGTGGCGGGACTTTCCCCTGCCGGGTAAGTCTCTTCATGGGAGGTGTGGGCTTCCGCCGCGTCCATGCTCCCGTGTCGGTTCGAGTTCTCGTTCGCCTCGCGGGTCCAGTTCGCCACGGTGTCCTCCGGGACCAGAGATCGTCCGGCGACGAAAGCGATGCCGAAGACAACTGCGACCCCGAACAGGTAGAGGAAAAGCTTTGGAAGAGGCTTCATGTAAAACACCCTATACCCCTATGGGGTATCTGTCAAGGGCTCTTCCAGAACTCCCGCCGGGACGGCCTGCCCGGCGCACCAGACCGGTACCCCGCATCCCGGAAAGCCATGTCCCGTTTTCCATGCAATATGCATGGCAAACGTGACCTCGACCCTCGCGTGGCGGCCTTTCGGCGGGTCTGGGAGCGTCGGGGAAAGCGCTAGAGGAAGAGGATCAGGGCGATCCAGACGAACAATGCGATCAGGCCGACCACGATCGCGCGGTTCGCCCAGCTCTCGCCTTCCTGGCGATAGAAGAGGGCGAAGAGCAGCCCGATCAGCGGCACGATCACGCAGAGTGCCAGCGTGACGTATTCGCTCGAGCCAATCTTGCTGCCGTCGCGATTTCGCTTCTCGGGACCCTTGGGCATGGCGGAACCCTATCTTCCGGAGTCCAATGCGGCCTTCCGGAGCACGGGCCGGTCCTGCCTCAGGTGCCGATCGGGTGCGAAGTCTCGAGCAGCTCGATCGTCTCCGCGTATATCCGGCCCTTGATTGCGCGGAGCGTGTCCGGATTCTTGGGGGCCTGGCCGGCGGCCCACTCCACTGCGCTGGACAGCAGATCCAACTCGGGTACCGCAAGGTCGACGATCCCGGCAGCCGCGGCGTCCTGCCCGCCGTACCGGCGGCCGGTGACCATTGCCTCATGGGCCGTCCGGCGCGGCAGCCTCGCCAGCAGCAGCGAGTTCATCCCGGGCGTGAACGGCAGGCCCAGGTCCGCCTCGGGCAGGCAGTAGTAGCCCCGGTCCTCCCGCATGATCAGTCGGTCATGCGCGAGGGCGAGCATCGCTCCGCCGGCGAAGCAGTGCCCCTGGATCGCCGCGACAGTCGGGACACCGAGCCCGAGAATGCGGCCGATCAGGCGCTCGGTCTGGTCCAGTGCCTCCTGGATCCTTTCCGTGTTGGCCTGGAACCACTCCAGATCCAGCCCGTTCGACCACACCTTGCCTCTGGCCGCCGTCACGAGAGCCCTTGGTGCCGGAGCGCCCTCGACCTCACTGATCAACTCCTCGAGAACGTCATTGCGATCCGGATTGAACCTGTTTTCACCGTCTCCCAGGTCAAGAATGAAGACGTCGCCGTCCTGCTTGAGCGAGGGAAGCGATTCGGTACCTGCGGTCATTCTGCGGCTCCTCGGTGGTTGGCAAATCAGCGCCGTGACTCTACCCGTTCCCACGCCACGGATCCGGCACTCGTGGTCGCCGTTGGAGCCGGATAGGCTGGATCAGTGGGCGAAGCGATCGGACAGGCCATCCCGTTTGCCGTCGGCGTCGCGATCAGCCCGATCGGCATCGTCGCGGTAACCATGATGCTCTCGACCGATCGGGGAGGTAGCAACGGAACCGGCTACCTGCTCGGCTGGTTCGCGGGGCTGATGATCTTTGGAGGGATCCTGCTGCTTCTGGGTCGGAGCGCGGACGCCAGCTCGGGTGGTCAACCTGCCGAATGGACGAGCTACGCCAAGATCGTCTTCGGCCTGATGCTGCTGGTCGTCGCCTATCGACAGCGGGGCAAGAAAGAGGGCGGAAGTTCGAACGAGCAGGGATGGATGGACAGGATCGACTCGTACGACGCACCGAGGTCAGCAGTCCTCGGATTGGGTCTGGGTGCGATCAATCCGAAGAACCTCGTTCTCACGCTCGGAGCGGCGGCCGGCATCGCCCAGACGGGTGCCCCGGCGTCCGACCAGGCCATCGCGCTCAGCGTGTACGCGATCATCGGAAGCATCGGAACCTCGGTGCCGGTCGGCATCTACTTCCTCATGGGAGAGCGGGCCACGGATTTGCTGGAGCGACTGAAGGACTCGATGGCCAGGAACAATGGCGTCATCATGGCGGTCATCTGTGTGGTCATCGCGGCGAAGCTGATCGGCGATGGCATAAGCACTCTGTCCGCGTAACCGATTGCCCGAATGCCCTCGACCGCCGATTCAGGTTGCGGGCTGTTCGAACCTGCGGCCGAACTTTCGGGGCCGCCAGATTGCCCAGGAGCGCCGCGGAACCACACCTTCGGCGGCGTTTCGGGCCTGAAGGTCGAAATAGAGAAGCGTCGCTCCGGCCGTGGTGAAAGGAATGGCGATCGCGTAGACCACAGACCCGATCAGGTTCACGAGAACCAGTGGCAGCGGGGTGAAGATCAGGAAAAGACCCAGCAGCGGACCCATGACCGTAAGGACCAGGAAGAGCGGCACGATGGTCCGGACCGCGTGCCACCAGTGCCCCCGAACGAGGTCGGTGCTGGCACGGAACGAGTCCCGGATCGACCGGTCAGTGAAAAGTACCTCCTGCTGGACGAAAGTCCAGGTAACCAGGAAGCGGATGGCGAAGGGAAGGCCGATGATCGTCAGGGCCAGCAGGGCGATGCCCGCCATCGACAGGAGTTTCGCGGTCACGACCCTCCAGAAACGCTCCCGGGTCCCGGCCAGCGAGGTCCGCACCGATGGATCGCCCTCACGGACGAGGTCACGGATGAAGACGATCACGAAGGCGGCGACGAGAGTGAACGCCACCGGCCTGCCGACACCGAGGATCAGGTCGGAGAGGGTCTGCAGGAGACCGTCGCCGCCAGAGATGTCTCCGAGCCAGCCGCCGATCGCCTGGGTTCCCCCGACGATCGGTATCGCCACCGCGCCCAGTAAGGCGAAGGGTACGAAATGCCGACCGTAGAGCTTGAGGCTGGTGCCGACTATCTGCCCGTAGGCGCGCCTGCCCTCGAGATTTTCCGCGTCGGCCGGCCGCCACTTCGAGAAGCCGAAGACGAGAAGCGTTACAAGCACGAAGGCCGCCACGGTCAGGTACGCGGCAAGAGGTTCGGCCTGCTGGAGGTTCATGACCCCCGTCACCGTGGCGATAACTCCGCAGAATGCGTTGACTGCCTCCGGACCCACGAGGCCCCCGCCCGGCATCCGCGGCGACGACCAGCGCTGCTCCTCCATCCAGGTGAAGGGTGCAGCCCACTGGTCCTTCGTCTGGGGCCCCGTAGGGCCGTTGTTGAAGCTCTTCTCCTTCTGACCCCAGCGCCCGTCGAAGGAAAGCCACGCGAACGGGCCCCGGTCGGTGGGCCGGTCGGGCAGCAGGACCGGAACCGGCCTCAGCTCGGTCAACGGCTCGGAGGTGTTGTCGCAGCCCACGCCGGAACCGCGGGATCCGTTCTGCGGGTAGATGGCCGACTGGTAGAAGGTCGCGTGCGAGCCCGCGGCCGGATAGACAACCGGATGGTCGCCCTCCTTTTCAACCTTTCCGTCAGTCCAGTTGGCCCTTTCCCCGCCCGCGTGCTGGAAGACGATCATCTCTTTCGGTTCTTCCTCCAGCGCCTGTCCGGGAGTACTCCCGTTGAAGGTGATCTGCATGCCTTCCCAATCGCTCTCATGCAGGTCGTTGAACTGGTTGAAGTACCAGTAGAACCAGTACTGGAGGGCCAGACCGCTTCGGCCCTTCTCCCGGGCGATGTGCGCATAGACGGCGACCGGTGCCCGGCCGTCGGATCGCATCTGGTCGAAGTCCTTCGCATACACACAGGTCTCACCAAGCGGATCGCCCGGCAGGTCCAGGTATGCCTCCTCTCCCCTGTTTCGCAGGTCCATCAGGGTGGGTGCCCGCTTGATCAGCGTCGAGTCGGAGTTGCCGTTGTTGCGCATCAGCTTCACTTCGGGGTTGCCGAAGAGGGCGTCGACCTTCATTACCTGGTACTGCTCGACCTCGGTTTCGCAGAGATCCTTGCCCTGCTCGCGGATCTTCAGGATCGGCACGTACTTTTCCGCCAGCTCCATTGCTGCGGACGACTGTCCGGCACGCACTTCCGTCGCAGCCTTGCCTTCGGTCTGGCCACCAATCAGGAAGAGCGAAACGAGCAGGGGCAGGAGCCAGCAGACACGATCTCTCTTCCGTCCCCGTTGCACCGCGCAGGCCACGAGCGAAGATTATTGCCTCCGGTTCCGATAGTTTCGGCGCCATGCGAAGCGACGTGCCGGAAACGGTTGACCTTTTTCACTTCGACCAGCCGGGAGCGATCGCCACGCACCTGTTCGACGGGGCGATCATCGACCCCGGTGCCGAGAAGACGGTCGACCGGGTCCTCGAGGCACTCGGTGATGAAACGCCGGACGCAATCCTCCTGACCCACATCCATTTCGACCATGCCGGTGCCACCGGCAGGCTCGTCGAGAAGTTTCCCGAAGTCGAGGTCTGGGTGCACGAGGCGGGCGCAAGACACATGATCGACCCCGAGCGGTTGGTCGACAGCGCCCGAAAGGTCTTCGGCGAACACTTCGATCTGATGTGGGGAGAGGTGGTCCCCGTTCCGGAGCAGAACATCAGGATCCTCAAGGGCGGCGAATCGGAAGGACCCTGGCGGGTCGCCTACACGCCCGGTCATGCGAAGCATCACGTCTGCTATTTCCACCAGCCCAGCCGGACGGCCTTCACCGGTGACGTCACCGGGGTGAGGATCGAGGGCGGCCCTGCCTTCCCGCCGACCCCCCCGCCGGACATCGACATCGAGCTCTGGCACGAGGCTCTCGACACGGTTGCTGCCTGGACCCCTGAGCGGATCGCCTTCCAGCATTTCGGGCAGTCAACGGATGTCGATGCCCAGATCGCGATGATGCACGATTCGCTTGACCTGTTCGCCGGGATGGCCAGAGAGAATGACGCAGAAGGCCTGGCTTCCTGGATCCGGCAGTGGCTCGGCGAGAAGACAGGAGGAGACCAGGAGCAGATCGACACCTACTGGAGGGCGGGACCGTTTGAGGGCATGTGGTCCGGACTCGCCCGCTACTGGCAGCTGCGTGAGGCTGCCGGCAAAGCCTGATCAGAAGTTCATTTCGTCCCAGAACGGACTGAGAGCTCTGAACCACGCCTCCGGGTCCTGAATCTGTGCGAAGTGACCGAGCCCGGGTATCTCGGTCAGTTTCGCCGAGGGCTTCACTTCCGATTTCAGGCGTCTGGCGATTGCCACCGGCGCCACTGCGTCATCGGCGCCCCAGCAGATGTGGACGGGCGCCTCGCAGTCCCGGACCGCGGGCAGCCACCTCGGCCCCTCGAAACGCCTGCGTTCCCGCAGGTAGTTGATCAGTTCGGCCATCAGACCTTTCGGGGCTCCGGTGGTCGAGGCGGAGTACATGTCGAGGATCTGCTCCTCGGTCAAACGGTCATTTCCCTGGGCGCTTCGCACCTGCTTGCCGAAGATGGCCGGACTGTCCGTGATTCTCGCGAGCACCCTTCCGAAGGGTGAAACGAGTGCCCGCTGCCCGACCCTCAGCTTCGCGTCACCCAGCACCATGCTGCCGTTGGTGAAGGTCACGCTCTGCAGGCCGTCCTCGAACCAGACGGGCCGGTTCTCGTTGAATCGGGCGAGCAGCTCGGTCATCACCGTGTCCCCCATGTCATGGGCCACGAAATGACAACCCGTGATTCCGGCTTCACGGATTACCCGAAGGGCGACGTCCGCCTGCTCCATCAGTGAATAGGCGAACCCCCCGGCTGGCTTGTCAGAGAATCCGAATCCGACGAAATCGAACGAAACGACGCGCCGGAACCGGCCCGAAACCAGCGGGAACGCACCCGAGTAGGAGTACGACGATTCGGGAAAGCCGTGGAGCAGGACGACCGTTTCCGCAGCCGGGGCGGCGGGATCGCCTTCGTCCACCAGGAACACCTGATGGCCGAGCGGGGTCGCCTCGACGAGACGCCCCCTGGCCCGCCAATCCTGAAGGTCGGCCGCACTCATGTCGGCCGACCGGGCTTCAAGGGCCTGACTGTTGACTGACTGGCGCCGGATCGCATGGCGCGATCTTACGCCGCTTGCCTAGTCCCTGCCGGACACCTTCCGCTTGACGGAGTCCACGGCATCTTCTGCCTTGTCCTTCGCGTCGTGGACCTTCTCCTTGACCGAGGATGCGGCCCGGTCAGCCCGGCCCTCGTTCTTGAGGTCGTCATTGTCGGTCAGGGCGCCTGCTGCTTCCTTGGCACGCCCCACGGCTTCATCGGTTCTGCGGTCGCTCATGCTGCTCCTTTCGGTGTTCACTGATGCGGTACCCGAACGGTCACGCCCGAATCCGGACGGCCCGGGGGCCGCAACCAATAGGCTGGTCCTGGCACCTCGCGGTGCCGAGACGAGGCGCAATACGAGGATTGGAGATTCATGAGCGACTACGCAGTTGTGAACCCTGCCACCGGCGAGACCGTCAAGGAGTACCCGACGATCTCCGACGCGGAGCTTGAATCGGCCATCGGAGCCGCGGATGGCGCCTTCAGGGACTGGTCGCAGAACAGCTCGGTCTCGGAACGCTCCGCCATCATGCGCCGGGTCGGCGAGCTCCACGTGGAACGGCGGGAGGAACTCGCAGACATCATCATTCGGGAGATGGGCAAGCCGCGTGAGCAGGCCCTTGGTGAGATCGACTTCTGCGGTGACATCTACGGGTTCTATGCCGACAACGCCGAGAAGCTCCTGGCCGACGAACCCATCGATTTGCTCGCCGGTGACGGAAACGCCGTGGTCCGCAAATCGGCCATGGGACCGCTGATCGGCATCATGCCCTGGAACTTTCCCTACTACCAGGTAGCCCGGTTCGCCGGACCGAACCTGATCGTCGGCAACCCGGTGCTGCTCAAGCCCGCGCCCCAATGCCCCGAATCAGCCGAGGCGATCCAGAAGATGATGGCCGACGCCGGCCTGCCGGCCGATGCCTACCAGACGATTCTCGCGACCAACGACCAGATCGCTGAAGCGATCGCGGACCCGCGCGTCCGCGGCGTTTCGCTGACCGGGTCGGAGAGGGCGGGCGCCGCGGTTGCGGAGATTGCCGGCCGCAACCTGAAGAAGGTCGTGCTCGAACTCGGGGGCTCAGACCCGTTCATCCTGCTCGGTTCGGACGATCTCGAGGAGGCAATCCAGGCCGGCGTCGATGCCCGGCTCGACAACACCGGTCAGTCATGCAACGCAGCGAAGCGTTTCATCGTCGCCGAAGAGCTCTACGACGACTTCCTCGACGGCTTCACAGAGAAGATGAAGGAAGTCCAGCCCGGGGATCCGACCTCGGACGAGACGGCGATCGGGCCGCTCTCATCGGATACCGCGACTGAAAGGCTTCAGGACCAGCTCGATCGGGCCGTCGCCCAGGGTGCCAATGTGGTCGTCGGGGGCGAGCGCAACGGGAACTTCTTCCCGACCACGGTTCTGACCGGTGTGACCCCGGACAACGATGCCTACCGGGAGGAGTTCTTCGGACCGGTCGCCACCGTGTACAAGGTCGCCAGCGAGGACGAGGCGATCGAGATAGCCAACGACACTCCCTTCGGCCTCGGCTCCTATGTTTTTTCGAACGATCCCGAACAGGCGCAGCGCGTGGCGGAGAAGCTCGACACCGGGATGGTCTTCATCAACGGGGTCGGGCTTGACGGTGCCGAGTTGCCCTTCGGCGGTGTCAAGCGCTCCGGTTTCGGCCGTGAGCTGGGCACATACGGCATCCAGGAGTTCATCAACAAGAAGCTGATCCGGACCCTCAAGTAAAGACCCGAACTGCCACCGGTCCGGCCCGAAACGGGGCCGGACCGGTGGCAACTTCATTCATGACCAAGCCGATTGACGTAGACCTGGCACCGCAGTCCCTGGCCGCTTACCGCGACCTGCTTGGACCTGCCTTCGACCCTGTTCTCGATGCCTCCACCGAGGCCAGCGGCACGCTGGCCGGCAGGGTGATCTGGAACGTGAACTCAACCGCCCGCGGCGGCGGCGTGGCCGAGATGCTCTACGCCTATCTGCCCTACGTGCTCGACGCTGGCGTCGACACCCGGTGGCAGGTGATCCAGGTGAGCGATCCCGGGTTCTTCGTGCTGACCAAGAGGATCCACAACCAGCTTCACGGCGACCCGGGTGATGGCGGTCCTCTCGGTCCGGAAGAACGCGACTTCTACATGCGGAGTCTCGCCGACAGCGCCGAAGCCTTTGCCAGCCAGGTGTCACCCGATGACGTGGTCATCCTGCATGATCCCCAGACGGCCGGACTGATTCCGGCGGTCAAGGAGAGGGGCGCGATGGTGGTCTGGAGATGTCACATCGGGATCGACGATGCGAACGACATCACCCGTCAGGCGCAGGCCCTCCTTTCCGGGTTGATCGAACTGGCAGACGGGTGCGTCTTCTCCAGGAGCGAGTATGTCTGGCCAGCCATGGACCCTGCCCGGTCAACCGTGATCCCTCCCGGGATCGACGCCTTCACCCCCAAGAACCAGCACATGGACGAGTCCACCCTTGCCGGCGTGCTTGGCCAGATCGGGTTGAGCGGCTCCCGGCCGCACACTCCGCCTGTCTTCACCCGTTCCGACGGCAGCAGCGGGGCGGTCAGCCGGGAGGCGAGGATCGTCCAGGAGGCACCGCTGCCCGAGGACGCGAAGCTCGTGGTCCAGGTTTCCCGCTGGGACCGGCTCAAGGACCACGGCGGGCTCCTTACCCTCTTCACGCGTGACATGACCGACCAGGGATCGCATCTTGCCCTGGTCGGCCCCGACAGCTCTGGTGTCGACGACGACCCGGAAGGTGCCGCGGTCTACGAGGAAATTGTCGATCAGTACCGGGCGCTGCCGGACTCGATGCGCAATCGGATCCACCTGGTCAGCCTGCCGATGGAGGACCTCGAGGAGAACGCCTTCATGGTCAATGCGATCCAGCGCCGGGCCACGGTGATCGTCCAGAAGAGCCTGGCTGAAGGCTATGGACTGACCGTTTCCGAAGGGATGTGGAAATCGCGTCCCATGGTCGCCAGCCGGATTGGGGGGATCCGCGACCAGATCGAGGACGGAGAGTCCGGAATCCTGATCGACGATGCCCGTGACCTGCCCGCCTTTGCGGCGGCGATCGACCGGCTACTGGCCGACGACGGCGAGGCCGAACGGATCGGCAGGGCCGGCCACGAAGCCGTCAAGGGGGGAGCTCTCTCGGTCCAGCGGCTGGTCAGGCATTACGAGCTGCTGGTCCAGCTCTCCGGCCAGACCTCCAGCGCCAGCGCCTGAAGCGAGCCGGCAAAGACCGGTACCCGCACTCCCGGACCTCCGGGTCTGATTGACTGCCCCGGTGCCCGCAATCGAACTTCACGGCCTGACCAAGAGTTTCGGCCCGATAAAGGCGGTCGATGGCCTTGATCTGGTGGTCGATGAAGGGGTTTGCCTCGGCCTTCTCGGCCCCAACGGAGCTGGCAAGTCCACCACGATGAAGATGCTCACCGGCCAGGCGATCCCGGACGGCGGCGAGATCAGGGTGCTGGGCTTCGAGCTGCCCCGGGATGCGAAGAAGGCCCGGGCGGGCATGGGTGTGGTGCCCCAGCTCGACAACCTCGACATCGACGTGACGGTTGAAGAGAACCTGGCGATATTCGCCCGGCTCTACCGGGTGGATGACGTCGGCGCTGCGGTTGAACGGACGCTGGAGATCGCGCGCCTGACGGACCGGCGTCGGGACGCGGTCGACAGGCTTTCAGGTGGCATGCGCAGGCGGTTGCTGCTGGCCCGTGGACTGGTCCACGAACCAAAGCTGCTTCTGCTGGATGAGCCCACGGTAGGCCTCGACCCCCAGATAAGGACCGAGCTCTGGTCGCTGATCGATGGCCTGAGATCGCGCGGCACGACCATCCTCATGTCAACCCATTACATCGAGGAAGCCGAGCGCCTCGCCGACGAGGTTGCAGTGGTCTCTGCCGGCAAGGTGATCGCCCGGGCGACGCCATCAGAGCTGATCGCGGAGCATGCCGGACAGCGGACCGCGGAGGTTTACGGTCCGCCGGACCGCCTTGCTGACGTCCGGTCCCGGGTCGAGGAGGCGGGCCTCAGGGTCAGGCCGGCCGGACCTGCCATTGCCATCGTCGCTGCCGAGACCGCCGCCCCGGGTCTGATCCCCGAGGATGCGGTTCAGCGGGCCGGATCCCTCGAGGACGTGTTCGTGATGCTGACTGGCGAGGAGGCCGAATGACCCCTGTGCGCAGACTCGAACCTGCGGTGATCCTCGCCGTGATGAGCCGCGAGTTTGCGAACTTTCGGACTTTCTGGAAGTCGACCGCGTTCACCAGCACCTTCGAACCGATCGTCTATCTGCTCGCCTTCGGACTCGGCCTTGGCTCGACCCTGGTCGCCGACGTGGACGGCCTCAGCTACGCCGAGTTCGTCGCCACCGGCATGGTCGCCACGGCGGTCATCTTCTCCAGCGCGCTGCCCGCGATGTTCGGCACGTTCGTCAAGGAGCGCTTCCAGAACACCTACGACGCGATCCTCGCCGCTCCGGTCGACGTCGAGGAGCTGGTCACCGCCGAAATGCTGTGGATCTCGCTTCGGGCTGCGGTCTTCGGCTGTTTCCCCCTGATCGTGACCATGTTCTTCGGACTGGAGCCGAAGGTGACGATGCTGCTGGTTCCGATCTTCGCCTTCGTCACAGCTCTCGCATTCTCGGCCTTCGGCATCACGATGGCCGCCTCGGTCTCGAAGATCGACCAGTTCCCCATCCAGTGCATAGAGTGCGTCCGCATACAAAGACGGGAAAACGGAGACACCGAAACGGAACGCGCCGCCACGCATCGGCAACATGCCGACCGGCACCACGTCCAGATATTTTGAGGAGCCGGCCCGATCGAAGTCGCCTCGCTCGGAGGGGGTGCTCGCATCGCGCTCACGCAGGCCGACAACCTCGACCACGACATATTCCGACTGCGACGGAATCATCAGGAACGATCCCAGCCGCGCCACATAATGCACGCCGTCGAAGCCAACGACCGTGAAGTTGTCGGTGCCGACGTGCATCTCCACGACAAAGCGGTCGGCCGCGACCGAGACCACCTTGCCGATCGCGCGCTTGCGATCGTCGTGGCTCATGCCTCGCCATCCTTCGTCTCGTCGTCCCTTTTCGGCGCCAGTTCGGACAACACCTTGCGAACAGCGTCATCGATCCTGTCGCTGGGACGCTGCGGCATGAAATGCTCGACGATCATGTCGAAGTAGTGCGCCCTCGTCCCCTCGGCAGGACCGTCGCCTCCAATGATCCAAATGCGCGGGTCGCGCAGCGCCCGCAGCTTGGCGATCTCGCCGCCCGTATCCGGCGCCGCGAAGATCACCAGACGGAACGTCGGGATCGTCAGCGCCTGGTAGATGATGTTGTTCAGGTGCTCATCACCGAAGGCGTAGCCCGCCGTGATGAGAACGCTCTGCTCGCGCACGATCCGGGCCTGAAATTCCCGGAACAGGTCAGCGTAGGGCGAGCCGAGCGAAGAGTTCTGCTTCGCCGGCGTCGGATAGATCAGCATCTGGTTCGTGGATTCGGGCGGCCAGACCTCCTTGATCGGGAACAGGCCATGATCGTCCTCGGTCCAAGTGACCGAACCATGCAATTTGCAGAGATAGACGAAGGCGTCGACGGCGGTCCATTTGCGGCTGGCAACGTCGAGCTGCTCGGCCAGGGCATAGCGGAAGATCGCCGGGTTGAAGCGACGTTCCACGACGCCGGAAAAGCCGTTGGCATATGGAATGCCCAGCCGATCCATCGCCAATTCGCTGAAATGATCGTAGTTGGTCGTGAACACCCACGGTCGGGGCAAGGACCGATCTCGCAGGACCAGTTTCTTGTAGAACCGCTCGTAGAGGTCGCGCACGGTGGTGTCGCCGTCCGTGGCGAAGGCCCCTTGGGTGACACGGGTCCAT
>JRYG01001570.1_pt1 | contig 14145 bp, 15 predicted proteins | sample 235341 | NCBI WGS metagenome assembly JRYG01 (sample SAMN03074218, study PRJNA261478) | activated sludge metagenome | biome: Wastewater Treatment Plant; feature: Wastewater; material: Activated sludge; isolation source: activated biomass of a wastewater treatment plant treating hydrocarbon... ... | reverse complement strand
GTACATCAGGCGCAGCTTGCCTTCCTGGTTCTTGGCGCGCAGTTTGCGGTCGATGGGATACAGGAACACGCCGCCGCGCATGAGCACCCGATGCACATCGGCGATCATCGCCCCGGTCCAGCGCATATTGAAATCCTTGCGCCGCGGCCCTTCCCTGCCGGCCAGGCATTCGTCGATGTAACGCCGCACCGGCGGATCCCAGAAGCGCAGGTAGGCGGTGTTGATGGAGAATTCCTGGGTATCCTCGGGGATTTGCATGTTGGGATTGGTCAGGATGTACTCGCCGATGCGCTGGTCCAGGGTGAAGCCGTTGACGCCGTGGCCGGTGGTCAGCACCATCATCGAGGACGGTCCGTACAGCGCGTAGCCGGCGCAGACCTGCCGGTCTCCGGGTTGCATGAAATCGTCCTCGGTCGGTTCGCCCACCGCGTCCCTGGCGCGGCGCAGGATCGAGAAGATGGTGCCGACCGGGCCGTTGACGTCGGTGTTGGTGGAGCCGTCCAGCGGATCGAACACCAGCAGATATTTGCCGCGGGGATACTGGCTCGGCAAATGATAGACGTCGGCCATCTCCTCGGACGCCATGGCGGCGACGTGGCCAGCCCATTCGTTGCGCTTGATGAACAGGCTGTTGGAAATGACATCCAGTTTTTTCTGGGTCTCGCCCTGAATGTTCTCGGTATCGGCGGTGCCCAGCACGCCCACCAGGCTGCCGTAGCGAACCGCGCTGGAAATGGCTTTGCAGGCGATCACGATGTCGTTGATCAAGGAGGTGAAATCGCCCGAGGTTTTGATCTGCCGTTGTTCTTCGATGATGTATTCGGTGATGGTAGTGCCGATAGGCATGGCCGTTGTCCCTGGGTTGTGCGAATCGATGCGGCGCGGCGGCATGGAAGCGCGCCGTCGAGCCGATGGCTATTATAGCCATTTGACACAATGTATTCGGGGTTTTTGGCTTGGCTTATGTCGCGATGCAACATTTGTTGTTATACTTAAATCGTTTATATCACCTGGATCGGGAGAACGTCATGAACGAGATATCTGTCACGGCCCTGGAGCCGTTCAAACCCCTGTTCGCATCGTTGACGAGAACTAACCAGGCGGTGGTCGGGCAACTGGAAAAGTGGGTCGCGCTCCGCATGGACAGCCTGCGGGCTTACGTGGATTTGGGCCTGGCGCAGGTCAAGGTCGCCCTCAAGGTAACCGACCCGCACAGCCTGCACGAATTCACGGACAGCCAGTTCGCCGTGCTGAGCTTCGTGGGCCATCGGATGCTGGATGACAGCCGGGCGCTGGCCGAATGGGGAAACGATTGCTACAGCCAGGCCAACCGCCTGACCCGGGAAAACATGCTGCGTCTGTTGTTCAAACATTGACCGGCCACGCCAGCGGCTGGGCGCCGCTTCGAGGATGGCGTCCAGCCGTGGTCCAGCCGTGGCCGATTCCTCGCGATCCCACCCCCGGCGCAATGGCGACTGGGCGCGGTTGTCGTTCACCGAATCCGCCGCAGCCAGGCGCGTTCTTGCGGGCCCCGGGCGCGCTCACCACCACGCTAGAAAACCCAGCGGAGAATGCGTCACGGCGACGCTGACGATATAACCGAACACCGCCATGGCGGCGATCCAGGCCGTGGCGCGAATCGGTTTGGTCGATCCGCGTTTGAGGGCGACGCTGCCGAGGACGATGTAAAGAGCCAGAGCCAGGACCTTGGCGGTCAACCAGCCGTGCACGAACGGATACTGCCGCAAGACCACGGCCAGGCCGATGGCGCTCGCCAACAGTACGGTGTCGATCACATGCGGCACGATCCGCGCCCAGCGCCGTCGCAACCGCGGCGAATCGGTCAGCATCCACGCACCGCGCAGCGCGAACAAGCCGAAACTCAGGATCACGGTGGTGATATGAAGATGTTTCAGGGCGATGTACACGGTTTGCCACTCCGCTCTCTTGCATTCGTTGGGTGGTGATCGGATTCTCGGACTGGACCACGGTCAGCCGATGCCGGATCGGCGGGCGGCTTGCGTCCGGCGGGTCGGCGTCGCGGTCCAGGGATCGTCCGGCCAGGGATGCTTGGGATAGCGACCCTTCAATTCCTTCCTGACCTCGGCGTAGGTTCGTTCCCAGAACCCGCGCAAATCCTGCGTCACCTGAATCGGTCGCTGCGCCGGCGACAGCAGATGCAAGGTGACCGGAATCCGGCCACCGGCGATGCGTGGGGTATCGGCCAGCCCGAATAGTTCCTGCAATTTCACCGACAGCACCGGCGGTTCGCCCGGCAGGTAGCGCAGCCGCAACCGCGAGCCGCTGGGAACCTGTAAATGGGTCGGCGCCAGCTCGTTCAGCCGCGCCCGCAACCGACCGTCGAGCAGGCCATGCAGCGCCGCCGCCAGATCCAGGCGTTGCAGATGTTCGCGCCGGGTCATGCCGTCCAGCCACGGTTCCAACCAGTCGTCCAGATGCTCGGTGAGCCAGACGTCGGACAGGTCCGGCCAGCCAGCCTCCGGCAACCAGTGCCGCAGCGACAGCACCCGCGCCTGCCAGTCGCGCGATTCGCGGCTCCACGGCAGACTGGCGAGACCCAGTTGACGCACGCCCGCCAGCATCGCCCGACGCGACAATGCCGGGTCGACATCGGTCAGCGGCGCGCCGCTCAACGCCAGCGTGCCCAGCCGTCGTTCCCGGTGGGCGACCACTGCCGCTTGCCGCTCGTCCCAGGTCACCTCCTGGACGGTTCGGACGCGAGCGGCGAGATGCGTCTCCAGATCGACCGGATCGACCGGTGCGGCCAGCCAGATCCGGCCATCGCCGACGCCGGCGTCCAGTTGCGCCGCCACCAGCCAGTCGCGATTCAGCAAGGGATCGCCCTCCGCCAACCGCGCGCCGCGGCCATTGGCGAGTCGATAGCGATCCGCGCCGCTCACGCGTCGTCGCGCCACCCGGTCGGGATAAGCCAGCGCCAGCAGCAGACCGACCGTCGTCGCCAAGGCCGGTTCGGCATCGCTATCGCTCGTAAGCCGCAAGAGCTGCCGCCAGCGCCGCGCCGCCTGCTCGACCCGCGCGCAGACGACCGGATCGGCCTGCCAGCGCCGCGCGCCGTCGCGCCCTTCGCGCCGAAACGACCGCAAGGCGTCCAGCCGGGCCGTGAGATCGCTGCCGAACCCATGCTCGCCGCGCAGCGGATCGCGTTCCTCCAACAGGGCGGCGAGATCGGCGGCCAGCGCGCCCCAGCCGAGCGCCGCGCCGCGTCGCAGCAGATGCGCCAGCCGGGGATGGGTGGGCAACTCCGCCAAATCCTGGCCGACCGGGGTGACGCGGCCCTGCTCGTCCAGCGCCTCCAACTCGGTCAACAGCGCGCGCGCCTGGGCCAACGCGCCGGGCGGCGGTGGATCGAGCCAGGCGAGGGTATTGGCGTCGGTCACGCCCCATAGCGCCAGTTCCAGGGCCAGCGGCGCCAGATCGGCCTCGAGAATTTCCGGGATGCGGCGCGGTCGCAGCCGGCTTTGCGTGGCTTCGCTCCACAGCCGGTAACAGACGCCGGGGCCCAACCGGCCCGCGCGACCGGCGCGTTGCTCGGCGGCGTCGGCGGAAATCCGCACCGTCTCCAGCCGGGTCAGGCCGCTGCGCGGATCGAAGCGCGGGATGCGGGTCCAGCCGGCATCGACCACCACGCTCACGCCCTCGATAGTCAGGCTGGTTTCGGCGATGGGCGTCGCGAGCACGATCTTGCGGCGACCGCCGGGATCGGGCCGGATGGCGCGTTGCTGGTCGACGTCCGGCAGATCGCCGTACAGCGGCAGCAAAACCAGGCCGGCGCAGGCCGGTTCCGCCTCCAGCCGGCACAGGGTCTGGCGGATTTCGCCACCACCCGGCAGAAACACCAGGAGATCGCCGTGATGCCGGCTCAAGGCGGTCAGCACGGTGCGGACCACGGCGTCGGGATCGACGCCATCGGAATCGCGCGGCAGATAATGCCGGTCCACGGGATGCGCCCGGCCCTCGCTGGTGATGATCGGCGCGTTTCCGAGCAGCCGGGCGACCGCCGCGCCGTCCAGGGTTGCCGACATCGCCAGCAGGCGCAGGTCCTCCCGCAGGCCGCGCTGACTGTCCAGGCACAGCGCCAGCGCCAGATCCGCGTGCAGGCCGCGCTCGTGGCACTCGTCGAAAATGACCAGTCCCACGCCCTCCAGCGCCGGGTCGTGTTGCAGGCGGCGGGTCAGGATGCCCTCGGTCAGCGCCTCGACCCGGGTTCGGCGCGAAACCCGGCTGTCGAAGCGGACGCGGTACCCCACGGTTTGGCCGACCGGTTCGCCCAGCAGGCTGGCCATGCGCGCCGCCGCCGCCCGCGCCGCCAGCCGCCGCGGTTCCAGCAGCAGGATGGCCTTGCCCGCCAGCCAGGGCTCGTCCAGCAGCGCCAGGGGCACGCGGGTGGTCTTGCCGGCGCCCGGCGGCGCTTGCAGCACCAGGGCGGTGGCCTGGCGCAGGGCGGCGCGGATTGCCGGCAGCACCGGTTCGATGGGCAGTTCGGCAAGCGCGTCGGCTGCCAGCGACGGGATGGTTTCGGTCACGGTTCGGTCAGGGCGACGGGGCGCTGCTCGGCGGTATTCGATAAGTTGCGGCGTGCCGCGTGAATTTCCGAAAAGCTTTGACTATGGTTTGAGAAAAATCGTGGATCGGGCTTCGGGTGAATTCGACGTCTGGCCGCGCCCGTCCATCATACGCCAACCACCTTCGAGGATCGTGCTGGATGAGCATTGTGACCGACCTGTTGGCCAAACCCGGCGTCGTCGCCGCCGGCGAATACGCTTATCGGGGCGACCGATTTTCCTATCGGGGCGCCCTGACCGAGGACCACGCCCGCATGGCGTCCATCATGTGCCGCGCCACCACCATGGGCGCCAACATGGAAGGCCGGATGCTCGCGGCCTTCCAGCCGGGCAACGGTTTGCAACCACCGCGCGGTTGGCTGGTGCATGGTCCCGCCTATACCGTGTGCGTGATGGCCAACGTGTTTTGCCTGCTCGAAAACACCAAGGGTTCGATCAACGATGTCGTCGGATTCATGCGCCAAGCGCTGGCCAATGTTCCCGCCGACTTGATCTGAACCCACGCTCGATGCCAATTGGAGAGCCGAGGAGGAACGACCGATGACGACAATCGAAGAACTGATGGGCCTGCCGGGGGCGATGGCGGCCTTCGAGTTCCGGGGCAGCGGCGAGATGCTGGAACATCGCATCGCTTACCCGGACCGGATCAACGAATCGACTCTCGACCTGCTGGCCCACATGTGCGCGGCCAACATGAGCATCGCGACCATGCAGGCGCGCGGCTGGGAAAAAGCGACCACCATGAAAGGCTTCTATCCGGTCCAGGAGTTCACTCTGGTCGGGTTCGACTGGTCCGTGGTGGTCAGCGGCCTGAACCGGGAACAGTACAAGCAGTCCGGCAAGTTCAGCCTGCCGCCGTTCATGGGCGTCGTGCTGGCCAACGAAAAGGCCGATTACGAGGCCACGTTCAAGATCCTCGAACGCCAGGAGCCAGACCAATGAGCATGATCCGGCGGCTACTGGCGTTGGACGGGGTCAGCGTCGTCTGCCATTTTCGGGACGACGGCTACCTGATCGAGGGTTACGGTCTGATGAGCCACAACGACATGGGGCGGTTGGCACAGTTCGCGCACGATTTCCGACGCATGATCCAGGGTAACGCCGATCAACTGGCGATGTTCACTGGCATGAGGGGGTGGACTCCGCCCCGCGGCTGGATCGTCCGGGGCGCCACTCAATCGGTGTGTGGAGTCGCCAATCTGGTCTGCATCGTGGACGGCACCGGTGCGCCGCTGAACGAAATCCTGCTGGAATTACAGGAGGTTTCGCATTGGTAGCACTGGAATCATCGACCGATCTCATTATCTAATCGACTATGCGGTGGTTGAGGCTGGGCGGTCGATAGTTTGTTGTTTTATGCGGCCTAATTAGTTGCTATTTTGATACTTTGTTGGTATGCTGATACGATATTGTGCGTCATCTCCAACCGTCAGGCTAGTTGTGTCCATGTCCAAGCGGATCGTTTTTCCCATAGGGGTTTGCTCCCTGCTGAGTGCCTGCGCGCTCAACACCATGCTGGTAAACGCGCAAGTTCCGGGTGAGCAGGCTGGCGCTCGGCAGGGCGCCGCGAGTCAGGTGACCGAACCGGTTGCGAACCAGGCCGTGGCCAGTTTACAGACCGACCCGGCCTTACGGAACAATGAAGAGGACGCCGAGCCGGATGTCGCACCCGTCGAGCCCAAGGCGGCGGAAACCGAACCCGGACCACCGCCGTTGCCACCCTGTCCCGAGCCTGGTGGCGGTATTCAGAATCAGACCGCCGGGCGGATCTGCCAACAGATCCGCTTCGATCCACCGCCAACCAGTCTGAAGGTCGCCAACCGTCCGTTGCGCGCGCTGGACTTCCTGCTTCCCTTCTACGCGCAACGCGCTTACCGGCCGGCCTGGCTGACCGCCGCTGGCCAGCCGCTGCCGGCGGCGGAGGAGCTGCTCAAGGCGCTGGGTGAAGCGAACCGCGAGGGCTTGCGAGCCAGCGACTACCACCGCCCCCAGCTTCGCAAGCTGCTCACGGCGCTTCAGCAGGGCGATGGCGCGCCAGATGCCGGGCAACAGGCCGATTTCGATCTGCTGTTCACCGACGCGTTCCTGACTTACGCCTCCCATCTGCTGTCGGGCCAGTTGGCGCCCCGCAAGGTCGATCCCGATTGGGCGATCAAGCCCCGTTCCCGCGATCTCGCCAAAGTGTTGCAGGACGCGCTCGACGGCGACCGCATCGCCGAATCGCTGCGTGCGCTGCCGCCGCAAGGCAAGGGCTATGCCCAGTTGCGCGACGTGTTGCAGAAATATCGCAAAGTCGAACAGGAAGGCGGCTGGCCGGTCCTCGGCGCCGGCTCGAAGCTGGGACCGGGCGCCCAGGGCGCGCCGGTGCGGACTTTGCGGGCGCGGCTGCAAGCCAGCGGCGATCTGGCCGAGGGCGAATCCGGCAAGAACCCCGTGTACGACAAAGCCGTCGCCGACGCGGTACGCCGCTTTCAAAAGCGGCATGGCCTGCAGGAAACCGGAACCGTCAACGCGGCCACCCTGGCGGCCCTGAACGTTCCGGTTTCCGAGCGCATCCATCAGATCGAGCTGAATCTGGAACGCTGGCGCTGGCTGCCGGACGATTTCGGTTCGCGCTACATCCTGGTCAACATCCCCAGCTTCAAGATGAACGTCTTCGAAAACGGCAGGCGGGTGATGGAATCGAACGTCGTGGTGGGTCGGCAGGAGCGGCAGACGCCGACCTTCACGGCCAACATGGCGTACCTGGTGATGAGCCCGAAATGGTACGTGCCGCGCTCCATCGCCGTGAAGGACAAGCTGCCGCAACTCAAGCGCAATCCCAATTCCCTGGCGCGGCAAAAAATTCGGATTTATAACAGCACCGGCCAGCAGATCAATCCGGCGTCGGTCAACTGGAGCGCGGTCACCGCCAGCAATTTCAACTACCAGTTGCGCCAGGACGCCGGACCCCGCAACGCCCTGGGCGGGATCAAGTTCATGTTCCCGAACCCCTACAACGTCTATCTGCACGATACCCCATCACGGGAACTGTTCAGCCGCAACCAGCGTACCTACAGTTCCGGCTGCATCCGCATTTCCAATCCGGTGGAACTGGCCGAGTACCTGCTACGGCATGACCCGAAGTGGAGCAGGGACGCCATCAAAAGCGCCGCTGCCAGCGGCAAGCAACGGGTGGTCAACTTGCCGCGCGAAGTACCGGTGTACCTGTTGTACTGGACGGCTTGGGTGGACGAGGATGGCTTGGCCCACTTCCGGGACGACATCTACAAGCGCGACAAACCGCTGGTCCGGGCGCTGTATCAGGAAAGCGGCGCCAGCGGCAAGGGCGCGTAGTTCACATCCGGCGGCACGCTTGCGATCCCCTGGCCAGCGCGTGGCCAGGGGATTTTCATTTTGGCGGAGTAGCGGCGGATGCGCGTAGCGTTGGGTGTGCAATACGACGGAGCCGGGTTCCGGGGCTGGCAGGCGCAGCCGGCGGGAACGCGAACCGTGCAAGCCTGTCTGGAGCGGGCGCTGACCAAGGTCGCGAACCAGGCGGTCAGGCTGATCTGCGCCGGACGGACCGACGCCGGGGTCCACGGGATCGGCCAGGTGGTGCATTTCGACACGACGGCGGTACGCTCGGCCCGGGCCTGGGTGCTGGGCGGCAACGCCAACCTGCCGCTGGACATCAGCCTGCACTGGGCGAGTGAAGTGGCCGATGATTTTCACGCCCGGTTTTCGGCGCTGGCCCGCCGCTACCGTTACCTGATCTTCAACCAGCCGCACCGTTCGGCGCTGTGGCAGCAGCGGGCGGCCTGGTGCCACCGACCGCTGGATACCGAACGGATGCACGCGGCCGGTCAGGCGCTGGTCGGCGAACACGACTTCAGTTCCTTCCGCGCCGCCGAATGCCAGGCCCGGCATCCGATTCGGGAAATTTTCGAGCTGACGGTACGTCGGCAGGGCGCTGGCGTGGTGTTGGACGTGGAGGCCAACGCCTTTTTGCATCACATGGTGCGCAACATCGCCGGCGTGCTGCTGGCCATCGGCGCCGGCGACCGGCCGGTCGAGTGGGCGCGGGAGCTGCTGACGCAGCGCGACCGGACCCAGGGCGGCGTGACCGCACCGGCTGAAGGTTTGTACCTGCTGGCAGTGCGCTATCCGAAACGGTTCGGCCTGCCGGAGCACTCCACAACCACGCCGGGTTTTGCCGAGTCATTCTGAGGAGCAACATCTATGCGAGCAACGTTGCAGCCCGGCTTGACGGGCGAATTTGAATTCGTGGTGCCGCCAACCAAGACCGTTCCCAGGCTATACCCGGAAGCGCTGGAGTTTCAGGTGATGCCCGAGGTGTTCGCGACCGGTTTCCTGGTCGGACTGGTCGAGTGGACGTGCATTCAAGCGCTTCGCCCGCATCTGGACTGGCCGCGCGAGCAGTCGGTGGGAACGCATGTCGATCTCAGCCATACCGCCGCCACGCCGCCGGGTTTTACGGTGACGGTGCGGGTGCGCCTGGACCGGGTCGAGGGCAGGAAGCTCAGGTTTTCGGTCGAGGCGCATGACGGCGTGGATCTCATCTGTCGGGGTTTTCACGAACGATTCGTGATCGACGCCGCCACGTTCAACGCCAAGGTGGCGGAAAAGGCGGCCAGGCGTGGCTGAGACCGTCGCCACAAGGGAGAATCGCCGCATGTTCCTCGCGGCGGCGCTATTCCGATTTCCGTAGTTCCCGGTGGCGAAAACAGTTGGTCGTGTGGTCGTTGACCATGCCGACGGCTTGCATGAAGGCATAGCAAATGGTGGGGCCCACGAACGCGAAGCCGAGCCGTTTCAAGTCCCGGCTCATCGCTTCCGCTTCCCCCGTGCGCGTGGGCACTTCCGCCAGCGTTCGCCAGGCGTTCTGCCGTGGCGCGCCATCGACGTAGCGCCAGAGAAAAGGCCCGAACCCACCGTGCCGCTCCTGAACCGTCAGATAGCCCCGCGCGTTTTTGATCGCCGCCTCGATCTTCAGCCGGTTGCGCACGATGCCCGGATCGGCAAGCAATTGTCCGATGCGCCGCTCGTCGTAACGGGCGATCAACTCGGGATCGAAACCGTCGAATGCCCGCCGGTAGTTTTCTCGTTTGCGCAGAATGGTCAACCAACTGAGGCCGGCTTGCGCCCCATCCAAGACCAGTTTCTCGAACAGTCGGCGGTCGTCGTGATCGGGAACACCCCATTCAGCGTCGTGATAGCTCAGGTACAGCGAATCGGTGCCGCACCAGGCGCAGCGTTCCGGGTTCATGGGGTCCTGGCGGAAAAACGTAGAGAAAACAAATCAGGAATACTTGGTCGGGGTGACAGGATTTGAACCTGCGACTCCTGCCTCCCGAAGGCAGTGCTCTACCAGGCTGAGCTACACCCCGACGCGGGGAAGAATCAATAACGGCGGTTTACCGCGAACCGGGCCAGGCCGATGAGCGTGTCCCTGACGGGCGAGACCGGGAGCGGTTCCAGGCTGGCGATGGCCCGCTCGGCCTCTTCCGCGGCAAGATGTGCAGTATAGTCGAGCGCCCCGGTGGACTCAATAGTCCGGGTGACGAGGTCGATGTGCTCCAGCCCACCCTGTTCGATGGCCTCGCGGATGATCCGCGCTTGTTCGGGCGCGCCGTGGCGCATGGCGTGAATCAGCGGCAGGGTCGGCTTGCCCTCGGCCAGGTCGTCGCCGACATTCTTGCCCAGTTCGGCGCTGGAGGCGCTGTAATCCAGCACGTCGTCGATCAACTGGAAAGCCGTGCCCAGATGCAGCCCGTAGCGGGCCAGCGCCAACTCCTCTTTCCGTGGCCGACCGGCCAGCACCGCGCCCAGTTGCGCCGCCGCCTCGAACAGCTTGGCGGTTTTGCAGTGGATCACCGTCATGTAGCGTTCCTCGGTGGTGTCGGGATCGTGGCAGTTGAGCAGCTGCATCACCTCGCCCTCGGCGATGGTATTGGTGGTATCGGCCATGATTTCCATGATTCGCATGTTGCCGATGCCGACCATCATCTGGAACGAGCGGGAATACAGGAAATCGCCCACCAGCACGCTGGCCTGATTGCCCCAGATGGCGTTGGCCGTTTCCCGGCCCCGGCGCAGGCTGGATTCGTCCACCACGTCGTCGTGCAACAGGGTAGCGGTGTGGATGAATTCGATGATGGCGGCGGCGTCGATATGCTGGACGCCGGCGTAGCCACAGGCGCGCGCCGTCAGCAGCACGGTGACGGGCCGCAGCCGCTTGCCGCCGCCGTCGATGATATAGCCGGCCAACTGGTTGATCAGCGCCACGTCGGAACGCAGTTGCCGCCGGATCAGGGCGTTGACGGCTTGCAGGTCGTCCGCGATTGGGGCGCGGATTTGCTCGATATTCATGGGAAACGATGGCTTGGGGGGAAGAGGCCCACCCATGCTACGGATTGGTTGCGGCAGGGTCAAGGCGAGTACCTAAGCGCCGCTATTGGCTGGAATTTGTTTGACCTCGACCGGGCGCGCGGCTAGAATTTCACCCTTTTAGTCAGGACGGATCAGCCGTTTTGGAGAGTTTATCAATGTACGCTGTCATCAAAACCGGGGGCAAACAATACCGGGTGGCCGAGGGCCAGACGCTCAAGGTCGAAAAGCTCGACGTCGAGGAAGGCACTTCCGTAGAGTTCGATACGGTGCTGATGATCGCCGCCGGCGACCAGGTCAAGGTCGGCGCGCCCTATGTCGAAGGCGCCCGGGTGACCGCCACCGTCAAATCCCAGGGGCGCGGCCCGAAGATTCGGATCATCAAGTTCCGTCGCCGCAAGCATTATTTCAAGACCCAGGGTCACCGGCAATCCTACACGGAGCTGCGGATCAGCGGCATCAGCGGCCTCTCCGACGCGGCGGCGTTCCAGACCGCGCCGATTCAGGAGGTTTGAGACATGGCACACAAGAAAGCGGGCGGCAGCAGCCGCAATGGCCGCGATTCCCAGGCACAGCGGTTGGGCGTCAAACTGTTCGGCGGCCAGTTGGCCCTGCCCGGCAACATCATCGTGCGGCAGCGCGGCACCAGATTCCATCCGGGGAAAAACGTGGGTTGCGGCAAGGATTACACCCTGTTCGCCAAGGTCGAGGGCCACGTGACGTTCGAGACCAAGGGTCCGTTCAACCGCAAGTACGTGAGCGTCTATCCGGCGCAGTGAACCACCGGCGGTCCGGGCGCATCGAAAGCCCCGCCTGGGGCTTTTCTTTTGTCCCCGGTTCGAGGAGAACGCCATGAAATTCGTCGATGAGGTCATCATCCGGGTCGAGGCCGGCGACGGCGGCGACGGCTGCGTCAGCTTCCGGCGCGAGAAATACATTCCCTTCGGTGGTCCCGACGGCGGCGACGGCGGCGACGGCGGCAGCGTCTGGCTGCTGGCCGACGCCGACCTCAACACCCTGGCCGATTACCGTTACACCCGGCTGTTCCGGGCCGAACACGGCCAGAAGGGCATGGGCGGCAATCGCACCGGGCGCGGTGGTGCCGATCTGACCGTGATCGTGCCGGTGGGCACGGTGGCTTACGACGCCGACACCGGCGAACTGATCGGTGATCTGGTCGAACCGGGCCAGCGGTTGCGGGTGGCGCGCGGCGGTTTTCACGGTCTCGGCAACACCCGTTACAAGAGCAGCACCAACCGCGCCCCGCGCCAGTTCAAGCCGGGCACGCCGGGCGAGGCGCGCGAGTTGCGGCTGGAATTGAAGGTCATCGCCGACGTCGGTCTGCTGGGGATGCCGAACGCCGGCAAATCCACCCTGATTCGCGCCGTGTCCGCCGCCCGACCCAAAGTCGCCGACTATCCCTTCACCACCCTGCATCCCAATCTGGGCGTGGTGCGGGTCGGACCATTGAAAAGCTTCGTGATGGCCGACATTCCCGGACTGATCGAGGGCGCGGCGGAAGGGGCGGGCTTGGGTATCCGGTTCCTGCGTCATCTGTCCCGCACCCGGTTGCTGCTGCACTTGGTGGATGTCTCGCCCTACAGCGACAGCGGCGATCCGGTGCGGGACGCGCGGGTGATCCTCAAGGAGTTGCGGCGGTACAGCCCGGAGCTGGCCACCAGGGAACGTTGGCTGGTGCTGAACAAGCTGGATTTGGTACCGGAAGGCGAACGCAAGACGCTGATTTCCAAAATCCGCCGCTCCTTGCGCTGGCGTGGACCGTGGTTCGCCGTCTCCGCCCTGTCCGGAGAAGGCACGGAGGAATTGATACGAGCGGTGATGGAGCGGCTGGAGGAACCGCGGCGAGCGGAACCGGTCGCGACGGAATCGGAAACCGCGGAGTCGATGGCGACGAAGGGTACGGGCGATGTTTAACAAGACTCGTGAACAGTTGGGCGCGGCCCAGCGTTGGGTGATCAAGATCGGCAGCGCGATGATCACCAACGACGGGCAGGGGCTGGACAATTTTTCCATCGACGCCTGGGTGGAGCAAATGGCGGAATTGCATCGCGCCGGGCGGGAGTTGCTGTTGGTGACGTCCGGCGCGGTCGCGGAAGGGATGCGGCGGCTCGGCTGGAATCAGCGACCCACGGCCCTCCCCGATCTGCAAGCGGCGGCGGCGGTGGGGCAAATGGGGCTGGTGCAAGCCTGGGAGTCGGCGTTCGAGCGTCACGGCATCCGCACGGCGCAAATCCTGCTCACCCACGAGGATGCCGCCGACCGCCAGCGTTATCTCAACATCCGCACCACCCTGCGCACCCTGTTGCGGTTACGGGTGGTGCCGGTCATCAACGAGAACGACACCGTCGCCTTCGAGGAAATCCGCTTCGGCGACAACGACACGCTGGGTGCGCTGGTGGCGAATCTGGTCGAGGCGGAACTGTACATCATCCTCACCGACCAACAGGGTTTGCACGACCGGAATCCGCGTCGGTTTCCGGATGCGCGCCTGATCCGCGAAGGGCGGGCCGGCGACCCGGCGCTGGAGGCGGTAGCGGGCAGCGCCGGTAGTCTGGGCAGCGGCGGGATGTTGACCAAGCTGCACGCGGCGGCCAAGGCGGCGCGCTCCGGTGCGTTTACCTTGCTGGCCTGGGGTCGCGAGCCGGATGTGTTGCGGCGGGTGGCGACTGGCACGGAACTGGGCACGCTGCTGCGACCGAGCCAGAGTCCGGTGGCGGCGCGCAAGCAATGGCTGGCGGTGCAATTGCAGGTCAAAGGTCGGCTCCATCTGGACGCCGGCGCGGTACGGGCGCTGCGCACCGACGGCAAGAGTCTGCTGCCTGTCGGCGTGACGGCGGTGGAGGGTCGCTTCGACCGGGGCGACCTGGTGGCCTGTCTGGACCCGACGGGGACCGAAGTGGCGCGTGGCCTGGTGAATTACGATACCGAACAAGCGATGTTGTTGATCGGCAAAACCACCCGTCGGATTGAGGCGCTGCTGGGGCATGTGGACGACCCGGAATTGATCCATCGGGATAATCTGGTGCTGGTCTGAAAACCGCCAGGGCAACGCCGGGGATGCGACGAATTCGACGGGCATTGAAACGAGCGACGGCTTACCGAAAATCTTTCGATAAGCCGTCGTCTTATC
>JRYG01011008.1_pt1 | contig 14166 bp, 13 predicted proteins | sample 235341 | NCBI WGS metagenome assembly JRYG01 (sample SAMN03074218, study PRJNA261478) | activated sludge metagenome | biome: Wastewater Treatment Plant; feature: Wastewater; material: Activated sludge; isolation source: activated biomass of a wastewater treatment plant treating hydrocarbon... ... | reverse complement strand
CAAATGTTCTATATAAGATCTAGTCTTGTACCTACCACAAAACTGTCATACGAAGCACTGCACCCGCCATTACGCAAAACCGCTGTTATCGGCTGCCCTTCTGTCTTTCGTCCTATTTCGTTGGTTGTTTTCATTGGGCAGGCGTTTTTGTCGTGCGGTTGCTTGCAAGCTCTTTTGCAGTTTTTGTCTGGCTTTTGTGCGGTGGAAAACTGCAAATGTGCTTGCAAATGCGTTGGCTATGTCGTTACTGCTTCTTGTTTCTTTGTCTTTTTATATTTTGATTTCTTTTCTTCAAAAAGTCGCAACTGTGGTTCGGGAGTTTGATAATTTCCGTTTCCATTCACTCTGTTTTCAGTCATTCCTGTTGTCCGTGCTGCTGCTGTAACTTCGCCCCAACTGATAAAGTAATTCTCGAAATATTCAATCGGGAATTTGCTTAATTGCTTCACTTCGTCTTTTGTCGGAATGTGTCCAAGTTGTTTTGAAATGTTTTTGATTTCAAGTTGAAGCACCTTTTTACTCACTTCATACTTTTGTTTTTTCAGTCTTTCAACAGGGCTGTTTTTTGCCTTTGGTTTGTCGTCATTCACTTTTCTGAATGGGTCAAGTCCGTCTGTAAGTTCAATGTGTCGTTGAGTTGTTATGTTGTGATAATAGTCTGAAAGTTCAATACCAACATATTTTCTGTTTAGTTGTTGTGCTGTCAATGTTGTGGTTCCTGCCCCATTGAAAGGGTCTAAAACAAACTCTCCTTCATTTGTAAAGAGAGAAATTAAGCGATACATAAACATTGGTGGAAGTTGGCAAGGGTGGTCAACTCTACGACTGTTATGTTTTAAACGGTGAATGTCATACCAAACATTAGAAACAAACTCGCTATCCTGAATTTTCAGTCGTTTGCGTTTTGTCATACAGTTTGGACGAATGCAGTAATTCTCTTTTAAAGTTTCAATCGCTTTTTGTTCTAAAATAGAGTTGTTGTTTCTTTCAATTCCGGGCAAAGTTCTTGGTTTGCCTTTGGTGAAACATAGAATAGAATAATGTGCAGGCATTATCATTCTTACAGGCATTGAAAGTCCTTCCCAAACAATCCAATCCTGATAATCTAAAATTGTATTCAGGTGCTTAAAATGTCTGATACACCATTGCGGAATGTTTAATACTGCAAGTGTCCGACCTGGTTTTAAAACTCTTGCTAATTCACTTAACCATTGGTCGCACCATTCAAAATATTCTTGAATATCTATGCCGTCATCCCAACTTTCATACTTCTTTTTCAAATTGTATGGTGGGTCTGCGAAACAAAAATCTATACTGTTGTCAGGAATAGTTTTTAATTGTTCAATACAATCTCCGTTTAACAAAACAGAATTGTCCGAATAGAAATTTTCTGTTTCAGGAAATTTTAAAAATGTGTGTTTCTTGTTTAACGGTTGGTAAAACTCTCGTTGGTCGTAAACATTCAAATGCTTGTAATCTTCAATCCCAAACAAATCAATCAATCTATTTTCTACTTCTTGGGGATAATCGTCAAAGTTTACAGTTATATCACGCCAAACGTCTGACATTAAAGTTCCAAACTCGTGATACAAGTGTTTCTTGCCACCGTAATCTTTTGTTGTCTTGTCGCAACAAGGGCAGTAAGTATAACCAATCCGTGTTTTGGTGTGCTTTAAACTCTCTTTGTATTTGGTAAAAATAAGTAATGCCGAATGTTGCTCAGTAAGATAGTCTTTGTGTGTTATCGGATTTTCAAGTTTTACAGTAATCCAAAGTTTTAAATGAATTTCGCTGTTTAGCTGCGAACAAAAGTCAGTTGCGAAAATTGGAGAAGTAAGAACAGCAACAGTTGCGTTCTTGTCAGTTGAATGAAGAAAATTATTTAATTCCGAGTATAGCTTTTCTCTACTCGGAATTGCTTCAATGGATTTGTAAAACGGAAGAATGATAAACTCAACATTTCCCGAAACTGGATTGGCTTCTGAAATTTTTCCGTTTATTCTTCGGACTTTTAGCGGTATGAAATTTTCACTTTGGTGCATAGCTATTTGTCTAAAGTCATTAAGAATTTTGAAAGTTTTTCAAGCTCACTGTCCTTGAAAGTAACAATGCAGTCGCTGAATTGACTGATAGCTTTTAGTGCAGAACTTCTTTCAAAATTTCCTGCACCGTCAATAATGTAAGCGATTTTGTGCCCCGCCTTTTTCAGTTGATTTTGTCGGGCTTGTGCTTGCCCCGCTTTTCTTTCAATCGTGCTATTGGTTGTTACTTGAAAGCTGACTTCAATTGCACAAAAGTTGCCCTTCGGGGATTTTGCAACAATGTCGTAAGAAAGAAGTGTTCTTTTGTTTTGGCTGATTTTGTCAATTTGCTTTTTGCTGAAATCCCACTTTGGTAGTCGCTCTTGCAAAAAGTCCACAACATATTTTTGAGCAAGATTGCCCAATGAATTTGCCGTTGCACCACCTGTAATTCTGCTTACCCAAATGTAACGCTGTCTTACGAAGGCATCTAATTCCTTCTTGTGTCCGATAAGCGTTCCAATGTTGCATTTTTCTTCAATGTCGTTTGGTATATTGTCAGCAATAGCAGCACCACCAAATAAAATTAGGTTTGTAATATCTTCAATTACAGGCGTTAATTTTTCGGCTGTTGAAAGTCCGACTCCGTCAACTTTTAAATGAGTGTTGTTCCAAGTCTTTTTGCCTGAAAGTGTTTGAAATTCGTATGAGTAACTTTTACCGTTCCAAGAAAATTCCATTGTGTTATTCTCAAACACTTTTGGAAGTTCAGTTTTAAATCTCATCAACTTTTCTCCGCCAATGTCGGAAAGCACCATTAGGTGTTTAAGGAAAAGATTTGCTGAAAGTTGTCTTGAATTGGCTAAAACTTTTTTCCAAGCAAATGGCTCTGCGTCTGCAATGTTGAGTAAGCTGATAAACTTGTCCTGTGTCTCTATGAGTTTGGGAATAATACTGGAATTGCGTTCCATTTCGGCAATTCTCTCAGGCCAAAATTTCAGTGCATTTGCTTCTAAGTCTTCAATTTTTCTTGTCATTTCGTTTGCTTACTCGTTCAAATTAATGTTAATCACAAATTTAAGTTTTTAATCGGTCGGTCAGTCATAATGACCTGTGTTTTTACTCCCAATGTTGTCAACAAGTCCGTTTAGGGTGGTGGGTGGGCTTGGGAGCGTTGGGCAAAATAAAATGTGCTGCAAACTGTGTCGGCTTGTGCTGTGGCTTGCAGCTCTTTTTATTTTGCGAAGGGTTGGCATTTTATTTCCCTTTTCACTGTCTGTCCGTTGTTACTGTGTCGTCCTAATAGGGTTGCCGATAACTGCTGACTTACCCCATACACCGCCGCTCCCGTTCCCGTCCACTTATTTTGGGTATGGGATTGCGAGCCCAGCACGGCGTTGACATTGGGCAGGTACAGGCTGCCGGCGTGGTTGCCGAAAGTAGTGCCCCTGAAGTTGTCGGTGGCTAAGCTACCGCCGCTCACGCTTACGCCCAATCGGGTATTGCCCACGGTATTGCAGCAGTACACATTGCCGGGCGAGGCAACTATCTCTATGCCGATATTGCCGGGGCCGCCGAGGCCCGCGCCTGTTATTGCGTTATCCTGCAGCAGGCACTGTTGGGCGTAGGTCAGTGAAATACCCGCGCCGGCCAGGTTTTGGTCGGCCAGGATTATATTATTTTCCAACAGTTGCGCCCCCTTGCCTGCGTAGATACTGATGCCCAGGCCGGCCTTGCCCACCGTGACCGCGTTGTTTTCAACCACAGCCGGGGCATGGTTGTAGAGGGTAATGATACCCGTGCCATTGCCTGCCACTTCCGTTTTTACCGTATTGCCCGTGATCGATACCTGCCCCGCAGCATGGGCATGCGCTACCAGAATGCCTACCTGCGTATGTGCCATTTCATTATTATCGATAGCAATACCGCCTGCGCCGGCCAGGGAGGCCCATATTCCCCTGTCTACGTAGTCCAGGGTATTGCCTGTGGCTTTGAGTTCGCACAGGTTGGCCAATATGCCCATCGGGCAGTCGTTGAAGGTATTGTCGGTAGCCGCCACTACGTTGTGGCCTGCGGCGTAATTGGCCAGGGCTATGCCGGCAGGCGCAAAGGCCGGGTACAGCGTCTCGTTGGTCTGGATGTCGGCAAAATCGTTGAGGTGGGCCGTCAGGTTACTTCCCCGGTTGACGATGCCCGAGGTCAGTTGCTCGAAGCGATTGTCGTAGCTGCTGAACGCCCCCAGGTTGTTGACGACCATGCCGGCCAGGGCGCGCTGGTTTTGCTCCGGCAGGGATTCCGGCGCGGCGCTTTGTCCCGTGTAAGGGTGTTTGAGTTCATCAAAACCGGAAAATACGTTTCTGCTCAAAACGGCGTTAATCTTGGCGTACGGCGTCTGGGGGATGAGCAATCCCACAAAATTGTTATCAAAATCGTTGCCCAGAATGGTCAGTTCGGCTATGGGCTCATTGCCGTTTTCCGCCGGGTGGGCCGTCACCGCGTATTGCGCATCGGCTACACGGCAATGCTCCATTTTTACCCCGCCACCTTTTTGTACTACAATACCCCGCCACATTTCATCGCAGCCTTCCAGCGCGGTGTGCACCAGCGCCAGTTTTTTGCCGTTTAATACGTCTATTTGCGCTCCAGGTTTCATAAATAGGATGCTGTTGACAAAATTGAAGTTCTGGTCAATAACCAAAGTGCCGTCTATACAAACGTTGACATTTTCGCCGTTGCCCAGGGGGTTGTTGGGCGTTTGTAGCAAGTCTCCCAGCAGCGTGGACGCTCCCGGGGTTGATGGGCAATCCTCGCACGAAAAACATTCTACGGCATTAAAAGAAGCGGCTCCATCCCCGGCCCTACCCCCGGCACGATCAGCGGAGTACCTGATTCTGTTTTGAGCGACAAATCCCAATTGGAATAGTACAATCCCGTGATGGGGGTTCCCATCGTACTAATCAAGCTGCCAACGCCCAGTATATGCAGCGCTTCGTGCAGTACGGCAGAGTATAAATCGGGCAGGTTGCTCCCCGGCGAAAGCGGGTCGTTGTTTAGGGTATGCCAGGTGAAAAACGAGTTGATATCCAGGGTTCCGGAAGCGGTAAGCGCAGCCGTTCCTTGCAATCCTTTGATACGAGCCAGTGCCTGAGGGTAGCCGATACCGCAGCCCGGCGTGAACAAGGGCGTACCGGTTGCTCCTACGTCTGTGTCAAGCAGTGTTTTCGTAATTTTTATTTCTATAAGCACATTGCCAGGGTTTTCGATCAGGTTGGACAAATCGTAGAAAACCTGGCAGATCGTGTTTTGTTCGTGAACAGTAAAACTACCGATGTTCGTATAATCCAGTACAAAAAAGCCGGCATTTGGGCAAAGACCCTGTTGCGTCAATGTCAATTCAGAAGCCAGGTAGGGGTTGCCGAAGCGGTCATAAGCCACGATAACCGAATCGGGATGTACGGGCGTCAGGCGCTTGATCTCTCCGCAGCGCAATTGGGCGTAAAGCGAATAGTCGTAAGGCATCATAACCAGCACGAATAACATAAGTAGATTCCGCAAAGGGGGGCGCCGGCGAGCAGCGATTGACAAAATAATATTANNCCGGCGAGCGGTGATTGACAAAATAATATTAGCCCCCCCCTCAAAAATTCGCAATAATCTTTCAAACGGGTTCATGCATTTTCTTTTTAATAGTTATATAATAAGCTGAAAAAAAGTTTAATATAAACAAATACGACCGCTAACGATTATACCCGTTAGCGTGAGAATAATACCCCGCATAAATGACGATCAAGACAAACACATACCCGTTTCGGTGGAGAGAAACGGGGCACTCCTTTAATTAATGATTAGTGCAAGGTAAGTTAAAAATCTTTACAAGTCAATAGTATTAACCTGAAATGGCTTGAAATCGCATTTCCGCTACAAAAAACGAGGCTTCTACCACAACAATTTAAGCGACGCCACAATAGTAGCAACGATAATAAAATACCTGAATTCCCTTTCCGGAATGAGTCTCACCGTCCGAATACCGATGTAAATGCCGAGCGCAATGGCCGGAATGACGGCCAGGTTGAGTAAAATGCTTTCCTTGTTTACGGTATGCCATACCCAGATATGAAAAGGCAGCTTAAAAAGGTTGACGATAAAGAAAAACCAGGCGGCGGTGCCGATAAAATGATCTTTGGAAAGGCGTGTGCTGAGCAGATAAGTGTTGAGCACCGGGCCTGCGGCATTGCCTATCATGGTGCTGAAGCCGCCCAGCAGTCCGAAGGTCCACGAGAAAATGCGATTGCCGGTAAACCGGGCGGGCAGTCCGCGGAATTCCTGCCACAGCATCAGTCCCAGACTGGCAAAAACAATAATGGCGATCAGCTGTGCAAAAAGCCGGTCGTCGGCCCAATAACCCACCGCCAGCCCCAGTAAAACGCCCAGCGCCGCCGCCGGCAACAAAGCCCAGATATGCGGCCATTGTGCATGGCGTTTGTAATACACAACCGCAAACATATCGGCAATGATCAGCATGGGCAGTACCAGCCCCGACGAGGGTTTGCCGCCGAATATGGCAGCCATGATAGGCACTGCCAGCATACCCACTCCGCTGATGCCGGCTTTGGCCATGCCGATGAGCAAGGCGCCCAGGCATAACCATATCCAATCGCCATTTGAAAGTGCTGACAGGTTCATCGGCGCAAGATATACACAGATTTCGTTGATTTGCATGATAGACGGGATGAAATGCCGATGATTGTAATGGTGTACAAGCTGTCTCGAAGTATATGCGGTCGTCTAAAGCTAAAAAGATGAAGATAAAATGCCCTTTGTTTTTCGCAGCTTTGCTGTTGTTTGGCAATTGTAGTGACATGAATAACCAGCGCAACGTTGTGCTTGAGAAAGTCGTTTTTCTCGGGCAGGTTCCTTCCGCCTCAGCCCTTGGCATGTGGGGCGACAGTATTTATATTGCCGGTGATGACGCTTCTTCAATTTACCAATTTGACGCGAATCTACAACTGACCAATACGTACCCCCTGCTACCGCATTTTGCGGGCCTGCAACGCATTCCCAAGTCATTGAAGCCAGATATAGAAAGTATGGCAGAGGGTTTAGTCGACGGCAAATATTGCCTGGCTTTATTCGGCTCGGGCAGCCTGTCGCCCCAACGCGATTCGATGTATTTGTTTTTTCCGGCTGAACCGGGCCAATCCCGGGCCTACGACCTCGGCTTTTTGTACCGGTCTATTTGCGATATCACCGGCATCGCCGACGATGCCCTCAATATAGAGGGCGCTGTGATAGCAGGCGATACCTTGCATTTATTCAATCGCGGCCGCAATTTTATCGCCTCGGTCTCTTGGCCGGCGCTGCTTGCTGCCCTGGAGGCGCCTGCCCCGACCCCTTTGACTGTTGACATAAAGGCGGTAGCGCTCCCCCCGCATAATGGGATACAAATGGGTTTCTCCGGCGCATGCCTGGTCCCCGGCGAAAACTGGATTTTGTTTACCGCTACGGTAGAAGACACCGACAACTGGTACGACGACGGCGAGATATTGGGCAGCTACGTCGGCGGTCTACGCCTTACTGCCCAAGGCAAAGCCGAATTGCTATGGCTTGCGCCCGTCACCACCCCGCAAGGCGACATGGCAATCGACAAACTGGAGTCTATCGCCTGCTTGTCCGGCGGCAACCCGTTGCGCGCCCTGGCCGTCACCGATAATGACGACGGGACTTCCAAACTGCTGGAATTGACGATTGATGTTAATAAGGAGAGCAGTGAAAAATAATTGAGCCTCTGACTCAAGCGGGCTTATGCGCGGCTTCTTATTGGTGATAGTAAACGATAGCTGCCTCCTGTATTTCATAACGCGTGCTGGGGGCTTGTTGCCGGTGTACGGTCTCCGCCACATACTCCACAATTTCTTGTCGCCGGCTTGGCGGGACGCCGGTGCGGGCCTCCCAGGAGGCCTCCGTGGGTATATCGACGTAAAACATGCAATTGCCGCCGCCCATTTCGTGGTAAAATTCGATGCGCAAATTGCCTTCTTGGTAAATGATCGTTCCCGCCCGGAACGTGCCTTCGTATGTTATTTTTCGCGCAAACCGGTCGCTCATTTCTTTTAATACTTTTTCCCTTAATATCAGATCTTCGTTGGGCAGCACATTGCCGAAGCCGTCGCGGTATACAATAGGTTGTTCCGATTCCTGCGTTTTGTCTTCCGGCATTTCGGGTACAACCTGCTTCGGGGGTTCGATGCCTTGCTCGTATTTTTTTAGCAAAATAACGTGTTTTCCACCATGCGGATGGTCAATTTCAATCCGGTAATCGCCGGGCGGAATATCCAGCGTATCCCACAACAACTGAATGCTGCCGCTGAGCCTGTCGGTGACCGGCCGGTCGTCGACTACTGTGTCGGTATCCGCCTCGATCAGCCGTATTTGGCCATAGCCCCGCCCGCCGTATTGCGGCAGCCACAAAATAAGCTGCTGACAATCGGGATAATGGACAAACCGGGCTTTGACGAGCTCCCCGCCGGGAGGATCGTTGCTGATTGTGCCCAACTCAATGATGCCGAAGTACTGTTGCATAATTACTTTATAGCAGGCAATCGACGTGCTGAAATTAGGGGTTTTATTTTATTTATAAAAAAAGACAAATTACTCCCAATAAAAAAAGCCTTAACTTTGACTATAACTAAAAGCCACTAACCATGCCAACCGAATCAATATTGTCGGCGCTGCGCGATAAATACGCCGATTTGCGCCAGGACCCGGACGTATATCTCAAGGGGCTCCTGCATGCCAAACCTATCACCTATTGGGATTACATCGAAGTAGATGCCCTGTTATCCCTGCAACACCCCCGCACCAATTTCGCCGACGAATACGTGTTTATCGTATACCACCAGATCACCGAACTGTCGCTGCGGCTATTGATACACGAGTTGGAGCAGGTTACCGGCGACTGCCGGCCCACCGAGCAGGAGCTGATTATCAAAATCAAGCGCGTCAACCGCTATACCGAGTTGCTGATCAATTCGTTCGATATTATGCGGGAAGGAATGAGTTACGACGACTACAACGAATTTCGCCACTCGTTGACCCCTGCCAGCGGATTTCAAAGCGCGCAATTCCGGCTTGCGGAGCTCCGCTGCACCCGTCTGGTGAACCTGCTCACCGGCGCCGGCAAGCAGCAAGTTAGCGACGATACCCCCGTGGCTGATTACTTCAACCATATCTATTGGAAAACCGCCGGCGCCAACCCCGCTACCGGCGAGCAGTCGCTTACCATGCGCCTTTTTATCGAAAAATACCAACCCGCTTTTATCCAACTGGCTACACAAATGCGCGGCGGCACACTCGAAGAGCAAGCCCTGCGCCTGGAACAGTCCGGCCAACTGGGCGACGAGCTGCGCCATTTGCTGCGGCGCTTCGACCAGCTTTTTAACATCGAATGGCCGTTGGTACACCTCCGCACCGCTGAGTACTACCTCGACAGCAAAGGCGAAAACAAAGCCGCTACCGGTGGCAGCGAATGGAAAAAGTACCTGCACCCCAAATACCAGCAACGCCGCTTTTTCCCCACGCTTTGGACTGAGGAGGAAAAGGCGGATTGGGCGGGGTAATTTTCACTTCGCCGCATCGCTAAATCATGGAATGCTCCGAAGCGTAAAAACAAAATCCAGCATAAAAATTGCTTCAATTCGTTTATTAATCGTAATATTGCAATAAATAAATAAAAGATCAACAAATGGGTGTAACCAAAACCGAAAATTTCACAACAACCCAAAACGAACTGGCGGCCATTGCCAAAGCATTGGGGCACCCTGCCCGCATTGCCATTATCCAGCATTTGTTGAAAGTGAATTCGTGTATTTGCGGCGATATAGTCGACGAAATCCCATTGGCGCAACCGACCATTTCCAGACACCTCAAAGAGCTCAAAGCGGTGGGGATCATCAAGGGCACGATTGAGGGCACTAGCATCAACTACTGTATTGACAGCGCCAAATGGAGAGCCATCCAGTCGATGCTGAACGGCTTGTTTGATACTTTTGTAGAAGACCAGGACTGCAAGTGTTGAGTTTTTTTACTTTAAATAATTGCTATATAGCAATAAAACGATAATTGCAATCATGACACCTGATCCGAAAACATCATTGCACCCTCAGCTTGGCGCCTATGTAACCGAGCTGCTTGCAGCGGGCGATCTCATTCCCGAAATGCGCAAAACACAGTTGGCCAAATTGGCGGAATACATCAGCCGGAAGCGGGCGACAAGCGGTATTGTCCGCCTCAATTTTATCTGCACCCACAATTCCCGGCGCAGCCACATCAGTCAGATCTGGGCGGCAACGGCAGCCGCGTATTTTGGACTCGACGGCATCGGCGCCTATTCCGGCGGTACCGAAGCCACCGCCTTCAACCCCAGGGCTGTTGCGGCTATGGAGCGGGCCGGTTTTCAGATAATCAACCCCGGGGGCGATAATCCTCATTACCTCGTTTCTTTTTCACCGGATGTTTCGCCCATCGAATCCTATTCAAAAACCTTTGACGACCCCGCCAACCCACAAAAGGAATTTGCCGCTGTAATGACCTGCTCCGACGCCGATGAAAATTGCCCTTTTATACCCGGTACCGAGCTGCGCCTCCCTTTGACCTACGACGACCCAAAAGCAGCGGATAATACGCCCGAAGAAACTGCCAGATACGACGAGCGGGTGCGGCAGATCGGCAGGGAGATTTTTTATGCTATGCAACTGGTTACACAACTACCATAAAACATGAACAAGTCAACCGAAACAAAACAACCAAAACGGCTTTCTTTTCTGGACCGTTACCTGACGCTTTGGATATTCCTGGCCATGGCAACCGGCGTGGGCATGGGATATTTTTTCCCGCAAACAGCCGATTTTGTCAACACCTTTACAAAAGGCACCACCAATATACCCATTGCTATCGGCCTCATCCTGATGATGTATCCGCCGCTGGCCAAGGTCAACTACCGGATGCTGCCCCAGGTTTTCCGCAATGTCAGAATCCTGGGGTTATCACTGCTGCTGAACTGGATTATCGGCCCCATACTTATGTTTGTGCTGGCCATTGTTTTTTTGCGGGATTATCCTGAATACATGACCGGGCTGATCCTGATCGGCATCGCCCCGTGCATCGCGATGGTGCTGGTGTGGAACCATCTGGCCCGGGGCAGCCCAGAATATGTGACGGGGCTGGTGGCCTTCAATTCGCTGTTCCAGATCCTGTTCTACGTTCCCTGTGCGTGGTTCTATCTCACCGTGCTGCCGCCGCTTTTCGGCCTCGATGCGCAAGGGGTGGAAATCGACTTTCTGATGATCGCGCAGGCGGTGCTGACCTATCTCGGCGTCCCGTTTCTTGGCGGCTTCCTCGTCCGTCGCTGGCTGGTGAAGGCGCGTGGCGCCGACTGGTACGAGGGACGCTTCATTCCTGCGATCAGCCCGCTGACGCTGGTGGCGCTGCTGTTCACGATCGTCGCGATGTTCAGCCTCAAGGGCGGCGATATCGTGGCGCTGCCGATGGACGCGCTGCGGATCGCGCTGCCGCTGGTGATCTTCTTCGTCACGATGTTCGTTCTGGCCTTTGCCTGCGGGCGGGCGGCCGGGGCGGATTATCCGCGGACAACCGCACTGTCCTTCACCGCTGCCTCGAACAATTTCGAGCTGGCGATCGCGGTTTCGATTGCCGCTTTCGGGCTGGCATCGCCCGTCGCCTTTGCGGCCGTGATCGGCCCGCTTGTAGAGGTTCCGGTGCTGATGATGCTGGTCAACCTTGCGCGATGGTTCGAACGGCACTGGTTTGCGGGCGCAGCGCAGGCCGGGCTATCCTGACGCGCGCTTCGCGCTTGACTTTCGCCGTCCACTGGTGTTGAGGGCGGCGCTTCATGGCGCGGCACTGTCGCCCCGCCTGGTCTGGGATACCTTGCACGGTCCCTTAACGAACGGAGAAACGACATGCGTCATCGCGTTGGCGGCCGCAAGCTGCAGAGAACCTCTTCGCACCGCGCGGCCCTGTTCCGCAACATGGCGGCGGCCCTGATCAAGCACGAGCAGATCACCACCACCCTCGCCAAGGCGAAGGAACTGCGCCCCTATACCGAAAAGCTGGTGACGCTGGCGAAGAAGGGCGGCCTTTCCAACCGTCGCCTCGCCCATGCCCGCCTGCTCGACGATGCGCAGCTTGTAAAGCTTTTCGACGTGCTCGCCGAACGCTATCGCACCCGCAACGGCGGCTATATCCGGATCGTCAAGGCCGGTATCCGCGCGTCCGATGCCTCGCCGATGGCGATCATCGAATTCGTCGATCGCGATGAAAGCGCCAAGGGTCAGGATTCGGGCCCGGTCGAGGCAGACGAACTCGCCGACGCCTGATCGCGCCGTCACCCGGCGTCAGTTGACACGGGTGCGGAAACGGATGGTGAAGCTTGAATTGGCGGCCATTGTGCCCTGCGGACTGAACCGCAGCGCATCGATGTTGCCGTCATAGCCGGGCGTCGGGGCATAGCCATAGCTTGCCCCGCCATTGTTCGAATAGGCGATATTGCCCGCAGCCAGCGTGAGGCCGCTGCTGCCCGGGGCGAAGACGAAATTCTGCGTGCCCGCCGTTCCCGGATCGATGTCGCCGTTGAAGAAGGTGACATTGGGCGGAAGGATGTCGGCGATCAGCGCCGAATTGATGTCAACCGTGCTGCCGCCGCTGTTGGTGACAGTGAGCGTGTAATCGACGTCAGCGCCGGGAATTGCGAACCGGTTGGGATCGGTGCCGAGGCTGCTCGCAGGGGCGGAGGATTTGGCAATCGCAACGACCGGCATCGGGCAAAAGCGGACCGACTGGATGCCATAGGCCTGCTGGCCCGTCGTCGAACCGCCGGGCGACTGGCCCGAATTGCCGTATCGCAGCGTGACCGTCGTGACAGGCTGGGTGAAGACCGCCGTCAGCGTGCCATTGTTGGCGGTATTGCCCGAAGTCGCATTGCCGAGCGCATCCTCTGCCGAGACGGTGAGTGGCGTCGTCGAGGCACCAAGCTGGAAGGTCGATGAGGCATTGGTTTTCGGCCCGGCGCCATTGTTGGTGCCGAACGGAGACGAAATCGACGGGGTATAGGTCGCGGCACCGTTGGCGCCGCTGATCCTGATCCAGTCGCGATACTGGTTCGAGGCGAAGTCGATGTCGTTTGCCTGGATGGCGAATTCGCGCACCGGGGTCGCAAAGGTGAAGGTCGTCACGATCACGCGGTTGTTGTTCGCGATATTCGCCGTGCGCCCGGAAAAACGCCCCCCGATCACGAGGTTGTTCGCGCTTGCCGGGCTGCCGTCGTTCACCTGCGTGTTGATCGCGGGCATCTGCACCCCGGCGACAAGCGAGCTTGTCAGGTTGAAGGTGGCGAAGGTCACGGTGAACGACCGGGTGCCGCCAAGGCCGTTCGACGCGCTGAAACTGGCCGAACCCGTATAGCTCAATGTCTGCGCGGGCGCGGTGGCGAAGCTGAAGGCAAACTGGTTGGCGGCCGAACAGGCGGTCTGCGCAAAGCCCGGCCCCGCAACCCCGCCGGCGCAGGCAAGCACGATGATGGCATGAAGTGGTCCCGGCTTCATCCCGCCCTGCTCGCACAATATGGTAAACAAGCGCTTACGACCGCCAGCCGGCAATCGCGTTGCAAGGAAAGACTGTTTCCAGCCGCCGCCCGCTCGGCTAAGACCCGGGGCATGAGCACAAGAACCGAGAGCGGGAAGGAAGACCCGCCGATCCAGTCGCGCGATGACCTGATCCGCGCCTTTTCACAGGGCGAGAAGCCCAAGGCACGCTGGCGCATCGGCACCGAACATGAAAAGTTCGTCTACCGGACGGCCGACCGGCGGGCGCCGTCCTATGACGAACCGGGCGGCATTCGCGATCTGCTGATGGCGCTTACCCGCTTCGGCTGGGAACCGGTGATCGAGGGGGGCAATGTGATTGCCCTGTCGGGAAGCGACGGCACCGTCAGCCTCGAACCGGCCGGGCAGCTCGAGCTTTCCGGCGCCCCGCTCGAAAACCTGCACCAGACCTGCGCGGAAACCGGTCGCCACCTGAAGCAGGTCAAAGAAGTGGGCGCCGAACTCGGCCTCGGCTTCCTCGGCCTCGG
>JRYG01005849.1_pt1 | contig 14203 bp, 9 predicted proteins | sample 235341 | NCBI WGS metagenome assembly JRYG01 (sample SAMN03074218, study PRJNA261478) | activated sludge metagenome | biome: Wastewater Treatment Plant; feature: Wastewater; material: Activated sludge; isolation source: activated biomass of a wastewater treatment plant treating hydrocarbon... ... | reverse complement strand
GAGCGGGCGGGGCGCTAATTCCAATACAAAACACAATACCGGTGCAAAAAAAGTGAGCAGCGTAATGAGGTAAAAATCCCAGCCGTAGATCACCTGGAACCGCGGGGCGAGGGTAATCATGGGCAGGCGGTATTCGTCGCCGCCCAGTACAAAGGTCACATCCTGCGGTTGCCCGAAAAACCAGGGCAAAACGAGGTTGGCATTGATCATGAATGCGAAGTACAACAGCGTGAGCGGCAGGTTGAGCGTAGGAAACAGGATGTCGAGCTTTTCCGTCCAGGAGATGTGACGGGCTTTCAACAGCCAGCCCATCTTTTTCGATAAAAACTCGCTTGTGCCGCGCGTCCACTTCATGTGGCGAATGCGAAAGGCGCGCACGGTATCGGGAAAATCCTCATAACAAACCACGTCTTCTACAAAGCGGCCGCGGTAGCCTTTTTCGCGAACGTGGATGGCAAACCCCAGGTCTTCGCTCACGATATCGGGAAAACCGCCGATTTCTTCCCAGCATTTGCGGCGCAACAGGGCGCCGTGACCCAGAAACATGACGAATCCATAATCATTGCGCAGCGGCTGATACCATTTCCAGTGGATGTCGATGCCTACACCGAGGCTTTTCGACAGCGGACTGGTGGAGTATGGGTTGGCGCGGTGGTTGGCCTGTGCAAAACCGCAACTCGGGTCGGCTTCCATCACGGCTACCAATTTGCCGAGAAAGTCGGGGGGTAGAATTTCATCGGCATCGGCGATGGCAAAGTAGGGTTCCTGGGTAGCAACCTCCGACAATCCGTGATTCATGTTGCCGGCTTTGAAGCCTTTGCGATCGGGGCGACGCACTACCTTCACCAGCCCGGCGTACCGGGCGGCAAATTCATCAACGCGTTGTTTGTAGGTGTCGTCGCTGCTGTCGTCAAGAATATATACCGTATAATTTGGATAATCTTGTCTGACGCAGGACACCACGCTTTCCTCTACAAAGTCGTTGCAGGTGGTATACAGTATAGCTACTGCCGGATAATCTGTAAGTTCGACCGTAGCGGCGGCATTTTTTTGCTTGCCGAACCGGTTGTAAAACAGCGCAAAAAGCACCACGCCGATATTGTAGATGCCGTATAGCCAGGCGAAATTGATAAACAGGATAAATGCCCACAATGCCAGCCGGCTGCCAGGGCTATAGGCCATGTCGAGCAGCATGAGCAGCCGGGGCTGAAACCAGATTACAGTGGCCAGCCAGGTTGCAAAAATGCCGATATACAGGGTAGGTTTAGGCGCTTTAGCGTATTGCTGAATAGCAAGCGGTTGAGCGTTTATACGTTGGCGGCGGCTCAAAGGAAGTTCAAGCGTTGCGCCCATATGTTGTCCGGTGTTGGAAAATGTTGTCATAAGTCGTTAGTATTGGCGGTTAGCAAGGATTATTCAAAACGGATTTTGGCGCCGATGGCCAGGGAGGTGAGGTTTTCTATCACGCCTTTTTCGTATCGAAGCGCCGCCAATCCCCACACCCGCTGTCCAAAAGGCAGCAGTGCAGTAAGCAACCCGCCGTATATCTGGCCATTGCTTATATTTTCGTTGCCAGGCGCCTTGCCATACATGAAGCCCAGGTTTAATTCATAGCCGTCGGCTGTGCGGAATTTATTGTTAAGCATCAGGCGGTGTTCGACAGCCGGTGCGTCTACGACCTTCGACAGAAAATAATGCGGCTCGATAGCAAAATAGCTGCCAATGGGTACATGAACGGCGGTATAAGTCATCCACTCGTTACTGGTTTTTGGAGACAGGGCCACAAACCCGCCCAGTTTGAAGTGCCAGTTGCCGGGCATAAATACGACCTGTTCGGCGGCGACAACTTGCTGGGTAGCCTTATTGGGCAGCAAACGGGCGCCCAGCTCGATGCGGGAGGTGGCGTTTTTCTTCCAGTTGTAGACTGCGCTTCCCATTACTGTTTGCGCATTTTGATTTTGGCGGATAACGGCTGCCACATCCATGCCGAGGGTATTATCGTAGCGCAACCCCAGGCGCAAGCGTTTGCTCACCTGTCCGGAAATCCCCAGCAAACGAATGCCGAAGCGGTTTTCGCCGTCAACGATAGAATAACCGGGCAGGGCGTCAATTTCAAAACGGGCGGCTTGCTGGAAGGCGCCGAGCCATACTTCGCGAACCAATTCATTTTCGGGTGATTGCTGCAGGGCGGGTTGCAATACCTCGCGCGCTTTTTTGGCCTGGTGTAGCTGGATGTATGCCTGCGCCAGCGCCACGCGGTAGTTTTCATCGCGGGGATAACGGTTGACAAGCGACTCGAAGTTTTCTACGGCCGCCCGTGAGTCTCCCCGCCACAGTTGTACATAGGCTATTCCTTTTTCGGCTTCCAGATTGCCGGGGTCTACCTGGGCAAGTTCCTCGAATTGCCGGGCTGCCGCTTCGTATTGGCCGCCCCAGGCCAGGTTGTAGGCCCGCCCCGACATGGCCTGTACATTGCGGGGTTCTTTAGCCAGTACCATATTGAACTCGCGTTCAGCGGCGGCACGGGCGCCCATCCACGAGTGGTTATAGGCGCTGCTTAGCATTACAGCCGTATTACCTGGATCCTGGCTCAGCAGTGTGTTGTAAATCTGTTCGGCTTCCTGATAACGGCCTTTGGCGGCCAATTCGTTGGCAGTTTGCAGATTCTGCGACTCGACTTGCCCAATAACCAATAGCATGGTAAAGGCGATTAAAACAACATGGGTGCTTATGCTTTTTTTCATGGCGCTTTGTTTTTTTATGCAAAAAAGAAGCCTGAGACGGGCAATTGAAAATAATTGCCGCCCAACGGGGAGGATATGATGCTGAACGAGAGTATGGGAGTGATATGCGGGATACTCCCTTTTTAGATGCAGTTTATGCTGCTGCCAATTGTTTTTGCTGTAGCAGGTGCAACGTAGTGGGTTTGGAAATTTTTTCCAATAACTCAACACCCTTGAAGTTCGATAATTCGCCGAGGTTGAGAATTGGAATATCTGATACCACGCTTTGTACCTCTCTGACCAATAATTCGCTGGCGGTAAAAAGGCCTGATACGGCAAAGGGGGTGCAGTTCCACTGGTTGAGCAATTGAAGGCCGCTTAATACGCCCAGGCTGTCGCCGCAGGAAAGTAGTACCCCGTGAACGGTACTCATAAAAGCGGAATTTTGCAGCAACATAGCTGTTTCTCTTTGCAATAGGCCGTCGGCGATTTCGAGTACAACGAATTCTGCTTCAGATTCTTTCCATACCAGATTTAGCAGCGATTGATAGAGATTCAGCAGGGTTTGTTCTTCGCACAAATAGGTAGAAGGGAAGCCGAAATCACTGAAATCCGCAACATAATCTGCACCGAGATCGAGCGCGAGCTGGGCGTCTTTGGGGAATGCAGTTCCCGTAAGTTTTACATAGGCTACTTTTCTGCCGGCATCGCTGAGTCCGCCGCATAGGTATGCCGCGCTGGTCGTTTTGCCGCTATCCATAGAAGAACCTATGGACAGGACAACTTTGGACCGCACGGTTGCAGGGTTGAAGAGAGCCAATTCACTATGGCGTTCGGTATTCAGTACCTCGCCGGTTGCAAGATCGCAAGCATAACCCAATAGCTCCAGATTGACGGGTACTTGCCTGAATGTGGCATTTTGGCTTTTCAGCAAGCCGGCGACGCCGCCTCTGCCCAGCAGTTGGCATACTCTGACGGGGCCTTGAGGAACATAACCTTCAAACTGATTGGTAGCATAGCGATTGCCAAATGCCAACATGATCCGGTCTCCCGGCATTATCTTCGTGGCGATGCCGCGTTCGTTCATGATGTAGCCGCCGGCCTCGGGAGCAACCCGGAAGATACCTACATCTCCCGCTTTGGGGCGGTATTCGCCAATGATCTGCGTATTGAAATAGAAATTTGATATCGTTTTGCAGATGAGTGATTTTTTAATTTTCCTTTCCATGGTCGTTGTTGTTTTTAAGGTGAATCTGCCTTGTATTGCAGTCGAAAAAAAATGTTACCGGCCAATTGTAAAAATTATGCTTTGTCCTGCCGGATTTTATTCGCAGCGCATCATTTATTGCGCATTTTTAGCGGCAGGTATGGTGTTTAACCTGATATGTTTTGTACATGCCGGCATCCTTGTCAGCCCCGGCCGACAAAATGAGTTGTGCGCGCCGGGATTGATCTTTTTTCAGCAGACACAGGACAACGTTGCTGCTTGAAGCGTCGAGATGATTAAAAATTCCCTCAAGTATGAGAAAGGGCTTTTCTGTGAGCAAAGCGCGAAGTAATACCAATAGATTGTGTTGAGCGGGGGTTAAATTCGCGGTAGTTTCCCGAAGCGGAGTGTCCAGGTTTAATGGTTGAAGTACAGGAAAAAGGACTTTCCACGCATCAAATTGCACGGCTGCCTTCAACTTGTTTTCCTTGCGGCTGCTGTTCGACAATGCTTCGCCTATGGTGTTACCGTACAATGGGAATGTTGTTGACGCAATGGCGACATATCGCCTGTAGCTTTTCGGGCCGAGTTGCGACATATCCGTGTCATCAAGGTAGATATCCCCGGAAGCCGGGTTTTCCAAACCCGATAAATAGCGTAGTAAAGCCCGCCGCGCCTCCTCATTTTCAATCGGCAAGACGGTAGTTTCCCCAAGGGATAAGGTCAGTTCAATATTGGTGTTTTTCAGGGGAATGTTTTTTAATATAAGTTGGCCGGGAGACTTTTTCAACATTATCTGTTGTAAAGGTTCAGTGGGTTGATTGAATACCCGAGCGATATTAGTCAGTGAAATATTGCCTTTCTTCCAGATCAATCCTGCCCGGAGAAGTCTTAGCAACACAGGACGCCAGGCAATCAGAATCATGAGCACGGCAAAAAGCTGTGCAGGGTAAAAGGTTTTTGGTTGTTGCCATCCCAATAGCAAGACTGCGCCTGCCAAGCCATAGATCGCCAAAGGAAAAACCGCTTCCTGAACTGCCGTAAGGCTGGAAACACGATGGCCGAGGCGGCGCAGTCGCTCCGTACGTCGCCGGAACAACGCCATTTCCATACCCTGCCTATTGAGCGCTTTCACGGTTTGTATGTTGATCAACCGGCGGTTGACGAAGTCAAGGGCTGCCGATTTTTTGTTTCGCCTGTTTTTTTCAACGACGCCGACTTTAGCATTTAGCAACCAGAATAATATCGTTAATCCCCCCAACCAGCCGGTCACTACTATCCCCAACCGACTATTCAAGCAACCAATTAGTACTAGTCCGGCGCCCAGCAGCGAAATATCGGCGGAAAACTGAAGAATACCCTTCGATAGAAATTGTTGGGCGCTACCCAGGTCTCCGCTAAAGCGCAGCAGATAACGCCCAATGCCTCTCAACTCATATTCGCTGGGCGCCAGCTGCAAATGGCGCTGAAAAATAGATTGCCGTAGCTCCATTGCGAAGTCTTCTGTCAATATGCCCTGTTGTCTTTTTCTAAAAAAATCAAGCGCGGCTTTGACAACCAATGTTATACCGAACATCGACATCAATGCCGGAAATGTTGAGGGCATCAGCAATCCCGCTCCAGCCAGCGTTTCAGCCCGGACAGAAGAATAACCCAGTAGCAGCGATATGGCCTGTGCAGCCAGAAGTGGTAGGAGCAGCGTTAGTAAATTGGCGCTGCAATCAAGGATAAAACAACCTGCTACGCGCCATTTATTGGAACGGAGAAAAGTTTTGACAATAGTAATATGACTCATCATGTGTGCTGTTTTTACAGACCACATGCGTATTGCCCGAAATGGCAAATGTTACCGGCTCTGCTGTATTTTTTTAGCGGCGTACAGTATCAAACATCAGTGCAAAAGTAAGTTCATGCGAGGTACCAAAAGGGACATTGAAGGCAGATATGTTATAATCAAATGCATACCCGATTTTGACGTTGGCATTTTCGTGAAATAGTTCCGGAATATTTAACCCGGCTTCGAGATGTACGATACCATTGATATTAAACCCTCCTCCGGCCCAGAAGGTGCGTGTGGGTTGTATGCGGGCAGTAAGGTCTATATTGACAGGCGCGCCCTCCACCCTTTTAAACCAGGCAGAAACTTCTACAAACGCCTCTTCATTGATAAAATGATACCAACCCGCCGTGCCAAATAAATGTGGTACCCTGTTGAGTGTAACTTTGCGATCGGGGGTATAAATTTCTGCTATCGTGCCCAAAAGTTGTGGCATTGAAATGCCTGCATAGATATTATCTTCATCAAAAAAACCGCCCTGCAATCGTTTGTAATAAAATGCGCCCACACTCAAATCCATTTTCGTAACGGCCACATCCAGGTCGGGAATATTGGGGTCGTCGGGATGCGCCCACTCAATGCGATCGGCGTCAATTCGGTATTGAACTGCACCTGCGCCGATACCTATGGAAAAACCTCCAAAGTAAGGATCAGCGGCAAAAACGCTGCCCAGTCTGCCAAAAACACCGGTAACGGAATAAGGCCCCGTGCGGTCGTTCAATAACATCAAACCGGAGAGCAATTCGAAATCACTGTCAAAGTTGGATATGAATTCACCCGACAAATGGGCGGTGCGAGGCGTCTCTTTTTGAGAAATCCATTGCGCGCGGTAATTTGCCTGAATACTGGCATTATAATCGTAAAGGAAAAAGTCGCTATGTACGGCGCCAGGATTGATGATGCTCTGGAAATTGCGAAACTGGCTGTAATAGGGCAACTGTTGGGCTATGGCTGTTTGAGTGGCAAACAGGCAAATCAGGTGTAACAATCTGAATTTCATAGCTGGGTGGCGTGGTTAAGTGTTAGTAATGCTATTTCCCCAGCAGGATGGTTTCAGCGCCTTGACCGGCGCGTACCATAAGCGGGTGTTGCGATGTAGTTGTTTTAGGGCGTTTGGAGGCTACTAGCTCGGGCACCTGCTTTTCCAGATAGCGAAAGAGTTCAGCCGTATCCAGCCGGCGATTTCCATCCAGGTCGATTTGGGCGGATGCAGCGCCGTCAAAAACATCAAATGCCTGCAGGATAGCCTCTGTAAAAGCGCCGTTTTGCCATTGATCGTCTTCATAACTGTATTCGTTGGCGCGGCAGGAGACCAACAGGTTGAGCTCGCGTTGCATTTGCGCCCATTGCGCCATAGCAGCGCCCAGGTTCCGGGAAGCATTTCCACTTTTGCAGGCGTCTACTATAAATAGTTTGTGGCAATCGATAGCTTGCAGATAATTGACAACTTCCGTCTCAAAATCCAGACTGGTTTCTTCCAAAAAGGGGCTATCGTAATCGCTGGTAGCAATACGGAAACTACCGGTTTGGCTGTTTAACCCATGAGAGGAAATAAAAATCACCAGTAAGTCATTAGAGCTGATCTGCCGGTCGGCATACCGGTACTGCAACCTGCGCAGCGCTTTCAGAATGCCTGTTTTGGTGGTTTCTGCTTCGTTCAGCAGCGTGTCGGTGAAAACGGTCTGGAAAATATCCCCGGGCGACTGGCGGGAGGCCAGCGAACGGGCAAAAAGTGCGGCGTCATTCACCGTATATTTTAAATCGACGGTAGGCACCCCAATAGCCACAATATGCAAATTGGGTTTTCGAGGCGTGTAAATGATATTCAGCGGTTCGGTCTGACTGCGCCCGGCGCCGTTGTCAACTATAGCTTTAAACGTGTTTTTGCCTTCGCGCAGCGGCACTTTTTGTTGAAAGGTGCGACTGTATTTAGTGCCCTTCAATAATACCTCATCCATTTTTTGTCCGCTCTCGCAAGGCTGGCCATTGATTTCGATACAAAAGTGCTGTCGCTCGATGGGTTTATTAGAGACAACTTTGACTGAGATGATGATTTCGTTGTCGTGCCAAACTATTTCCGGTTTTTCAAATTGATCGGGATTCGGAGAAAGCCAAATTGCGGTCAACTGGTTGGCGCCGGCGGGTTTTCCCTGTTCAGTTTCCGCAGTAGTTGCTATAATGTCCGTCAGCTTGAGGGTGGTGGTATCCTCGTGTTGGAAACCGGCATCGGCAGCCCTGACTTTCAACCAGGCATCTCCTGGCGCTAGCCGTTGTATTTTGATGTCTTTTGTTTTGATCCCTCCGGGAAGGATTTCACCCAAATAAGATTCGCGCGATACCTGCAACTGGTCTGACGAACTCAGGAATAGGCTGACGCCTTGCGCTACACCCTTACCATCATTGCGTACGTTGAGACTGACCACTTCGTCCCGGCCGCCTTTGTTGGGAACTGTTTCGGCTGTAACAGACAAGACGGGGGCGGAAAGACTGCCGACTTGCAGGGTAAACAATATTTCATCACTGATGGCTCTTTTGCCATGAAACACCTGTATTTTAAACGTATGAGCGCCGGGAGGTTCGTTTTCCGGAATAAAAAGCGGTAATCCGAATTGTTGTACCGTATTACCCGGCAGCACAGGCAATACCGCTTTGCGCAACGGCAGCGGCGAGGCAAAGTCGCCGGCGGTTTCCACTTCAACATGCAAGCCGGTCAGCCCTTCATTTGATGAATTTATCAAAGCCAAAGGCAAAAAGGTGCGCTTGCCAGGTTCGGCAAACTGCCCATTGGGGTAATAAACGCCTTTTACTGCTATGTCGATAGGAGTAGAAGGCGGGTGGGTGCGATTACTCTCCGTCAATTTCAGCAGATAAGCCTGCTCCGCTTTGAGCACCTGCCGGCCGGAGAAGCCCGCGGCAATAAGGCTGCCGTCACTGCACTGAAATATGGCATTGGCTTCGTCGTTTAATTTACTGCCATAATATCGTTCCTGAGGGGCTCCCCCTTTTCCGTCGGATAAAATAACCCAGGCCCGGTCCCGGCGGCTGCCCCGCTGAAAGGATTTGCCCCGGCCTGCAAAACAAAGGCGATTATCGTGTAAACGGACAAATTGACTGAGTTGGTCGTCTTCGCGACCGCCAATAGGATACCACCCTTTTACTTCGCCGTTAAGCGCCGATAATCGCATCAGAAAACCATCCTCGCGATTTTTTCTGCTGTGCGTCCAGCCGGTAATGCCCAGGGTGTGTTCATCGAGTATATTGATATCAAGGGCCATGCCCGGCTGGTCTTTTAGCAAAAGCTTGTCGATAATCGTTTTGCCGTTAGTCGCATCAAGCGAAGCGGCCCAAAGCCGTTCACCCTTTTTTGTTTTTACATACCCGGCGAGCCAAAGCCGATCATCGGCAGTCAGCATAGCAGAACCTACTGCGGTAAACATACCATTATGCTGGATTTTTTTCTCCCAGACGATTCGGCCGGAAGCATCGAGGCGCAAGGCCCAGGCATATGGGCCGCTGATACCTGCGGCCAAAAAACCGCCGTCGGCGAGCGAAAATACATTGGTAAATTCGTCATCGGCAGGCGAGCCCAGGATAAATTCCCTTTCAGAATGGCCATCTTCTCCCAACAGTAACAACCAACCGTCTTTGCCGCCAAAGTATTGCGACCTGGATCGCGATTTTGGAGATGGCTGGGATGAATATCCGGCAACCAGCCAGCGCCCATCAAGGGCAACAGAAATATCGTGCGCGCCATCATCGCCGTCGCGCCCAATGTAACGCTCTTTTTTTTGCTTTAATTCCTTGTCTGTGAGCAATAAATATATATCGCTCCCTCCATTTTCACCCCTCGAGGTGTACCCCGCAATGGCAAGGTCACCTCGCCAGTTTTCAGCAATGGCTTCGGCAATATCCTCCCCGCCCTGACCGGTTTGCACTTCTGCAAGCGGTTCTTCGGGAAGTCTTTGACCTTTGGCGAAAGGAATGATCACCAGCAGACAGGCAGCAAATGAGAATAATTTGAACAATGTCATGCAATCAATTGGCGCTGTAATTGAATACTAATCCATTTTTACTCGGCCACCACTCGCAAGATCAGCGATACAACATTTCTCTCCGGAGTTGTGAGCGCGTTGAAAGCCATTTTATCCGTTGCGTATCGAATATCTTTTGCGGGGGCAAGCAAATCGCCGAATACCTGATTTATCCGTTGCGGCAATTCGCCGACGCCGGCTTGCAGCCGTGCAAAACGGGCCTCGAAATCGGGGATTTCAGACTCGCAAAACAAGATGCACAGAAAATCTTCTCCAGGTGTACTAAGCTGTAATACGCTTTCTTCTCCCGGGATGACGATTTCTGCTGTTTTTTCCAGGATAAAGCCCGCCGATCTGCCTGCGACGGCAATTTTTGGAAAATGCAAATTGACCCTTCCGTCCGGATTTTGGCTAAAAATATAGGCATAACGCCCCCTGGGTATTTCCCTGGCTACCAATTGGAATACATCGCCGGCAGAGAACACCCCCTGTATGGGTTCATACCAGCGTGAAGCGGTATTGCGAGATACTGCTACCTCTTCAAACCAGGGCATTTCAGCTCCATCAGCCGTTGTGAGGTAGCCGGCGGGCCGGCGGAAGACAAATTCACCGGTCAAGGTGTTTGAGCCAGGCGCAGCAATTATATCCTCCGATTGTTGTTTGGGCAAATTGGCATCACCGGGCAGCAATACGTATGCATAGCGGCATAGTCGTTCGAAATCGTCATAAGGTATTTTGACAAAACCGCTATTGGCCCAGCCGGCGCCGAAACTGTTCAGGAGCTCAAACTGACGCTCTACGTTATCATAACCAACTACAACAAGCGCATGATAGCCCGAGATTGCCTCATCAGGGCCGGGATTCCATACACGCGAACCGGGCCGGAGATCCCAAAAACTTTGCGTAACGCCAAGTCCGATGATTAACGGGGTTTGGGTAGCCAATACCTTGCATGCTTTGGCACTTTTGCTTTTGGGCAGTTCATCCAGTTCAAATACGGCGGCGTAATCGCGTATACGGAACTGAGCCGCCTCGCCTATAGGGCCGGCGCCGGGCCGTACAAGGCAGTTTTGTTTGTTAAAATTGAAAGTAGTTTCCAGACAATCGCCGGTGGTATGCAGCAATGCCAGGGCATCTTCAATATATGCGCCGGCGGCGCAATCACCGCTGCTCAGTTTTATTTGGTTGTAAATAAAAGCGGCTGAATTGGCCATATCTGTGGCCGCAGCAGGGTCAGTAATGCCTGCCTGCTGTGCGCGCATGATGGTCAATGCGCCATAACCGGTTGCCCATCCTACACAGGCGCCGGTGCTACCCTGATCGCCGGGGACGGGACAATAAGGCCGAAGGCTGACTTTCAGGGGCACCTCATTGTATTTCCTGCCGCTGTATACGGGCAGTTGGGAAAGCCGGCTGTATTTGCCGTCTTCAACAAGCAACCCGCGCTGAGCACGAGCGGGCCAACCGATAACGGCCGTCATAAAAAGGCAAAGTAAAATATGCTTTGTGAACGCGTTCATGTCAGAAATACAAGGTTGGTCATTCGTGGTAATGAAATTATACGGGTTTTGTTTGTCAATTTGCGTTATTTTAATCGCTCCAGCTCTGATAACAATAGCCCGGCCTGATCGCCGTAAACGCTTTCAGCAGGAATGAGCCTTAATAAATCACGGGCCGAAAGCAACTCGCCGGTTTTTAGATACGCCAGGGCCAGATACCAGCGACCGGCGTCGAGCGCAGGCGCCTGAAGGCCGCGCAGGCTGTTCTGTAAAGTTGAAATTGCCGCATGATGACGGCCGATTTGCAACTGGGTCACCCCCAGGAACAACCCTGCATTGGGGTCGCCGGTCTGTCCGTAATATTGCCCCAGCAATTCGGCGGCGCCCTCGTAGTCGCCGCGGTCATAGGCATCCATACCCCGATCCAACTCATTCAAACTGCCAGCTTGTTGGGGGGTAATGATGACGTTTTCAAGCGGCTTGAAATGACTTTCGTAATACTGCCCCACGTCCGGCTGATTGTAGCTAATCAACAGCTGGTATCCAACCCCAATACTGATTCCAACTACTACAAGTCCGGTTAGCCAAATCAGCCAACGCCCCCAGGCGCCGCTTCCCGGTCCTGATTTCGGCTTCGCCGGCGGCACCCCCTCTTCCGCAATGATTGCGCCGATGATTGCATTCAATTGTAGCTTTTCTTCATGGCGGAGCGCCATGCCAAGTTTGCTGCTGAATCGGGCCTCTTCGGCCGCTTCCGGCGATTGCGCTATGATCTCATCGAGTTCTTTCTGCGACGAAGTTTCCAACTCCCCTGCAATTTTTGCCCGAAGTTGCTCCTGAAAGCGGTTATCATCACTGTATTTGCGTTCTGTCATGGTATTAGATTTTGCGGCTTGGGTTACAAGCCCCCTAAAATGGCTTCTGTTATTTTTTTCAACTTCTTGCGGCAATCAAAAATTCGCTTGCGCAAGTTGTCGTAGTCGTAGTTCATTTTTTTTGAAATTTCCAGCAAACTCACCTCTTGCAGGTGATAAAGCCTTATTATGTCGTCGCATGGGCTTTCCAGCCGCTGTAATGCCTGGTGAACGGCATTGAGATAACGGTCTTTGACAATTGCGGCTTCCAGGTTTTCAGCGCCTTCATCTTCAACGTCTATGGGTGTAGCATCGAGCGATCCGGCAGGACGATTGCGCCTTCGCCGCAGCTCATACCGCCAGTTGTTGGCCGCCAACTGAAAAATGTAGCATTCCATTTTACCCTCTTCCTGATAGCGCCCCTCCTGCACTGCCGTCCACAACTGCAGCATCGTAATCTGGATAATCTCGCGAGCATCCTCGTCAGTGCCGCTGTTTTTGCGCACATGACCGGCAATCATAGGGGAATGTTGCCGGTAGAGGTACCGAAGTATAAGCTCGTCTTTGGCCTTTAGCCCTTCCAGTATTTGTGTTACCGTATAATTCATCAGCTTTTATCGTGCTTTGCCCGCTGCTAATTTCGATTTACAAAGGCATATTGCGAACAATTTGGAATGTTACCATATTTTATAGTTTTTTTTATCGCTTGTCGTTTTTTTATAAATAAATAATCGGCCCGGTAACATTTCTTATCTTTTGCAATACACCATCGATCAATCGCTTTTACTTATCAAATTTATATGCTGATGAAAAAATTGCCGGCACTATTTGCGCTGCTTTGTATTGGTTTTTACCTGAGAAGCCAGGAAACGCCGATCCCTATGGGAGCGCCAAACCCAATGAATACAGATGCGCCGGTAAGTATTCCGGCCCCGGAGAATGTGGTGGCCAGCGACGGCACTTATGACAAATTTGTACTGGTGCGGTGGGATAATAGCGAACACGCCACTGCTTATAAGGTATTTCGCACTACCGACCCTCAGAAGTCTGCACTACAGGAGGTCACTCCCAATTGGCAGAAAAGCACCTGGGTATGCGACTATACTGCAGTTAGAGGAGTAAAATATTTTTATATCGTTGTAGCCGGCAACGGCGCCAAATTGTCGGCTACGAGCCGCTTCGACAAAGGTTTTGTGCGCGATAAACCGCTCGCAATTGAAGATCAGGAGGCGCTTACCCAAAACGAAGCCTATGGCGCCCCGCATTTTATTTATCTACTCGCTTCTGATGTAAAAGCGCCCGAATCAGCCAAAGCCGGTACCGAAGTAGCCCTGGAAGCCAGATTGCAGAATATATTTGACCTGCCAACCCCCCAAACAGAAATACGTGTATTTTTATCTACCAATACTACCCTGGATTGGGATGACACGCTGCTGGGTCGCCGGAACCTGAGCAGCATCCCCCCTAATGCTACTTTCATTTTGCAGGAAAAACTGATTGTGCCCGGCGATGCACTGCCCGGCGAATATTACCTGATTGTGGTATGTTCTTCCGCCGGAGATATTTTGAATAGCAAAACCGATTCTACTATTATTCAAATTGTAAGATGATGAATTCCCTTTTTAATCGCCGATTTATACTGCTGTTTTTCGCGTTATGCTGGGCATTTGTTTCGTTGTCTCAACCTCCCTGCGACGATGACGACGATGAGATTACAGGTACGCTGAGCTACAGCGGCCCGGTATGCAGCGGCGGTACGGTGACTATCACTATAACACTGGATGACGACGATGATGATGACAACGAGTTGTATGATGTGACCTATAGTATCGGAGGAAATTCTTTTTTCTTAAATGATATCAGCAATGGCGCTTCCGTTAATCACACTGTTACAACTACGGTGATGGCAACGCTGATTTCTATTTATGATAATGCAAACGATTGTATTGTTGTTATTAATTCAAGTATTGTAGTTGCCGTGTTTCCTCAGCCTTCCTTGGCGATTTCAAATATCGCTAATCCTGGCTGTGGACAAAACAACGGCAGTATCAC
>JRYG01001236.1_pt1 | contig 14235 bp, 12 predicted proteins | sample 235341 | NCBI WGS metagenome assembly JRYG01 (sample SAMN03074218, study PRJNA261478) | activated sludge metagenome | biome: Wastewater Treatment Plant; feature: Wastewater; material: Activated sludge; isolation source: activated biomass of a wastewater treatment plant treating hydrocarbon... ... | reverse complement strand
CATACCGACGCGGTGGTCAGCCTTTTGGAGGAGCTGGACCTTTCCGGCGTCACCCTGGTCTGCCACGACTGGGGCGGCCCGATCGGCCTGAGGACCGCGTCGATCGAGGTGCCCGAGCGTTTCTCGCGTCTGGTCGCCATGGACACCGGCCTGTTCACCGGCTACCAGAAGATGACCGACAACTGGAATCACTTCCGGGACTTCATCGCCTCCCACCGTGACGTGAGAGTCGACATGCCGATCCAGGGCGGCTGCGCAACCGAGGTGCCCGACGACGTCATGGCCGCCTATCTCGCCCCCTTCCCCGACGCCGACTTCAAGGCGGGCGTCCGCACCTTTCCGCCGATGATCCCGGTCACCCCGGAGGATCCGGGAGCGGCTGCCGGACAGGCCGCCGCCCAGTACCTGATCCAGGACACGAGGCCCTCGCTCCTGCTCTGGGCCGACAGCGATCCGGCGCTGCCTCTCGACCCGGTTGGAAATGCCGTCCAGATGCTCTTTCCCCAGGCCGAACCGCTGACCGTGATCGAGAACGCCGGGCACTTCCTGCAGGAAGACGCCGGCGAAGAGATCGGGCGCATCATCACCGAGTGGCTCGGACGGACGCCGGCCTGAACGGACTGCCCTGCGTTCTCAGTCGGGCCGGGTCTCGCGCAGCAGCATGCCGAGCAGGGGTTCGGCCCGCTTGGCGTCCGGCTGCTCCCCGGTGATCAGGTCGAGGTAGATGAAACCAGCCATCACCCGCTCGATCACGTAGGCGAGGTCATGTGACTGGACGCCCTGCGGCAGCCGCATGTAACCGACCTCGACCTGCCGGTCGATTGATCCCTCGATCCAGTCGATCAGGCGCGGCTGGTAGCCCGCCTCGCTGCGGGTAAGCAGCGCCATCGCCGACTCGCCTTCCGTGGCCAGCCAGTGCTTCATGCCCGGGTTGTCGATCACCTGGCCGGCGAACTCGATAGTGATGTCGATGATCCGGTCCGGGCCGGTCGACCGGACCTGCCGCTCGAGGCGGTTGAAGCTGCCGATCGTCAGCTGCCAGATCATCTCGACCAGGAACTGTTCTCTCGAGCCGACCCACCGGTAGAGAGTGGCCCGGTTTATGTCCAGCTGCCGGGCCATCGCCGACATGTCGACCCGCTCTCCGGACATGAAGGTGCTGGTGCCGAGCCTGAGCGCGCGCAAGGGGCCGGAGTCCTGCGGCTCGGACGGATCGGCCAGGGCGGACTGGAGCTTTGTAGCTCGCCGGGTCACTTGGGACCAGCATTTCGCATTCTCGCGATCGCCGCTCTGCCGTCAGGCAGCCGGGGTCATCGCATGGTCGATCGCGCGACCCAGCAGCTCGGACGGCTGCGCCCCGGACACCGCGGTTTTCCGGTCGAAGATGAAGGCGGGCACCCCGGCGATCCCGAACTCGGAGGCGAGCCGCTGGTCGGCCCGCACCTGGTCGGCAAAGCCGTCACCGGCTGCCACCTCCCCGGCCCGGCCCGCCGGGATCCCGACCGAGACTGCCAGACCGACCAGGTCATCCCGGTCGGAGAGGTCGGATGACCCGGTGAAGTAGGCGTCGAAGAGCCTTTCGGCCATCTCTGCTCCGGCCCCGGCCTCGGCGGCCAGCTTGAGCATTCGGTGCGCATCGAAAGTGTTGACGGCGAAAGCATTCCCGAACTCGAAATCGATGTCCGCCTCGTGGCCCATCGCCACCACCCGGTCACTCATCGCCATCGCCTCGTCCCTGGAGATGCCGAACTTGCGAGTCAGGTGGTCATAGAGGTCGCCTTCGGACCGGCGCGGTGCCGAGGGGTCGAGCTGGAAGCTCCGCCAGATCACCTCGACCTCGCCGCCTCGCCCCGAGGCCTCGAGGGCGCGGGCGAAGTTGCGGGTGCCGATGAAGCAGAAGGGGCAGGCGATATCGGAGAAGATCTCGACTTTCACCCGATGCAGACTAGAGCGCCCCCGCCCTGCGGCCTAAGATGCCCGCATGCCGAACACCGACAAGGGGAGTTCACCGGAAAAGCCGGCAATCGTCCTGTTGACCCTGATCCTCGTCGCCGCGGTCGCGAACCTGAACCTCGCGGTCGCGAACGTCGCCCTGCCGGACATCGGCAAGGACCTCGACGCGAGCCAGACCGGGCTGAACCTGGTCGCGGTCGGGTTCTCGCTCGGCCTTGCCTCCTCCGTCCTTTATCTGGGTGCTCTCGGGGACCGGTACGGGCGCAAGATGATGCTGGTCCTCGGCACAACGGTGGCGATCCCGGCCGCCCTCCTGGCCGGCTTCGCACCGAACGTCGAGGTGCTCTTCGTCGCCCGCTTCATCGGCGGCCTGGCGGCCGGCATGGCCTTCCCGACCACCCTGGCGCTAATCACGGCGCTCTGGTCGGGGTCGAAGAAGACCAGGGCGATCGCGCTCTGGTCGGGGATCGGGGGAGGCATCTCCGCCCTCGGTCCAGCTGTCTCCGGTGCGCTGCTGGAGCATTTCGACTGGGGATCTGTCTTCTTCATCACCCTGCCGCTGGCGGTGATTGCGCTGGTCATGGCGATCCGCTTCATCCCCGCCCACGTCAACGAGACCACCGACCCGGTCGACAACCTCGGCGGCATCTTCTCGATCCTCATGGTCGGCGGCATCGTGCTCGCAATCAACTTCGTTTCGATGCCCGGCTACGGCTCGACCACCGTGGCGCTCACCGCGATCGGCGTCGCAGCCGGGATCGCCTTCTTTCTTCAGCAGCGGCGTCAGGGCAGGATCGGCAACCCGCTCTACGACCTGAAGATCGCGTCGCGGCGCACCTTCTGGGTCGCCGGGACGGCCGGAATCATCGTCTTCGGGACGCTGATGGCAGCGATGTTCATCGGCCAGCAGTACCTGCAGAACGTGCTCGAGTACTCCACCCTTGACGCGGGCCTTGCGATCCTGCCTGCTGCCCTGGGGATGATCGTCGCTGCCCCGCGGTCGGCCAAACTCGTCCAGTCGCACGGCTCCCGCTTCACCCTGCTTTGCGGATTCGCCTTCTGCCTGATCGGCTTCATCTTCATGCTGACCCTCTGGGACGAGAACGCGGCCTACTGGCAGGTACTGCTCGGCTACCTTCCGGTCGGGATCGGGGTCGGCCTTGCCGGGACCCCCTCGTCAAATTCCCTGACCAGCTCGGTTCCCGTGCACCGGGCCGGCATGGCATCGGGCACCGCCGACCTGCAGCGCGACCTGGGCGGGGCCCTGATGCAGTCGATTCTGGGATCGGTCCTGACCGCGGCCTACGCCAGCTCCTTCGCGTCGCAGATCGCCGGCAACCCCGAGGCCACCAAGAAGGTGAGCGACTCGGTCCAGACACAGCTCGAACGTTCCTTCGGCAGCGCCGTCACGGTGGCCGAGCAGCACCCCCAATATGCCCCGCAGATAGTCAAGGCAGCCCAGACCGCCTTCCTGAACGGAAGCGATTCTGCCTACCTCGTCGGCATCGGGGCGATCATCCTGGGCGCCGTGCTCGTCTTCTTCGCTTTCCCCAGGCAAGACCGGGAAAACGAACTGCTGGCACAATTCCATGCCGAGGACGCGGTTCCGGCCGCCCCGGCAACCAACTGAGGAGCTACACCTGATGAACCGCACTTTCGTAATCGGCGTCGGCATGACCAAGTTCGACAAGCCCGGCACCAAAGAGGGCGACTACCCGGACTGGGCAGTAGAGGCCGGCTCCAAGGCCCTCGAGGACGCCGGCATCTCCTACGACGACGTCGAGAGTGCCTACGTCGGCTACTGCTACGGCGAGTCGACTTCCGGCGAGCGCGCCGTTTACGGGCTCGGACTGAGCGGAATCCCGATCGTCAACGTGAACAACAACTGTTCGACCGGCTCTTCCGCCCTCTACCTGGCCCGCCAGTCGGTCAAGGGCGGGCTCGCGGACTGCGCCCTGGCGCTCGGCTTCGAGAAAATGGAGAAAGGTTCCCTCGGCGCCAAGTACACAGATCGCACCCAGCCGCTCGACAAGCACTTCATCGAGCTGACCCAGCTTCGCGAATGGGAGGATGCCCCGCCCGCTCCGCAGATCTTCGGGGCCGCCGGGCGCGAGCACATGGAGAAGTACGGCTCGAAGCCCGAGCACTTCGCATGGATTGGCTACAAGAACCACAAGCACTCGGTGAACAACCCCTACGCCCAGTTCCAGGACGAGTACACCCTGGAGCAGATCCAGGAAGCTCCGGAGATCTACGCCCCGCTGACCAAGCTCCAGTGCTCCCCCACCTCGGACGGTTCGGGCGCGGCGATAGTCGCATCGGAGAAGTTCGTCGATGAGCACGACCTCTGGGACAAGGCGATCGAGATCACCGGCCAGGCCCTGGTCACAGACACCAAGGCCACTTTCGACGACGACAGCGCGATCAGCCTGGTCGGATACGAGATGAGCAGGCTCGCCGCCGAACAGGCCCTGGGCGAAGCCGGAACCGGGATCGACGAGGTCGACGTGGTCGAACTCCATGACTGCTTCTCGGCCAACGAACTGATCACCTACGAGGCGCTCGGCCTGGCCGAGAAGGGCCATGGGCACGAACTGGTCGACGCCGAGGCCACCACGTACGGCGGCAGCACCGTGGTCAACCCTTCAGGAGGCCTGATCTCGAAGGGCCATCCGCTCGGCGCGACCGGTCTCGCCCAGTGCTCGGAGCTCACCTGGCAACTGCGCGGTGACGCGGACGCCCGGCAGGTCGATGGCGCCGGCAAGGCCCTCCAGCACAACATCGGCCTCGGCGGCGCGGCCGTGGTCACGGTTTACGAGAAGCCGGCCCCCTGAACGCCGGCCGGTCTCAGAGCTCGAAATAGCGGGTGATCCCGCCCAGCATCAGCTGGATGCCGATGGTGGCGATGAGCAGACCGCCGATCTTGGTGGCGATTTGCTCTGCCTGCCCGGAAAGGTTCAGGTGCTTTGCGACAAGCAGGTGCCCGATCGGGAGCAGGGTCACGGCGACTGCGACGGCAATGAGGGCGGCCACCGTCCCGGTACCGTCGGAGGTCGAAGAAGCGATCGTGATCACCGTGGTTATCGCTCCCGGACCGGCCACGAACGGAATCGCGTACGGCACGACGACGCTTCCGTCGAATGACTCCGGAACTTCCCTCGCCTCCTTGCCGCCCTGGGCCCGGCTCGGCTCGCCGCCGAAGAGCATCTCGAACCCCATCAGGGTGACGATCAGTCCGCCGGCGATCCCGAAGGCACCGAGGTCGATGCCCATCAGGTCGAGCAACTCCTTGCCGACCAGCGCGGCCCCGAAGAGCGTTACGGCGACCGCGAGGGTGATCCGGCGGACGAACTCGGGGCGGCGCTCGGGCTCGCTCGCCGTCAGTTGCCGGAAGAAGATGCCGCGGGTCACCGGGTCGGTGATCACCACCACCGCCACGATCGCCTGCAGGTAGAAGTTCAGGTCTCCCTTCATCGGCCTGTGTCAAGCCTAGGAGCGCGGCCGGTCGGACCCGCGGCGCAGGGACGGCTAACCTCCCCGGCAATGGCTGACTACATCTTCACCATGTACCAGGTCTCCCGGGTCCATCCGCCGGACAAGGAGGTCCTCAAGGACATCTCGCTCAACTTCCTGCCCGGCGCCAAGATCGGCATCCTCGGCGCGAACGGAGCGGGCAAGTCGTCGCTGCTCCGGATCATGGCCGGAACCGACACCGAATTCAAGGGCGAAGCCCGCCTGCGCGAGGGCGCGACGGTGGGAATGCTGGAGCAGGAACCCCACCTGGACGAATCGAAGGACGTACGCGGAAACGTCGAGGACGGGGTGCGCGAGATCAAGGACCTGCTCGACCGGTTCAACGAGCTCGCGGCCAACTACTCGGACGAGACCGCTGACGAGTTCGGGAAGCTGCAGGCGAAGATCGACGCGGTCGACGCGTGGAACCTCGACACCATGCTTGACACGGCGATGGACGCGCTCCGCCTGCCACCGTCGGATGCCGACGTGAGCACGCTTTCCGGCGGCGAAAGGCGGCGGGTCGCCCTTTGCCGCCTGCTGCTCTCCAAGCCCGACCTGCTGCTGCTGGACGAGCCGACCAACCACCTCGACATCCCGACTCTCGAGTGGCTTGAGGAGTACCTGAAGGGTCTTGATGCCAGCGTCGTCCTGGTCGCCCACGACCGCTGGTTCCTCGAGTCGGTCGGCACTTCTGTGCTCGAAATCGAAGCGGGCAAGGCCCGGTTCTTCTCCGGCCCGTGGCATGCGTGGCGCAAGGAGCAGGCGGCCCGTCAGGTCGCACTCGGCAAGCAGATCGAAAAGCAGCAGGCCGAGATCGCGCGAATGGAACGCTTCGTCGAGCGGTTCCGCTACAAGGCAACCAAGGCTCGCCAGGCGCAGTCCCGGGTCAAGAAGATCGAAAAGGTGAAGAAGGAGGCGGCCGCCCTCGATCCCCGGGACCGGCGGGTGCTCGCGTTCGATTTTGCCCAGCCGGAACGGGCCAGCCGGGTGGTGTTGAAGATGGTCGGGGGGCGGATCGAGGTCCCGGGAAGGGTTCTCGTCGACGACGTGGACCTGCTGCTCGAACGGGACGAGCACGTCGTGCTGGTCGGGCCCAACGGGGCCGGGAAGACCACACTGATGGCGACGCTCGCCGGAGAACGCAAGCCGGCTGCAGGTCACGTGAAGCTCGGCCACAACGCCCGGCTGGGATACCTCTCGCAGCATGCCGAGACGGCTGCCGGCGAGGGGACCGTACTTGACGCCGCGGCCAGGGAAACGGGGCTGACCGGGCAGAAGGTGCGGGACCTGCTCGGCGCATTCCTCTTCTCCGGGGAGGATGTGAACAAGCAGTTGAGCGACATCTCGGGCGGCGAGCAGCGGCGGCTGTCCCTGGCCATTCTCGTCGCTTCCGGGGCCAACCTCCTGCTGCTGGACGAGCCGACNNGCCGACCAACCACCTCGACGCGGAGTCGGTCGCGTGGCTCGAACGGCACCTGGAGGAGTACCCAGGCACCGTGGTCGCAGTGACCCACGACAGGTACTTCCTGGACAACGTGGCCGGGTGGATCCTCGAACTCGACCGGGGTCGCGGGATCCCCTTCGAGGGCAACTACAGCTCCTGGCTGGAGCAGAAGCAGGCCCGTCTCGCCCAGGAGGAGAAGCAGGAGTCTGCGCGGGCGAAGACGATCGCCTCCGAGCTCGAGTGGGTGCGCGAGAACCCCAAAGGCCGGCGCAAGAAGTCCAAGGCCCGCCTGGCTCGCTACGAAGAGCTGCTGGCCGAGGAGAAGAACGTGAAGCTGGACCAGGTCCAGATTCACATTCCGGCCGGGGACAGGCTGGGCAACGTGGTGATCGAGGCCGATCACCTGACCAAGGGCTTTGGCGACAAGCTGCTGATCGAGGACCTGTCGTTCAAGCTGCCGCCCGCCGGCATCGTCGGAATCATCGGCCCGAACGGGGCCGGCAAGACCACCCTGTTCCGAATGATCGTCGGCGACGAAGAGCCGGACGGCGGGTCGATCCGCCTGGGTGACACCGTCCAGCTCGCCTATGTCGACCAGTCGCGGGACGCACTCGACCCCGACAAGTCGGTCTGGGAAGAAATCTCGGACGGCGACGAGAACATCACAGTCGGGTCGATGAAAATGAATTCGCGGGCCTATGTCGGTGGCTTCAACTTCAAGGGCTCCGACCAGCAGCGAAAGGTCGGAGTGCTCTCGGGCGGCGAGCGCAACCGGGTGCACCTCGCGAAGCTGCTGAGAACTGGCGGCAACCTGCTGCTGCTCGACGAGCCGACCAACGACCTGGACGTGGACACCCTGCGCGCGCTCGAGGAAGCGCTGCTCAACTTCGCGGGCTGCGCCGTGGTCATCTCGCACGACCGCTGGTTCCTCGACCGGGTCGCCACCCACATCCTCGCTTTCGAGGGTGATTCCCAGGTGGTCTGGTTCGAGGGCAACCTCGAGGCATACGAGGAGAACCGGCGCAACCGTCTCGGCGCCGAGGCCGACCGGCCCCACCGCATCACCTACAAACGGCTCACCAGATAGACCGGCCCGGGGCGCCGGGCTTTTTCAGTGGTTTTCCCCCTTGCGCCCGGACGGTTCCGGAGCGATCATTGGGCCATGGCCAAATTTACGCGCGTGCTCGTCGGCCACGATGGCGGCGAACACGCAGAAGACGCCCTGGCACTCGGTCAGCTGATCGCGAACCGCTCCGGTGCCGAACTGGTACTTGCATCGATCGTGCCCCACCCGGTCGGAGGCAGCTTCGTCCCTGCCCTCCCGGCGGAGGCATATACGGAGCTGACCGACAAGGCCCGAGGCATCCTCGAGTCGGTTGCGGACCGGGTCGGAGCGACCTTCGAAGTGGAGCAGTCCTCCTCGGCCTCCCACGGCCTCAGTTCGGTGGCCAGGCGCATCGGTGCCGACCTCGTGGTCGTCGGCAGCAGCCCGCGGGCCGAGAACGGCCACACCCGGGCCGGCCGCAAGGCCCGCCAGCTGATGTCGGGAGGGGAAAGTGCGGTCGCGATCGCGCCCGACGGCTTCCGCGAGAAGGCGTCGCTGGATCGGATCGGGGTCGGCGTCGACGGTTCTCCGGAATCGCGCCTCGCCACCGAGACTGCGATCGAGCTTGCCGCCGACGGTTCGACCTTCCGGCTCCTCTCGGTCGCAGCGGGGTTCGCAGACGAGTGGGGCCGCTGGGGTGCGACATATCCGCTGGCCGAGATGGCCGAGGCAACCCATGAGGCTGCCGCCCTGCTGCTTGACGAGATGGCCCAAGTGGTCCCGGACCGGCTCGAGACCGAGAAGGTCCTGCTGGAGGGAACAGCACCGATCCAGCTTGCCGAGGCCTCCCGGGATGTCGACCTGCTCTGCCTCGGCTCCCGCGCCTACGGGCCGGTCCGGCGGGTGCTGCTCGGATCGGTTTCCTCTGACGTGGTAAACCACGCAGCTTCGGCCGTGCTGGTCGTGCCCCGAACCGACCAGGCCGAGGACTAGTTCCGTCGGTGAGATGGCAATTTCCCGCGATTATTGCGGGAAATTGCCATCTCGATTCGCCATCGGGCACCCGGAGTGAGAGATCGGCCGGTCAGCTGACCAAGCAGCCGCTCTGGTTCCAGAAACTTGACCAGATGCCGAACGCTTTCGGCACTGCGTTGGCGATCGCCTGGGCCCGCACCTGATAGCCCTCGGTGGTGAAGTGGATGCCGTCATCGATGAACCACTCGTCCTTGACCCGGTTCGCCCAGTCATAGATGCGCATGTTGGGGTAGGTCTCGCAGGCTGCCAGCAACTCGTCGTCCCAGGCCTGCATGTTCTCTTCCGAGTAGGCGGGGTTGCCCGGGTTCAGGGTGCGGACGTTGATCCACAGGACCGGGTTGCCGTCGGCGACACCCATCAGGCGATCGATGCGTTCACGCATCCCGATCGTCGAGCCGACCGCCACGTTGGCGGTGTCGTTGGTGCCCATCGCGTAGATCCAGCAGCCGTCGAAGCCTTCGTCGGCGATCGCCTGGGCTGCATCGACAGCGTTGGGCATGCCGTTGACCTCCTCGACCGAGGAGCGGGCACCTGAAATGTCGATCCGCTGTTCGTACACCCCGACTTCCTTGAGACGGGCATCGATCCTGTACTCCGGCGAAAGGTAGGCGGGGTCCATCAGGCCGACCGAGGTCGAATCACCGATGTAGGCGACCGAATCACAGAGGCTCTTCGGGAACTCGTCCCGCTCCTCGGGGCTGATCACCGTCTTCGCGACCGGCGAAGCTGTGGCGATCTGCTTGACCGCTTCCTCGCCCTCTCCCCCCTTGGCCGCAATCGGAACGATCGGCTTGGATGGAGACACGCCGACCATCGCTAGTAGCAGGATCAGGACCAGCGTTCCGCCGACGACCGTGAGTCCCTTGCCCTCCGGGCCGAACTTCTTCCAGCTGAACTCGCCGGCCCGGAACCTCTTCCAGAGACGGCCGACGGCACCCTTGCGGACCGGATCCTCGACGTACTTCCAGGAGAGCGCGGCGACCGCGAAGGTCGCGCCGACCTGGAGGGTCGCCCTGACCGGGCTGAAGCCGTTGGCGCCCGAGGGGGTGGTCAGGATGATGATCGGGAGCTGCCAGAGATAGATCGCGTAGGAGCGGACACCGATCCAGCGGAGCGGACGACAGCCGATGATCGGGCCCAGGCGGGTCGAGGGGTGGGCCAGGACGGCGACGAGGATGGTCGTGGCAATCGCCAGGATCACCATCCCGCCCCGGTATAGGAACGGGGAGAACTCGGAAGTGCGCCAGATCAGGATGAAGATCACCAGCAGGGCGCCCACCCCGAGCAGGTCCATGTTCCGCCTCGCCTTGAAGGGGAGGTTCCTGTCCAGGCGGCGGCTCGGCCAGACCATCGCCAGCGCGGCACCGAAGAGCAGCGCGAAGGCGCGCGTGTCGGTCCCCAGGTAGACCCGATTGGTGTCAAAACCGGGCGAGTAGAGCACTGCCATCAGGACCGCCGAGATGAAGGCGAGTACCAGGGTGACGATCGCCAGGTTGGGACGGATGCGCTCGCGGCGGGCCCGCTTGCCGTGGTCCCTGGCTGGTGAGATCCGGAGCAGGAGCAGCAGCAGCCAGGGCCAGATTATGTAGAACTGCTCCTCGACCGCCAGCGACCAGAGGTGGCTCAGTGGCGAGGGGGCACCGAAGCGGTCGAAGTAGGACATGTCCTGACCGATCGCCCACCAGTTCTCGACGAAGAAGATCGAGGAGATCGTCTCCCCCCTCAGGGTTCCGAGCAGGTCGGGATTGCCGATCCAGACCCAGAGGAGCACCACGGCGAGCATCACGAAAAGGGCCGGCAGCAGGCGCCGGGCGCGGGCAAGCCAGAAGTTCTTCAGGCTCAGCTTTCGGGTCACCCAGCCCTCGAGCAGGATGTCGGTGATCAGGTAACCGGACAGCGTGAAGAAGACCCCGACCCCGAGCAGGCCGCCAGGCGTGAAGCCGACTTCGAGGTGATAGGCGATCACAGCCATGACCGCGATCGCTCGGAGGCCGTCCAGGCCAGGCATGTAGCGCTGGCCTGATCGCCTTTCTACTGGTTCCGGCATGACCCGGGCAATCTACTGCTCTGCCGGTTCCCTCCGGGGTATGCGCAGGAAATGCTCATGCGCAATCACGGTGATCAGGACCGCCAGCAACAGCCCGGCGGTGACCAGGGCCACCGGGTGAACGAGCCATGAGAAGAGGCCGACCAGGACGCAGGCGGCCGCTCCGGCCAGCCGACGCCAGGGCAGGCCGCGGGTCACCTTCCACCGGATCGGGGCGAAGGCCAGCAGGTAAAGCGTCGGCCCGGCGACAACCGCGATCAGCTCCGGTGTGTGCAGATACTCGGTCGGGTGGGCCAGAACGAGCTCGTCACCGACCGCGCAGAGAATGATTCCGGCAATTATCGGGATGTGACCGTAGGTGAATATGTCACGACCGATCTCGGTCCGGCTGTCGGCCTCCTCGAGGACACGCTCGAGGATCGTTGCCATGTAGTTGAAGTAGAGCCACCAGAGGCAGGCGGTGCTGATGAAGGCGGCGGCGAACGCGATGGCTGTAGTCAGATTGAAGTCAAGATCCGCGGTGGTCGCCCCGGTGAGAACGATGGTCTCGCCCAGAGCGATGATCGTGAACAGCTGGAACCGCTCGGCGAAGTGCCCGCTGCCGAGGGTCCAGTCCTCGAAGCTCAGTTTCCTCAGCCAGGGCACGAAATAGAGCGTCGAGGGCGCGATGACGTCGATGCCCATCGCAAACACCCAGATCGCAAGCCGGGCTTCTCCTTCGAAGAAGGCACCGCCGATCCAGAAGGGCGCCGAGAAAAGGAACCAGGTGAGGATGTGAACGGCCCGGTTCCTGGCGTCACTTCCCGGCGGCGACGCGACGAAGGCCAGAAACCACTGGCGAAGCAGCTGGATGAAGACGTAAGAGAGAGCGAAGAGCAGTCCCTTCGCCCCGAAAGCCTCCGGGATGGCTACCGCTAGCAGCAGGCTGGCCATCATGATCGTCAGCAACAGGAACCGGACCGGCAGCGTGTCGGGATCCAGCTCGTTGGTCACCCAGGTCGTGTACATCCAGGCCNNCCGCCAGCTCAGGTGCTCGAGCAGGAGGTGCGAGACCTGGGTGATCGCGAAGACGAAGACCAGATCGAAGAAGAGCTCCAGAGTCGAAACTCCGTAGCCCTCCTCCTGGTTGCGGCGTGTCGAGAGCCGGGATCGCATCTGGCCGGCCAGAGCCTACCGTCTGGCGCCGTAGCCGGAAGCTGATCGGTGAGACAATTCAGCCCATGAACGCCGAGTCAGATCCGATCACCGTTTATGGAGCCACCGGGTACACCGGGCGACTGGTCGCGGCCGAGCTCGCATCTCGCGAAATCCCTTTCATCGTTTCCGGCCGCAACCGGGAGAAGCTCGAGGCGCTGGCCGATTCCTTCGGTCCCGGCGCCACCCCCGAAGTCCACGCGGTTCCGACAAGCGACGGACGCGGGCTCAGGGAACTCTTCTCGCGCAGCTCGGCCGTGATCGCCTGCGCCGGCCCCTTCAGCCTTCACGGCGAGCCGGTCATCGCGGCAGCGGTCGATGCCGGGACTCCGTACCTCGATACGACCGGGGAGCAGGACTTCATCAGGCGCGCCTTCGACCACTACGGCCCGCTAGCCGCCAGGGCCGGCTCGCCACTGATTCCCGCGATGGGCTTCGACTACGTTCCCGGCGACATGCTCGCCGCCCTGACCGCTGACGCGTTGCCCGAAGGGGAAACGGCTGACAAGGTGCGCCTCGGCTACCACGCACCCTTCCAGCCGAGCCAGGGAACCATGCGGTCGGGGATCGAGATGATCAAGGGCGGCGACGTCGAGTGGCGGGAGCATGCGCTGCGGCCCGCGCCCCAGACCGTCGCCCGACCCGACTTTGACTTCGGGGGGTCACTCGGCGTCCGGAAAATGATGCATTACCCCTCAGCCGAGCACATCACGGTGCCCGGGCACCTCCCGGTCCGAACGGTTGAGACCGGGCTGACCGTCTCCTCGTTTGCGCCCAACCCGATCAGCCAGGCGGTGATGCCGACGGTCGCCCGTGGGCTCGGGATCGCGATGCGCACGCCGCTTCGCAAGCTGATGTCGAAGGCGATCTCGGCCCTGCCCGAGGGCGCCGACGCGGACGCCCGCACGGCCGAGAACTTCGTGATCGGCTGCGAGGTCACGTCGGCCAGGGCCTGGGCGAAGGGTTCCCTCACCGGAACCGATGTCTACGGCCTGACTGCCGCCCTGATCGTTGAAGGCGCCCGCCGCGCTTCACGGGGCGAAGTCAACGGCACCGGCGCTCTGGCTCCGGCGACCGCCTTCGACCCCGAGGACTTCCTTGCCGGCTTCGGGCGTTTCGGACTGGCCTGGGAGGTCAGCCCCGCTCGCTAACCTCAATCCGGTGGGCGGCAAGGTCGAAGCCGGGAGCGAGGTGCCATGAGCCGGGGCAACGGGCGAAAGCCCCGGGGCCAGAGGATCTTCGTCGCCCTCGACCCTCCGGCCGAGGTGCGATCCGAGGCCGAAGCCTGGGCAAGGCACATCGCCCGCTTCACCCAGGGGTTGCGGGTGGTGCCGGCCCGCAACTCCCACATTACTCTCGCCTTCCTCGGAGAACTGGACGGCTTCGAGGCCGAGGAGACGATCGCTGCGACGGCGGAAAGCGTCGCACCGGTGAGTGGCCTTTCGCTGGGGGCACCGGCGTGGCTTCCCAAGAGGAGGCCTCGCAACCTCGTGCTCGACGTTCACGACGACCGACGCGAGCTTGGCCGGCTTCAGACGGACCTGGCCCGGGGGCTGAAGGACAGACTGGGCTGGAGCGAAGGCCGCCCCTACCGGCCCCACCTCACCTGCGCCCGCACCAGCCGGGGATTTGACCCTTCCGGAGTGAGCCTGCCGGTCAGTCCGTCGGTTGCCTTCGCGGCTTCATCGATCAGCGTCTACTCGTCCCACCTCGGCCCGGACGGAGCCGAGTACGAGGCGATCGCCAGCTTTCCGGCCCGGGGCGAGCTCCCGGACAGGTCTACTTGACCCTGAAGGCGCCGCGCATCAACGGGTGAACCCGGCAGAAGAAGGTGTATGTACCCCTCGGCAGCGAGGCCGGTGTCTTCCAGGTGGTGCGCTCCACAGTCGGCGGACCGCCCACACCCATCTGTCCCGATTCGAACTGGAAATCGCCGTCGGCAATCGGGTAGGCGATACCGGTCGAGCGGTTACAAGGTGCCTTGCAGGAGGTGAGCGAGTG
>JRYG01005054.1_pt1 | contig 14247 bp, 12 predicted proteins | sample 235341 | NCBI WGS metagenome assembly JRYG01 (sample SAMN03074218, study PRJNA261478) | activated sludge metagenome | biome: Wastewater Treatment Plant; feature: Wastewater; material: Activated sludge; isolation source: activated biomass of a wastewater treatment plant treating hydrocarbon... ... | reverse complement strand
GAAACGAGACGGTGCGAACCTTGCCGACCGGCTGCGGTGTGGCAGAATCACGGATTCCGCGGATTTAAAGGATTTCACGGATGAGGAGCGCTTATACTAATCCGTGGAATCCGTTAAATCTGTGGAATCCGTGATTCAGACATGGGGGTAGGCTTTTGTCTTGTCTTTAAGTTGATCCAGACTGAATACGCCTAATTGAGCATAAGCAATGGCCAAGCTATTTTTGAATTGCACGTTTTGGGGATAGGCCGCATAGAGGGTGAGAGGCATCAGGGGAACCGGCCGCCACGGATGCTCGTTTCGACTCTGCTCAACGACCGGCACAGATAGCCCCTCACCCCCTCGCCAACTGGGGCGCAACGTACAGCCCCACGTCTTCGAGGGAAATGGGGTCGGCGCCGAGGATGAGCAGTCGCTCAACAACGTTGCGCAACTCGCGGATGTTACCCGTCCAGTCCAATTGTTGAAGCGCGCTAACTGCGTCGGGAGTTATGGCGCGGGGCGGCACGCCGTATTCCGTACAAATCAGCGAAATGAAATGCTTGATTAACAGGGGAATATCATCGCGGCGTTCACTCAGCGCCGGCGCTTGAATGATAATAACGGCCAGGCGATGGTAGAGGTCTTCGCGAAAACGGCCCGCCTCGATTTCCGCGCGCAAGTCTTTGTTGGTAGCCGCCAATACGCGCACATCTACTTTGATGTCTTTATCTCCTCCGACGCGGGCAATCTTTTGCTCTTGCAAGGCGCGCAGCACTTTGGCCTGGGCCGCGAGGCTCATATCGCCGATTTCATCGAGAAACAGGGTGCCGTTGTGTGCCTGTTCAAATTTGCCGATGCGCTGTTTGACGGCAGAGGTAAAAGCGCCTTTTTCGTGGCCAAATAGTTCACTTTCAATTAATTCAGATGGTATGGCGGCGCAATTGACTTCTACAATAGGTCCGCTTGCGCGATGGCTTTTTGCGTGAATCCAACGGGCGATGAGTTCTTTGCCTGCGCCGTTGGGGCCGGTTATCAAAACGCGGGCATCGGTGGGAGCTACCCGATCGATGGTATTGCGGACGTGCTGCATAACCGCCGAATCGCCGATGAGTTCTTGCACCTTGGCTGCGGTCACTTGCCGCCGCAACATTTTGGTTTCGGTAACGAGGCCGGCCTTGTCGATGGCATTGCGCAAAGTGATGAGCAGTCGGTTTAGATCGGGCGGTTTGGCAATAAAATCAAAAGCGCCTCTTTTAACGGCCTCTACGGCGGTATCAATAGTAGCATGACCGGAAATCATAACCACCGGGAGATCGGGGTTGATCTCCTGGATTCGGTCGAGGGCCTCCATGCCGTCCATTTTGGGCATTTTGATGTCTAGCAATACTACGTCGAACTCGCTTTTGCGCAATTTAGACAGGCATTCCGCCCCGTCGGCGGCTTCTTCCACTTCAAATTTTTCAAACTCCAAAATCTCACGCAGGGTGCGTCTGATGCTGCCTTCGTCGTCTGCTATCAGGATTTTTGACATGTGCTGTACCGGCTATTCATTAAAGATTTAACAAATAGGTTTATACGGATAGCCAGGTAAAATGTTGCGGCAGACGGGGGATTAATGCGCAGCACAGCGATACTACTCGGCCAGGTTACAGACGGCCATCCACGCCATCAGTCCTGCGCCGATAGGCAGGCTGTCTTCGTCTATGTCGAAAGTATTGGTATGTAATAGCGAGGTGATTCCGCGAGCCGCATTGCGGGTACCCAGGCGGAAAAAGCAGCCGGGCATGATTTGAGAAAAATAAGCGAAATCTTCAGAAGTAAGTCGTATCGGCAAATCGACTACGTTTTCGGGGCCCAGGTATTGAACGGCATATTGGCGAGCTTTGTTGGTCAGCGCTTCGTCGTTAAAAAGCGTAGGATAACCCACTTCGATGCGCAACTCGCAAGCGCCGCCCATGCTTTCAGCAATGCCTGTTGCCAGTTGTTGCATACGATGGTGGGCTTCGAATCGCCATTTTTCGTTCATGGTGCGGAAGGTGCCCATCAATTTGACTTCATAGGGGATTATGTTGGTCGAGCCCCCGGAGGAGGCAATTTGCCCAAAAGTGAGTACCGAAGGCAGCGAAGGATCGGCATAACGGCTCACAATCTGTTGCAGCGCGGTGAGGATATGCGCGGTAATGATGATGGGATCAACGCATTCGTGAGGCATGGCTCCGTGACCGCCTTTGCCGGTTACGGTCATGTACAATTCATCGGAAGAGGCCATGTACATGCCGGCCCGGAAGCCTACTTTACCGGCTTCGAGCAGGGGAAACACGTGTTGGCCGATGATGGCTTCCGGGGCGGGTCGCTCGAGCGCCCCTGCTTTGATCATCAGCGAGGCGCCGCCTGGCAGGCGCTCTTCAGCGGGCTGGAAAAGCAGTTTGACCGTTCCGCTCCAGTGTTCGCGCAGCGCTTGCAAAATTCGCGCGGCCCCCAGCAGGCATGTTGTATGCACATCGTGACCGCAGGCGTGCATCACTCCGTCGCGCTGCGAGCGATAGGGTACGTCGTTGGCTTCGTGAATGGGCAGGGCGTCCATGTCGCCGCGCAGGGCTATTACCCGATTGCCGGGGTCTTGACCTTCAATGAGGGCTACGATACCATGCCCCGCCACGTCTTTTTGAAAAGGAATACCCCATTCTGCCAGTTTTCCGGCTACAAAAGCAGCCGTTTCCGCTTCTTCAAACGATAACTCCGGATGCTGGTGCAGATGCCGCCGGGTTTGTATCAAATCAGGATGGTGTTGCTGTGAAAGCTGTTGTATTTGATCGAGTAAAGTCATATTAACAAGTATTTTGTAACGGCGCGGGCCACATTTTGGCCGTCCATAGCGGCTGAAATAATGCCGCCCGCGTAACCGGCGCCCTCGCCGCAGGGGAAAAGCCCCGGAGCGTCAATGTGCATAAAGGTATCCTTATCGCGGGGAATTCGCACGGGCGAACTCGTACGGCTTTCTACGCCGATCACATTGGCCTCTTCAGTATAATAACCTTTCATCATCTTGCCAAATTGTACGACGGCTTCGCGCAATCTTTGGTAAATGGATACCGGCAGGAGTTCGTGAAGAGGGGCGCTCAATAATCCCGGGATGTAGGAAGTAGGTGGCAAATCGGTTGAAATTTTTCCGTTTACAAAATCGGGGAGGCGCTGGGCCGGCGCCTGCTGGCCGCCGTCGCCGAAGTTGAACATTGTTTGCTCGGCCTGCCGCTGGAATTCGAGTCCGGCAAAAACGCCATAGTTGGCAAAAGGCGCCAGATCGTCAAGTTCCACGGCTACTACAGTACCCGAGTTGGCAAACGGGGAATCGCGTTTTGACATCGACATGCCGTTGACGACAATTTCACCGGGCGCGGTGGCTGCCGGCACGACAAGGCCGCCGGGGCACATGCAAAAGGAAAATACGCCGTGCCCGTCTACCTGGCAGGCCAGGCGGTAACTGGAGGCCGGAAGGTCTTTTTCACGGGGCGACTGCCGGTATTGTATGCGGTCGATGAGCGACTGGGGGTGTTCTATGCGCACACCCAGTGCGAAGGGTTTGGCTTCCAGGCGAATGCCCTGGCGATGCAGCATGGCGTATATGTCGCGCGCAGAGTGGCCGGTGGCTAATATTACGGCCCGGGCTTCTACCAGGTCGCCGGCGCCGGTGATTACCCCGGTGATGCGGCCATTGCGGTCTTTGATCAAATCGGTTACAAAGGCCCCGAAGCGCACTTCGCCGCCATAGTGTACAATGGTCTGGCGAATATTGGCCACGATATGCGGCAGTTTATTGGAGCCGATATGCGGATGGGCATCGATGAGTATATCGCTTTTGGCGCCGTGCTCTACCAGCAATCGCAAGGCTTTGTATATGTCGCCGCGTTTGTGAGAGCGGGTGTAGAGCTTGCCGTCGGAGTAAGTGCCTGCCCCGCCTTCGCCGAAGCAGTAATTGGAGTGGGGATTAACCTGGCCAAATTGCTGAATAGCGCGCAGGTCGCGCCGCCGGGTCTGCACATCTATGCCGCGGTCGAGCACGATGGGGCGAAAACCCGATTCGATGAGTTCGAGCGCGGCAAAATAACCGGCGGGGCCGGCGCCTATGATGAGTACCTCCGGGCAGTCGCTTACATCGCGAAAATTGCCCAACAAGGCCGGTTCGGGGGTATAGTCTTCATCGACATATACTTCCGCTTTGATCAAAAAGAAAGGTCGCGATCCTCTGGCATCGATTGAGCGTTTGATCACCCGCACTTCGCGCACCCGCGATGGCGAAGCGCCGCTGCGCCGGATGGCTTCGCTGCGCACAACGGCCTCGTCGGCAGCCTGGTCGGAAAAAAGTTTTATTTCTACTGTATGTATCATAGTCGCACAGTCCCGCCGTCCTCATTACCCGGCTTTTTCAGCGTAAACCGTAATGCTGAAAATACCGGTACCGCTGTCATTAAATCCGGCGGCTTCCTCCGCATTGAGGAATTGCGCCAGGATATCAGGGGGCAAAGTTATGGCTTTTTCCTTTTGGATTTGGATATTGGAAAAACCGGTTTTGGCTATCAAATCCAGATAATCCGCTTTTTGCATGGCGCCTGATACGCAGCCGGCATACATTTCAGCAGCTTCTTGCAGCCCCGGCGGCAGATTGCCCATAATAACTACGTCGGATATGCTGAAATGGCCGCCGGGTTTGAGTATGCGACAGGTTTCTGCAAGTGCCGCCGTTTTGTTGGGCACGAGGTTGAGTACGCAATTGCTCACTACCACATCAGCGGTGTGGTCGGGCAGGGGCATGGCTTCGATGTCGCCGAGGAAAAATTCTACGTTGTCATAACCCAGCTTTCGAGCATTTTCGCGAGCCTTGTCGATCATGGCCTCCGTCATGTCAATGCCGATGACCTTCCCTTCCGCCCCTGTAACGGCGCGGGCGATGAAACAGTCGTTGCCGGCGCCCGAACCGAGGTCTACTACCGTATCGCCCGATTTAATTTTTGCAAATTCGGTGGGAAGGCCGCAGCCCAACCCCAGGTCGGCATCGGGGACATAACCGCTGAGGTTGTCGTAGTTGTCGGCAAAAATCGTGTAATCCATACTGCCGCATCCTCCCGACCCACAGCAGGTGCTTTGGTTTTGTTGTTTGCTTTGCTGCGCAATTTGTCCGTATTTTTCCTTAACGAGGGTTTTGAGTTCTTGTTCGTTTTTCATGGCAAATGAGTTTTGTTATTCAATTATTTACAGCAGCCTCCTGCTAAAACTTCCTCAAAAAAAGCCGAGAAACTGGCGTTGATGGCTTGAATGACTTCAAAATTGAGGCAATAGCAGATTTTTACGCCTTCAATCTCTCCTTTAATAATACCGGCGTTTCTCAATTCCTGGAGGTGTTGTGAGACAGTGGTGCGGCTTATAAAGGGAAATTCCTGGGCGATATCGCCTACAATGCACTCCCGGCGTTGCGCCAGCAACTGCACGATGGCCAGCCGGGCGGGGTGCGACAACACTTTTGCAAATTGAGCTATTTGCTGCTGGCTTATGTCAAATGCACCAGTTTTGGCGTACATACTGATCTATTTTTGAAATATAACGCAAACATACGTTATATTGTTTATAGAAAATCTCTTTTTGCGCGCTTGATTGGAGTTTTGGGTAATTTTACAGAAAAAAATGCACTCGCAGCATAATTCGATATCAGGATTCCAACAGACTTCCCGCGCTTATTATCCGGATGTGCTATTGTTTTTGATCATTATTCCTTTTATCAGCGCTTTTAATTAGCTCTTTTATACCCAGGCTGCCTGGCGGCCAACGCTTATTTCAAAAGCGTATGCGGAAATAAAAGCCGGGGTTGGCTATTTATATGCCTTCCGCCCTGTTGAGGGCTATCGCCAAACTGTTACAATTCAACCCATCAGCACATCAGCACATCAGCACATCAGCCCATCACTTTTTCACCACCACCTTCACTTGGGCGGTTTGATAGGGGGTAGTCATTTGCAGCGTATAGAGTCCGCCGGGAATATTGGCAGGCAGGTTAAAATAGTGGGTAGCGGCGCCGGGGGATTGTTTTTCTTCGAATAATACGGCCGTAGCTCTGCCCTGCATATCCAGCATACTAATTCGGACGGGTTGGGGTTGGCTGAGTTGGTAGCTCAGCGCAAACCGGCCGTCGCGTATGGGGTTGGGATAGACCTCCATGTGGGCAGGAGTGGCGAGGGGTTGCGAAGTAGCTACCGACAATCCGCCGGAATAACGCGCCATGGCAAAGCGGCCGTCGGACTGGAGGTAAGAAGTGCCGGCAACAATGATTTGTCCGTCGGGTTGGAGGGCCAGGGCGTGGGCCGAGGCGTAGTCGGTGCCGAAACCGGCGCGTGCAATGCCCTCTTCGCCAAAGCCTGTATCGGGATCGCCATTGGAGAAAAAGCGGGCGAGGGTAAAGTCATAAAAACCGGAGCCTTCCACGGGGCCATAACCGGCAACCAGCAGTTGCCCCTCATCGTCAATGGCGAGGTCTTCCGCGAAAGCGGCGGCTTCTATGCCTGTGACTACCCGGCCGTTGTCGCCGAAAGCGGGGTCGGGACTGCCGTTGGATAAAAATCTTAGCATCACCCACTGCGAAGCGGCGCCGCCGTCGAAATAAGCCGTACCCGCCACCGCAATTTTGCCGTTGGCATGGAGGGCCAGCCCGTAGCCAAAAGCCCCATCGGCATTGTCTATGCTTGCCAATACCTCGCCGTTGTTGCCGAAACCGGAATCGGGAGCGCCGTTAGGCGAAAGACGGACCAGTGCAATATCCGCCACGCCGGCATTGTAGGCGGCGCCGGCCAGCACAATTTTGCCATCGGGCTGGAGGGACAGGGCATAGGCTTCGTCGTCTTGATTGCCTATGGCCACAGTGGCAACACCATCACCGTCAAACGTATCGTCCAGTTCGCCGTCAGGCAACAAGCGTACTACGGCAACATCTGTACCGGGAGTTGAATACCGGCGGGTGCATGCGGCGATGATTTTTCCGTCGGGTTGAATGGCCAGTGCAAAATTAGCCGCGTCTTTGACATTTATGGGCACTTGTTTTATACCGCCATCGCCAAACCCTATATCCAATGCGCCTGTTGACGTATAGCGCAGCACAGCCAGTTCGGCGGCATTGCCAATAAGCGAAATGAGCGTATAACCCGCCACGACGATCTTCCCGTCAGTTTGGAGCGCTAAGGCAAAGGCTTTGTCTTCCAGCGGCCCTACCAGCGTGCGCACCTTTCCGCCGTTGCCAAACGAGGCGTCGAGATCGCCATCGGGCAGGTACCGGGCCAGTCCAAACGCATTGTCGGCAGTACCGGCCAGCACAATTCTGCCGTTGGGTTGCAGGACAATATCGGCGGCCTCGTCGGAGAAATTCGTGATCGCGGTGATCACTTTACCGTCGTTGCCGAAGCTGGGGTCGAGCATACCTGCGCTTTGCGCTGCGGCAAACTTTGCCGACAGGACAAGCGCAAGCAGGGCGGGGGGTAGATTGCGCATGTTGATCGATTTGAAAATACACTAACGAATTAACGGCCTTTTTTTGGTATCCTTCATTTTTTGTTTTAGAAAATCATAACAACCAAAATAGTATTTTCACGGGTATGAAAATCATGATTACCGGCGCCGATGGCTTTTTGGGCAGCAATCTGACGAGGGAACTCCTATCGCGCGGTCACAGGCTGGTTGCCCTGGTGGAAGAAGGCCGGGCCACGCCCACGATAGACGATTTGCCCATTGAAAAGCGCTACGGCAACCTGCTCGACCCCGATAGCCTGAATAGCGCTATGAAGGGCTGCGATGCTTTGATACACATCGGGGCTATCATTTCGATATGGCCCTACCGGTCGGCGATCCAGCGCAAAGTCAACATTGAAGGCGCCCGGAATGTGATGGAGGCCGCTTTATCGGCGGGTCTGCAGCGTGTGATACATGTGGGTACGGCCAATTCTTTCGGCTTTGGAACCAAAGCAGACCCCGGCGACGAAACGCGGCCCTACCAGGGGTACAAATACGGCCTCGACTACATGGACAGCAAATACGCCGCCCAACAACTCGTTTTGTCAATGGTCAACGAACGCGGTCTGCCCGCGCTTGTCGTCAACCCGACGTATATGATCGGCCCTTTTGCCACGGCGGAGGGCACCGGTATGATCATCGCATCGGTTTACAGGCAGCAGATCAGCGGGTATACGCGGGGCGGGCGCTGTTATGTGTCGGTCAAAGACGTTTGCGCTGCCATTGCCAATGCGCTACACATGGGCAGGGAGGGCGAATGTTATATTTTGGGTAATGAAAATCTGGATTACAAGGAAATATTCACTGCTATAGCAGAAATAACGGGCGTAGCGCCGCCGAAGGCGCAGTTACCGGCAATAGTGATCAAAAGCTACACCTGGCTGCAATCGCTGAAAGCGCGTATGTTGGGGCGCCAGCCGCTGGTGAGTTACAAGATGGCCCTGATGTCGCTTGACGATCATTATTTTGCTGTAGAAAAAGCGCGCCGGGAGTTACAACTGCCGCAGACGCCTATTGAGGTAGCGATTCAGGAGGCGTTTGACTGGATGAAAGGGAATGGGGTGATTTGAGTCCGGAATCATATACTCGAACAGAATAAGGTAACTCGCGGTAAAAAACTAAGTTGTAGCTGATAATATCCCCTTCATTAGTTGACAGCCATGGTGTATCATGATGTGTATAATCGGTGATCATATTTGATTGCCAGTCGCTCATTTGCTGAATGACGTTATCAATTACACTTTTTTCTGCGGCAGACAGCTTGGTTAAATCCGCTTTTTCCAGCGGCATATATCGTATTTGAGGGAAATTGCGATAAGTAGTTTTTACTCGCTTCAATATGCCGTCGGCTATCATTTGGTTGATGATACCATCCAACTGTTCTGGCGCCGGACCATATGGTTTTTTTTTGTATATCGCTCCAGTTAAGTGCTCTTCAAAGCGCTCGTAGTAATTAAAGTCGCAGAAATAGAGTAATTTCTTCAATATCACTTCTCCGATATTGGGCTTGCCTGCGCAATGTTCCAGTAGGTAAAGCAGTACATTCTTTAATTTACCTGCATTAAGTTGGGGGACTGAAACTCTTGTAGCGTATTGTGCAGCCGGAGTTTCCTCTACATTTCGAACTTCTTCATTTATATGATAAACAGGAGACAATAAATCATCGATAGAAAATTCCAGTTGAAGCGATAGCTTGCGTAATTCCAAGGCATCCAAACTTCTATTTCCCAATTCGATTTGTGCCAGTGCAGATCGAGAGATGCCTATCATTTGGGATAGTTCTTCCTGTGAGAGCCCTTTCCCTTTTCGCCGTTGCATAATCCGACGACCTATTTGCTGTTGGGTTAGTTCAACGCCTGTCATTTTGCATTTTTATGCAAAAATAAAGAATGTTCAATTATCAAACAATTAAATGTTTTATTTTAGCACAAAAAAAATAATAAAAAGTATACTCCGATATTAATTTTGATTTCTTCAGCCTTGCGACATTTTTACAAACCCTTGCGCGATTTTTGATAACACAGCCGCCCGCTTTGCCTGCACTTTTGCAAAGTCAAAACCACTGTTTTACATCATCAAAAACCATACTGACTATGAAAAAGGCATTCAAGATTTTGGGTATTATTTTGGGCGTTATCGCGCTACTCATTGCGGCCTTTGCCGCCTGGGTGCAATTGACGCCCTTACCAAAGTTCGAACCGCAGTCGCTCGACATTACAGTGTCGCGCGATTCTTTGTCGGTGGCACGCGGCAGGAAAGTCGTAGAAACGCATTGCGTGGGTTGCCATTTGGGCGAAGACGGCAAATTGAGCGGCAGGTTATTCACCAAGCCTGATGATCCCTTCGGCGTAATTTGGTCGCGCAACATAACCAACCATCCCGAAAAAGGTATCGGCAGCTACAAAGACGGCGAACTGGCCTACCTTTTCCGCACCGGCATCCGCCCCAACGGCGAATGGGCCGGGCCCTATATGTCGTTCCCGATGATGTCGGATGAAGATGTGGCTTGTCTGATTGCTTACCTGCGTTCCGACTCGCCTCTCATCCAGGCTTCCGAAGCTACGCACCCCGAACCGAAGTATACCTTCCTGGCCAAAGCGCTTATTAAAATGGAGTTATTCAAACCCTACCCCTACGACGGCAAGCCCAAAACAGCCCCCCCTGCAACCGATCAGATCGCCTACGGTCGCTACCTGGCCACAGCGGTTTACGATTGCTTCAACTGCCACTCAGCCAGTTTTGAAACCAACAACCACTTCGAACCCGAAAAATCCCCGCGTTTTTTCGGCGGCGGCAATCCGATGCACGATATGGACTTTCAGCCCGTTGTATCGGCCAATATCACCATGCACAAAACAGCGGGTATCGGTTCGTGGACAAAGGAGGAATTCGCCGCAGCCGTGCGCACCGGCGCTCGCCCCGACCAGCGTATCCTGAGCGGCGCCATGCCCCGCTACGGCTTGCTCGACGACCAGGAAACAGACGCCATTTGGGCATACCTCCAAACAGTGCCTGCGCTTGACAATGAGCTTGCCAAAAAAAACTGATGTAAGCAGTATTTTGAATGGGAATGGGCAGGGGGCTCCCCTTGCCCACCCTGTATGCACTCCCGACGCCTCCCTTTTTACTGTTACCCTCTTGCAATAGCGCGAGATTGTAAAAAAAATTTGGCTCATGCGAAAGAAGCGCTAACTTGTGGGAATATAATTATCATTTAGCGCTATCAACTTCTCACTTCCACTATTATTCATATACCTTTTTTATATCACCTAAAAACCTGAATCAATTATGCTAAGAAGAATTCTAATCTTGTCTATTGCATGCGCTGCAGTATTATTATTCGTTACATGCGACAAACCTGACAATGATCCGGTTGATCCCGACAATGAGCCCAACAACCTCGGATGGTATGGTGATGAAAACATGAGCCAAATTCCCGCAAATGTCACTTATTTTGGTGGTGGTGGCTCTCTGCCCTCCAGCATCGACCTCACGCCCAAGTTTCCGCCTATCGGCAATCAAGGTCAATACGGAACTTGTGTGGCCTGGGCCGTCGGTTACAATCACAAAACTGCCATAAACGGTATGGAAAAAGGGTATACGAGTTCGCAGCTAAGTTCCGCGGCATATCAGTTTAGCCCCAAAGACTTGTTTATTGCGATCCCTGATTCGGATAAAGGAAACGACTGCAACGGCACCAATTTCTCTACCGCCCTCAATGTCGTACAAAACCGCGGTATTGCCACTATGCAGACCGTACCTTACACCAATCTGGGCGATTGCGGCCAATCGTCAGGTCAATCGAGTTGGGCGAATGAGGCCTCCCAGCACCGGTTCAAATATTGGAGAAAAGTACAAGCGGAGACGGCTGCCGATATTAAGGCATTGCTAGCCGACAATATTCCCGTCATTTTTGGCGCCCGCCTGGCTGATAACTTTATGACCTGGAACAGCGACGCCGTAATCAGCTCCAATACCAGTTTTCAAAACGTAGGCCAACATGCTTATCATGCTATGGTCGTAGCCGGTTATAATGACAGCAAAGGCGCTTTTAAAGTTATCAATTCCTGGGGTTCGACCTGGGGCTCAAGCGGTTATATCTGGGTGGATTATGACTTCTTTATGGGTGAGTTTTGCCGCGACAGTAATGGCGAACGGCCGTTGTTTATTGCCGTAAATGAAGGCGGCAATATTACGCCGCCTGACGACCCCGACCCCACTGTTACAGGCGTCGACCTGGCTGCCTGGGTATTTGATGATTATGCTGACGGAACTTATCTTGGCTACCCCAAGCGCGTATCAAATTTTAACGTTTACAATATCGGAAATCAAACCGCGCAGGCGTCCAAACGCTGGTCGGTCTATTACCTGGCTTTTAACGCCTACGACGCCAACGACTACGGTGTTTTGTTCAACTGCGAAGTCAATACGGACGTCGCTTACGGTACCGAGTTTTGCGCCAATTTTAATAGCTGTACCTACAATGTCAATATTCCCTCCGGTTCGAATTTTGCCTACGAGCATGGTTTCAGCGAATTCGGCTTTGCCTATACGATGCCTCTGATAAACGGATTTTATTATTTGGTCATTTATGTAGATCCTTTCGACGTTTTTTCCGAAACGGATGAAACCAACAACTATTTTTACCCCTATTTTGATCCTGTATTTTTTATCAACGGCGTAGGTTTTTCCAGCGAAGGTGAAGAATTGGAGGATCGCAGTAATTCAGGGCGCCCTTTAGCGTTTCAAAACACGCTAAGCCCCGACCCCTCCAATCTCAAACGCAACAACCACCATTCGCTTGCTACCCGCCATCCCAATGCCTACCGCTCTGAAGAAATAGCCGCCGTTATCAGGGCGTCTAAAAAAGACGGTCGCTGGGAAAAGAAACTGGCGGAAATGCGCGCGCGTTATGCCAAACAATAATTCAGATAAGTTGGCGGGCTGTTTTTTGCATTCAACCCGCCAACTTTTTTTCTACTGACTAACCTGTGTCGTATGAAAATTTATCTGCTTGTATTTTTATTCATTTTTCCAAATTGTCGGCCTCCGATGTCTTCCAACCGATCTGCTACCGACGTCGTGGAGGATATCCGCGACCGCATTGCCAAAGGCAAAGATATTTACATTGAACAACGGGAGATCAATGAAGAATTGGATTTTACAGCCCTGGCGCCCGCTTATTCCGTATCGCCAGGCGCTAAACGTGTTAAAATAGAAAGTTCGATCACTTTCTATAAATGCCAGTTTAAGGGAAAAATAATCGGGTATCGCACCAACTCATCCCTCACGGAAAATACGGCTGTTTCTTTTGCAAAAAATATCACCTTCATTGAGTGCACTTTTGAAGAAGAGGTGAATTTCAGAGCCTGTACGGTAACCGATTTGGCATGTTTTTCCAGTTGTTTTTTTTTGAAAAAAGCCAATTTTGAAGAATGCGATTTTCGCGGTCATACTGTTTTTGCAAAAAGTCAATTCAAGGCTGATAGCCGTTTTCAAAATACATTTTTTCAAAACAAAGCAGATTTCTTCGGCTCGGAATTTTTCGAACGCTTTAGTTTTCAAGGCGCCGCTTTCAACCTGGACGCGCAGTTTAGCAACCTGAAAGCAAACAAATCGGCTGATTTCGCTACCGTTCAATTCAACGGCCACGCTTTTTTCAATTATGCGGAATGGAAAGGGCGAACCGGATTTGAAAATACCTGGTTCAAAGGACGTTGTGAATTTTTGAGCGCAAAATTTGAGCAGGCCGCATTTAATAATAGTCGATTTTACAATTCGCCTCGGTTTGATCAGTCTGAAATCGCTTCTACCCTGGATTTTACGGGCGCTCGTTTCCTGGAGGGCGAACCTCAGCTTTCCAATATAGACGCAAGTAAAGTTTTGAGATAAATAGTTATTTCTCCGTTTACGACAAATACTTCCCCACAATCGGCATCCTGCGCCCTACGCCGAAAGCCTTGTCTGACACTCGCAATACCGGGGCGGTCTGGTGGCGCTTGAATTCATTGATATTGACCAGGCGCAGGGTGCGGCGCACCAGCGTTTCGTCGAAGCCCATCGCGATGAGTTCGCGCGGACCTTCCCGGTTTTCGATATACTGAAACAGCACCTGGTCGAGTTGATCGTAAGGCGGCAGGCTGTCGCTGTCTTTTTGGTTGGGGCGCAGCTCTGCCGAGGGCGGCTTGGTAATCGTGTTTTGGGGGATTACTTCCCCATCTTTGTTGATATATTCGGCCAGCGCAAACACTTCGGTTTTGTATACATCGCCGATCACCGAGAGTCCGCCGCACATATCGCCGTAGAGGGTGCCGTAGCCTACTGCCATCTCGCTTTTGTTGGAGGTGTTGAGCAGAATATGCCCGAATTTGTTGGAGAAAGCCATGAGCAACATACCCCGGATGCGGGCCTGGATATTTTCTTCTGTGATGTTGAACGGCAACCCTTCGAAAAACGGGTTCAGGGCGGCTTCAAAAGCGTCNNGCGGGCCTGGATATTTTCTTCGGTGATATTAAAGGGTAGTCCTTCAAAATGGGGCTCCAGCAGGTCGAGGTAAGCTTCGTATACCGATTGCAGCGGCAGGATATCGTATTGAATACCCAGATTTTCGGCCAGTTCGCGGGCGTCGGCTATAGAGTGTTCCGATGAGTACTGTGAGGGCATCAGCAGTACGCGCACATTGTCGGGGCCGAGGGCGCGGGCGGCCAGCACGGTCACCAC
>JRYG01006679.1_pt1 | contig 14261 bp, 15 predicted proteins | sample 235341 | NCBI WGS metagenome assembly JRYG01 (sample SAMN03074218, study PRJNA261478) | activated sludge metagenome | biome: Wastewater Treatment Plant; feature: Wastewater; material: Activated sludge; isolation source: activated biomass of a wastewater treatment plant treating hydrocarbon... ... | reverse complement strand
TCTCGCGCGCTGGTCACCGCCGCCAGGGCGGCCGTCCGCGCGAGAGACCCATGCCCCAGGCCATCCGCCAGACACAGATACAAGCGCCCCTCCCGCTCCCACCAGGCGCACACGTCGCCGCAACAATCGTGGCCCGCCACCGCGCGGGTCGCCGCGCCGACGGCGAACCGGTCGAGACAGATCGCCGCATCCTCGGACACGACGCTTCGCGGAATGCCCGATTCACCAGCCTCATTCAATTCGCCGGTCTCGTTCAACACGCGATCTTCACGGCGGCGGTGATCCACTTGCAGGCGCGGATCCAGGTGCCCCGACCCACTTCGGATCGAATCCCCATTTCGTCCATCAACCGTCGCGCGCCGGGCAGACCACAACCCAGGCTGCCCGCCGTACTGAAACCGTCGCGCAGGGCCAGCCCGATATCGGCGATGCCCGGCCCGTCGTCGCGCGCGACGACCTCGATGCCCACCGCGCCACGGCGCGCCACGGCGCGCAGACGAACCTCGCCGCCGCCGGCATGGTGATGGATATTGGCCGCCAGTTCGGTCACGGCGGTCGCCAGATGGTAGGCGTCCGTGCGGCTGAAGCCCAGATTCCGGGCCAATAGCAGGGCGTGGCGCCGCGCTTCGGCGATATGCGCCTCCTCGCTGATCGACACGTGGATAAACTCCGACATCCCGGTAACGCCTGGTTGAACGGATGGGATCAAGCGGACGACACGCGGGGCCGTGTCATCGCGATCATCAGCCGGGTGTGGCCCGGCCGTGAACTGAGTTCGAATTCATCCATCAAACGCCGCACGCCCGGCAACCCCGCCCCCAGCCCGCCGCTGGTGCTGTAGCCGTCGCGCAGAGCCAAGTCGACGTTCGGAATGCCGGGGCCGTGATCCTCGACCACCACCCGAATGCACAGCCGGCTCTCGTCGGAAGCGTCGATGATCGTACAGTGTCCTTCCCCGGCGTATTGCAGCACGTTGCGGGTCAGTTCCGAAACCGATGTGGCCAGTCGCGTCTGGTCGGCGCTGCCGAGCCTGAGCCGGGCGGCCAGCTCGCGGGCGCTGCCGCGCGCCCGCAGGATGTCGGTGGCATCGCGAATGGGAACGACGATGGAGGGAACGCCCGCGGGCGAATCGGTCATGACGACCCGCTCGCCGCCAGCGCATTGTCGCCTCGTTGCGCGATTTTCCGTTGCAGTCGGGCCAGGCCATCGTCCAGATTGAACGTGGTTTCCACCCCGATCAACTCGCGCCCCATTTCGACCAGGGTCAGGGCGACGGCGGGGCGCATCCCGCAAACCACCACCTCGGCGCCCAGCAGTCGGGCCATGCTGGCGGTATCGTTGATGGTGCGCGCCATGAAGGAGTCCACCACCTCCAGCGCGGTGATGTCGATGGCCAGTCCGCGCCCTTCGGTTTCGGCGATGACGGACAGCACATCGGCCTGAAATTGCATCACCTCGGTATCGGTCAAATCCACCTGGATCGAAGTGAGCAAGATAGCGCCCAGGCGCAGGACCGGGATTTTCATGGCGCGCCCCCCGCCACGACGATGCGTCTGCCGAGCAGGAACAGGCCCTCGGCGACGCCGGCGCGCAGGGTGGCGCGGGTCGTCACCTCGGAGAAATCCACGCCGAGCTTGACCAGGGTTTGTGCGCCATCCGGGCTGATGCCGGTCATCACCACCCGCGCCCCCAGCATCTGCGCCGCGGCGACGGTTTTCATCAGATGGCCGGCGACGCTGGTGTCCAGCACCGGCACGCCGGTCAGGTCGAGAATGGCGACCGCGGCTTCATGCCGGGCGATGGCCTCCAGCAGGCGTTCGGTGATCTGCCGGGCGCGCAGGGTGTCGATCACGCCGATCAACGGCACCATCACCATCCGGTCCCACAGGAGCACCACCGGCGTGGACAGTTCGAGCAGGGACAGGCTTTGCTGGGCGATGACGCGCTCGCGGGTCTCGACATAGGCTTCGTAGACCAGCAGGGTCAAGCGGTCGATGACGTTCACGACGGTGGCCAGCAGCTTGCCGAGAGCGGTCGGGTGTACCGCCGCGTTGTCCCCCCCCCCCAACAGGTGGCGCAATAGGATGCGCTTGAGGGACATCAGATACAACGCGGTATCGGTCGGCGCGAAGCCCTGCTTGGCGCGCTGCGCCGTGGCTTCGCGCAACAGGGCCGCAAGCTTGCTGTCGGGCGCCGGTTCCCAGGTATCAGCGGGGTGTTCGGCGAACAGCTTGCGGAGCTCCTCCATCAGTTGCCGCGATTGCGACCGCAGGACGTCCTCGTCGACCAGTTTCGGATACTTCTTGCGCCAGTCGGGCAGGACGTCGTTCATCCAGGCGGTCAGCAACGCCTCCCGCTGGCTTTCCAGCAAGCGCGACACACTCAAATCGACGGGCTCGGCCATGATTCATCACCGATATTGACTCGCTGCCTAGAATAACTCAATTTTGGGAGCGGCGTCCGCGTCATCCGCCTGATCCGGACTGCCGTGCCGGCTTTCTTCTTCGAGATAACCGCTCAACACCTGCTCCAACTCGCTCTGGAATTGCGCGGACGACGGAGCGGCCGGGTCGTCCAGCGCCGCCCGCAGTACCGCGCGGAAATGTTCCTGAGCGGCGAGAATGCGCTCCAGCCGCTGCCGCACCACATCCTGATACTGAATGTTGCCGAGCGTGTCCACGATGGCGTTGGCCATGCTGATGTTGTACTCCTTCACCACCGACAGCAGGGTCTTGTAATACTGCTTCATGTCCTCGTGGCTGTCCTGCAGGGTGCGCACCGATTCGCCGACATGAGCGGCTTCCTGCAAATCCTGACTGAAATCGCGATGCATCCGGTCGTCCAGATAGGTGTGGACGGCCCCATGAATGGTTTTGGCCGCCTGGGCGATGCTCTCGGCCGCGTCGGCGGACTGGGCCGCCAGCCGGCGCACCTCGGCCGCCACCACGGCGAAACCGCGGCCGTGCTCGCCCGCGTGGGCGGCCTGGATGGCGGCGTTGATGGCGACCATGTTGGTTTGCCGGCTGATGGTCTTGATGGCCTCCGCCATGTCCCCCAGCCGCATGATCTCGTTGATCCGCTCCACCAGATTGAAAGCGCCCTGGCGTTCGGCCTCGATCTTCACCGGCAATTGCCGCATGAACTGGCCGATCCGCTCGATCAGCGCCGTGCTCTGCTGGATCTGGGTCTGCATGTCCAGCGTGTCCCGGTCGGCTTTGGTCAGATAGTCGATCAGCCGGGTGGCGGTTTGGTCCAGGCCCTTGACACGGCTGATGATGTCGAACGCCGACCGCTCGGTTTCCTGAACGACCTGGCGAAGCGGCTCATCGAAAGCCTCGCTGATCTTGCAGGAATAGTCCAGGATGACGCGGCAGTCCGCGCCGCCGTCCGGCTGGATCTCCCGTCGCACGGATGTCCCGCCGCGTCGGGTTTCCGGCAGCAGCCGCGCCAGCGACCGGCCGATCCGCGAAAACCGCTGGATCAGCCAGGTTTTCGGCTCTTCCCACACCCCCCTGGCGACCGCCGCCCACTCGTCGCGCATCGCTCAGGCTCCGGGCAACACCTGCTTGATGACGCCCAGCAAATCCTTCCCCGCCACCGGCTTCACCAGCCAGCCCGTCGCGCCCGCCGCCTTGCCTTCCTGTCGCTTGGCCTGTTGCGATTCGGTGGTCAGCATCAGAATCGGCGTGAACCGGAACGCCGGCAGTTTGCGGGTCTCGCGGATCAACTCGATGCCGGTCAGGCCCGGCATGTTCAGGTCGGTGATCACCAGATCGGGCTTGACGCCAGTCTTGAACTGGTTCAGGGCGTCCGCGCCGTTCGCGGCGGTCTCGACCTGGAAACCCGCCTTTTGCAGCAGTTCGTTCAAGCTCATCAGCATGGTGGTGGAATCGTCCACCAGAAAAATGGTTTTCATGTGGGATCCCCTTTTGCCAGATCGCCGTTGTTCGATTCGGTGTTCGATTCGGTTTCCGCGGGTCGCGATGGCCGTCGCGCGCGGCGCAGGGCCGGCATCAGCCAGCGCGCCAGCTCCGGATTTTCAGGCGGCAGCGTGACGGTGACCCCGGCGGCCAGCAACACCTGCAAGACCGCGGTATGGAGATGCGTGCAATCCTTGAGACTCACTTTCCCCCTGGGCTGGCCTTGCAGCCATTGCAACAGCGGTTCCGCTTCCTCGACCGTGCAGAGCTCCTTGCAGCACGCCACGTTGCGCATGAAGTGAATCGGCATCACAGCATCTCCTTGAGATTGATCACCAGCATCACCGAACCATCGCCCAGCAGGGCGGTGCCGGCGTATTGCCGCAGACTGGCGAGCAGGCCGTCCATCGGCTTGAGAATGACCTCCATCCCCTCGCGGAAATCGTCCACCACCACGCCGATGTTCTCGCCCCGAATCCGCACCACCAGCACCGCCAGCGTCCCGCCGGCAGTCTCCGGTCCGGCCAAATCCAGCAGCTGCCGCAGGCGCACCAGCGGCACCAGTCGGTCGCGCAGCATGAAGGCTTCCCGGTGCTTGATGGTATGGATGGCCGCCGGCGCCAGCCGGACGGTCTCGACCACCATGTCCATCGGCACGCCGACCAGCTTGCCGTCCAGTTCCACCGCCATCACGTGCGTGACCGCCATGGACAGCGGCAGGGTCAGCCGCAGTTCCGTGCCGATCCCCCGCTGGCTTCGCACCTGCACGGTCCCGCCGACCCGCTCCACCGAAGTGCGCACCACGTCCATGCCGACCCCGCGCCCCGAAATGTCCGAAACCTGTTCCGCCGTGGACAGGCCTGGCGCGAAAATCAACTGCGCGGCCTCGTATTCGCTGAGGGCCTCCGCCTGTTCGGCGCTCAGCAAACCGCGCTGGACCGCCTTGTCCCGGACCGCCGCCGCGTCGATGCCCCGGCCATCGTCCACGATCTCGATGGCGACGCTGTCGTTGTCCCGGTACGCCTTCACCCGAATCGCGCCCGCGTCCGGCTTGCCCCGCGCCAGCCGTTCCTCCGGCGGCTCGATGCCGTGGTCGATGCTGTTGCGCAGGATGTGAATCAGCGGATCGGCCAGGGTCTCGATGATGTTCTTGTCGGCCTCGGTGTCCTCGCCCTCGATAGCCAGCTCGATCTTTTTGTCCAGCTTCTTCGACAAATCCCGCACCAGCCGGGGAAAACGCTGGAACACCTGTCCGACCGGCATCATGCGCACCTGCATGATGCTGCCCTGCAACTCCTGGGCGATCCGGTTGATGACGCCGTATTGCTCCTTGATCTCGCGGGCCAGTTCGCGCATCCCGTAGACCCGCTCGGCCCGCTGGGCCAGATAAGGCAGGCTGTTCTTGGCCACCACCAGCTCGCCGATCAAATCCATCAACCGGTCGATCTTTTGCTGATCGACCTTCAAGGTCTTGATCGTCGTCTTCTCGCCCGCCGCGGCTTCCTCCGCCCTGCCCGCCTTCTGGATCGACGCTTCTTTCGCCGGCGGCGCGGCTTCCTCGCCCGCCAGCCGGGCTAGCAGTCCGCGCAACGCATCGGCGGCCCGCGTTTCCCGCGCCGTCTCCCGCGCCTCCTCGAGCTCCTCCAGCAGATCGTCGCGGCCCGCGTAACGCAGACTGTTGGCGAGACTGGCGCAGATCGAACCGATGCGCCCCAGCCAGAGGTCCGGCTCGACCGGCAATTCCAGGATGCGCGCCTGCTCGGCGACGACCCGCTGGAACGCCGCCTGCTCCTCGGCAGTCAGGGTTCGTGGGCGCGCGGTCGCCAAAACCGCGGCGGATTCTTCCACCGTCAGCGCATTCAGCCAGTCCGGTCCCCGTTGGACGCGCAGGGCCTCCAGCAAGGTCCGCGTCGTCGCCGGGTCGGGAACCTCGACGTCCAGCAGTCGCGGCAGCCAGCGCAAGGCCGAAGCCACCCAGGCGTCGGGATCGCAAACATCCAGCAGCGCCGCAACCGTCTCCCGCAATCCCGCCCAGTTCTCCTGGTCGACCAGCGCCAGCGCCTCGGCGACGAAGCCGTTCAGTCCCGGAATGTCGGCGCGCTGGCCGATGGGAACCGCCAGCGCCTGGGGTCCCGCCTCCGCCAGACAGATCTGATCGGGCACGTACCGGAACAAGGCCGCCACCTCCTCCCGCGCCGCGCAAGCGACGCCCTCGAAGCGCAGCGCGCAGCGGTAGGCGTCCAGCTCCGCCAGCGGCGGCCAGGGTTCGGTGGGAACGATGTTGAGACAGGCCAGCCCGGGAATCTGGCGGACCTGATGAAAAGGATCCTCGCCGCTGAAAAAGCATTGCGCGTCCGGCGTGTAGCGGAACACCACCAGCGGTTCGCCGCTCGCCGCCACCCGCCGATACAGCGCCGCCCGCTCCTCCTCCGGCAACTGCCCCAGCCAGTCGAGATCATCGAAAACGGGCGCCGCCGGCCGCTCTTCGGCATCCGCCTCCGCCGGGCGGTCCTTCAGGAACGCGCGCAGCTTCGCGCCCCGTTCGCGCGCCTCCACGGCCAGTTCCGCCGGCAGGGATTCGTTGCGCTCCAGTTCGTCCAGCCACTGGCTGACCCGGTCGAACGCATCCAGCAGCAGATCGACCATCGGGCGCTCCAGGCTCAGCTCCTGGGCGCGCACGGCATCCAGCAAATCCTCGGCGGCGTGCGTCAGCAGCGTGACCGGCTGAATGTCGAACAGCCCGGAACTGCCCTTGATGGTGTGGATGGCGCGGAATACCGCGTTGATCTGCTCGAAATCCTGGGGATTGTTCTCGACCGCCAGCAGGCCGGCGCCGGTCATCTCCAGTTGTTCGCGGCTCTCGGCCAGGAATTGGGCCAGTAATGGATTCATGATCCCCGCTCCCCGGTCAGCAGGCGGACATACAGCATCAGCGTATCGGGCCGGACCGGCTTGTGCAGATACAGGTTGGCTCCGGCCAGATAGGCGGCGTTGGCGTCCTGGGGCTGCGTCTCGGTGCTGATCATGATGACGGGTCCCGCGCAAATCGCCGGTTCCTGCCGGATCGCCCGCACCAGCGTGTAGCCGTCCATCTTCGGCATGTTGACATCGACCACGTACAGGTCGAATTGCCCGGCCAGCGCTTTTTCCAAACCTTCGTAGCCGTTGCCGGCCTCCTCCACCGCGAAGCCCTGCGCCTCCAGAATCTGCCGGTAGTACAGGCGCACGGTGGTGGCGTCGTCGATGACCAAAACCCGTTTCATCTTGTCGCTCCCCTGTGGGAAACATCAACCGTGACAGCGTCGTCGCTGACCGAAACCCGTTTCATCTTGCTACTCCCCCTGGGAAACATGCGCGGACCTATCGCGGTTTTTGATAGACGATGGCTTCCGGGAACTTGCGCACCTTGAACAGCGGCGTGATGCGGCTCATCGACTCCGAATGGCCCAGACAGATGAAACCGCCGGGACGCAAGGCGTTGAACAGCGCCTCCGCCGCCACCCGTCGCGAGGTGTCGTCGAAATAGATCAGCAGATTGCGACAGAACACCACGTCGAAATCGCGGTAGCCGCGCATCTGGCTCAAATCGGTGATGTTGACCTGGGTGAATTCGACCGACTGGCGCAGATCGTCGCTGATCTGATACTGAACGTTCGGCAAGGCGCTGAAATATTTACGCAACAGGGGTTCCGGCAGGTGCGAAACCGCGCGTTTGTCGTAGCAGCCCTGGCGCGCTTTCTCCAGAATCGAAGTGTCGATGTCGGAGGCGACCAGTTCGATGTCGTATTCGTCCACCCGGGGCCAGTGCTCCAACAGGTAGATGGCGAGCGAATACGGCTCCTCGCCCGAGGAACTCGGCACCGACCAGATGCGGATCGGTTCGTCGCGCCCCTTGCGCTGCGCGATCTCGGGCAGGATCGAATTCACCAGACAGCGGAACTGGTATTCCTCGCGGAAAAAATAGGTCTCGTTGACCGTCATCAGATTGATGAGGGCCTGCAGCTCCTCGCCCGAAGCCTGAAAGCGCAGCATGACGAAATAGTTGCGGAAATTGTCGCTGTCCGTCGCCTGAATCCGCTCGATCAGCCGCTTGTCCACGAAATAACGCTTGGTGTCCTCGAAATGGATGCCCGTCTTGCGATAGAAGAAGTCCCGGAATTTTCGGAACTCCTCCGCGCTGATCGCGGGCGTCGGTTCGGACGGGTTCAAGGTCGTGGCTCCTTAGGCAGCGCGGATCAGGCGTCGTGCCCCTGAATCCGGCGAATGGTGGCCTGCACGCAGAATTGCATGAAGGGATCGTTGTCGAACCGCCCCGGCAGTCCGGTCAGCACCGGGACCGTTTCCGGCCCGCCGACTTCCGCCAGCACGTCCACCGCGCTCGCGCAGACATTGATGTCGGCGTCGCGCTCGATCACCGCCTGCAACCAGGCCGGCGCCTGGGGATGCCGCAGATTGGCCAGCACGTTGATCGAAAAGATGCGGTAGTCGGGGTCCGGATCCCGCAGCATGGTTTCCATGTAGGGCGACACCGCCTCCGGCAACTGTTGCAGCGCTTCGATGACCTCGTTGCGCAGCGTGGCGTCCTCGCTGCGCAGCAGCGGCATCAGCCCCTTGACCACCGCGTTGCCGCCGATCTTGATCAGGGTGGTGAGCAGCGCCTCGCGCACCGGCAGCCCGGTTTCCTGCTCCAGCCGCGCGCACAGCGCCTCCGCCGTGTCGGGAAAGGCCGCCAGGTCGAGCGCCGCCCAGCGCCGGATATCCGGGCTGTCGTCCTGCAACTGGCGCAGCAGGCCAGCGCGGTCCCGTGGCAGGTGACGGTGGTCCGCGTTGCCGGATGAAGCGTGATTTTTCTTGACCAGACTCATGACGACTTCCTCAATTCAGCCAGCGCAACAACTGCTTGGCGACCTGGTCGCAGGGCGCGACCACGGTGGCGGCGCGGCGGTTGATGAGTTCGGCGGGCATTCCGAACACCACGGCGGTTTCCTCGGATTCGGCGATGGTCCTGCCGCCGCGCCGGTGCAATTCGGCCATCGCCTCGGCGCCGTCGTAGCCCATCCCGGTCAGCATCACCCCGATGACCTGTTCGGGCGGATAATGCTCCAGGGCGCTGCGCACCAGCAGCTCCACCGAGGGATGCCACAGATACTGCGAATTTTCCGGCTGCGAGACGGCGGCGACGCCGCTGCCGCGCCGGCTGAGAATGACATCCGCGCCGCCGCGCCCGACATAAACCGCGCCCGGCTCGATGGGCGTCGGTCGGCTGACTTCCTGCACCGACAGCTCGCACAAGCCGTTCATCCGCTGGGCGAAAGCGGCGGTGAAATTGCCCGGCATGTGTTGGGCGACCACCACCGGCCAGGGGAAGTCCGCCGGCAGGCGGGGCAGAATTTCCTCCAGGGTGCGCGGTCCGCCGGTGGATACGCCGATCAACACCACGCCCGTCGTCCGCTGGCGCGGACGCGCCGGCGCCAGCGGACGATTTTGTCCGGCGGTCAGCTCGTTCTGTTGGCGGATCCGTTCCGTCAGCCCGCGCGCCTTGCGGATTTTCGCCCCGGCGGCGGCGCGAACCTTGCCGACCAGCTCCGCCCCGATGGTGTCGATGCTCAGCGAGATGGTGCCGCCCGGCTTGCAGATGAAATCCACCGCGCCCAGGCTCAGCGCCTCGAAAGTCGCCAGCGCCCCCTTCTCGGTCAGCGAGGACACCATGATCACCGGGCACGGCCGCTCGACCATGATCCGGCTCAGGGCGGTCAGGCCGTCCATTTCCGGCATGTTGATGTCCAGGGTGATCACATCCGGCTGGAAGTCCCCCAGTTCCCGCAACGCTTCCAGACCGGTGCGGCAAGTGCGGAGGCTGAAATTCCCTTCCTGCTCGAACAGGCTGACCAGATGCTTGCGCATCAGGGCGGAATCGTCCACGATCAACAACTTAATCATGATACGAACTCGAAAAACGAAAGTTGCACGGTCCCCCTGGTCGATCCCCCCACCTCTTCTGGCATAAGGGGTAGTCCCGCGCATCGAAGGATGGGAACCCCCCTTTGAAAAAGGGGGGCCGGGGGGGATTTCGCCGGGTTTGGCCCGGCCCCGTGGGTTCAAATCCCCCCTCACCCCCCTTTGCCAAAGGGGGGAATGCCCGATGGATCATGCGCATTTCAAGACTATCGGCGAAGGGGGGTTCGACCCATCAATGCAGCGCCGCCAGGGCCTTGGCTTCGCCCGTTTCCAGCAACTGGTCCACGTCCAGCAACAGGATCATGCGCTGCTGCTTTTGCAGGTTCGCCACCTGCCGGATCAGCCGCGTGGCCTCCTCGGACAGCTGCGGCGCGTCCTCGATCACCTGTCGCGGAATCTTCAGCACCTCGGTCACCGAATCCACGATGAACCCGGTGCGCACCCCGTTGATGGTGAACACCATGATGCGCTGACGGTCGTTGCGCTCCATCGACGGCAGGCCGAACCGCCGGCGCTGATCGACCACCGGCAGCACCGTGCCACGCAGGTTGATGACGCCTTCGATGAACTCCGGCGCCTTGGGCACGCGCGTGAGTTCGTCCGGTATCCGCACGATCTCCTGCACCAGCCCGATGGGCACGCCGAACTCCTCCCTGACCAGCCGAAACACCACCATCTGCTCGTCCTCGCCGACGACGCTCTGGGTTTCCACCTTGTCCACCATCGCCTCGCTCCCTTCCCGCATCGCGTCGACCGCCGCCACCGCCTCGCGGAACGCGCTGTGGGCAAACATTTTTTCCGCCGAGATGATCGAAACCAGCCGCTTGCCGTCGTTCAGCCGGCAAATGTCGGTAATCTCGGCGATCGACTCGTCGCGCGCCAGCAGGGCCGGCATCGCATCCACCACGCCGCTGCTGACCCGCAGCACCTCGTTCACCGTGTCCGTCACCACGCCGACCGCCATCCGGTCGTCGTCGCTCAGCGAGATCACCACGATGCGGTTATGCTCGTTGAGCGCCTCCATCGGCAGGTTGAACATCCGCCGCAGGCTGACCAGCGGCAGCAAGCGCTGGCGCAGGGTCATCACCCCCAGCACGTGCGACGCCGCCTTGGGGACATGAATGATCTGCTCGGGCACCTGCACGATTTCCTGTACCCGCTCGATGGCGATGGCGTACTCCTGGTTGGCGACCACGAAACTCACCAGTTGCAACTCGTCGCTGCCGTCGCCGGCATGCCTGGTCGCCTCGCGCGCTTCCACCCCCGACGCCGCCGCGGCGTTTTGCGCCTGATGGCGGTCCAGGGCGGCGAACTCGTTTTTGATGAGCTTGGCGAAATCCAGGATCATCACCATCTTGTGGCCGCCGACGTTCTTGATCACGCCCAGCAGCAGGTCGGAATCGATGGTGGCCTGCAGCGCGGTGGCGCTCTCGACCTGATCGAGTTCCACGGTGATGACGCTGGCCACCCGATCCACGACGAAGCCCGCGGGTGCGCCGAAGTCGATGACCAGGGCGCGGGTGGCGTCATCGTGCGCCCGGTCGGGAAACCGGAACAGCCGGCGCAGGCTGATCACCGGCAGCACCAGTCCGCGCAGGTTGGCCAGGCCCTCCAGACTGGGAGGGCTGAGCGGCACGCGCACGGCCTCGGGCACGCGGATGATCTCGCGCACCGGCGCCATCGGTACGGCGAACACCTCGTCGCCGACGAAAAACGTCACGAACTGGCGCGCTTCCAGATGCAGCGCGGGATCGGACGCCACCGCCCCTCCGGCGGGTTTTTCCACTGTTGCCGTAGCCATGGTTGATCGCTCCGCTTACTGCGCGCTTTGCAGTTCATCGGCCAGCGAGGAAATTTCCTCGATGGCTGCCGCCAGTTCCTCCGCGCCCTGGGACTGCTGTCCGGCGGCGGCGGCGGCCTGGGTGGCGGCCTGCTCGGCCTCGGCGGCGGCGGACGCGATCTGATCCACGCCCTTCTTGACCTCGGCGAGGGTTGCCATCAACCGCGCGGCGTCGGCGGCGATGGCCTGATTGCCCTTGAGCACCTCGGCGGTGTCGCTTTCCATGATCACCAGATTGCTGGTGATGGCCTTGGTCTTCTCCACCTCGGCGGCGGCGTTGGTGGCGATGTTCTCCAGGTCGCGCCGCACCGCGCCGATCTGATCCTGCACCGCCTTGACCATGTCCTTGATCCGCTCGGCGTTTTCGGAGGAATCGTGCGCCAGGTTGCGGATGTCGGTCGACACCACCACGAAGCCCTTGCCGAACTCGCCGGCGCGGGCCGCCTCGATGGCGCCGTTGACGGCCAGCATGTTGGTCTGGATCGAGACGGTGGTGATGGCGTCCACGATCTTGTCGATGCGCCGGCTGACCAGCTCCAGGGCGTTGATCTGGTCGCGACTCTTGCGGGTCTCTTCCAGGCCGTTGAGCACACCTTCGACCAGTTTGTCCACCGCCGCTTTGTTTTGCGCCATCAGGTCAGCCATTCCCTGACATTTTTCCACCGCCCGCTTGGCCTGCTGGTCGGAGATTTGCGAGCTTTTCTCGATCTGGTTGATGGCCGCCGCCGATTCCTGTGCCGCCCCGCTCTGTTGCGCCGCGCCTTTGCGAATTTGTTCGATGGCGGTGGAAATCTGCGCTGCCGCCCGGTTGATCTCCTGCACGGCGGCGGACAATTCCTCGGCCGCCGAGGCGACTTCCTCGGCGCTCTTGGTGATGTTGGTGCTGTTCTTCAGGTCCTCGGCCAGCCCCGACAAATCCTGGGCCGCCTGCTCGGACTGGGCCAGCGCCTGATTTTGCTGCCCCACCGTCTTGACCGCTTCCTCGCAGGCCGACGACTGTTCCTCGGCAGCGGCGGCGATGGCTTCCGCACCCTTCTGGGCATCCTTGGCGGCGCGGTCGGCTTCCTGGGAAGCGGTGTTGATCTCCTGGGCGCCCTTGCTGATGTCGACCAGGTCCCGCCGCATCTGCTCGAGCTGCTGGGTGATGACCCTGCCCTTTTCCGCCTCGCCCTTGATCGCGTCGGCCGATTGATTGATGCCCTCGGAAACGACCTTGACTTCATCCTGAATCTGCTTGATCAGGTCCTGGATTTCCTTGGCGCTCTTTTCAGAGGTCTCGGCCAGGGTGCGCACCTCGTCGGCCACCACCGCGAAACCCTTGCCGTGCTGGCCAGCGCGGGCCGCTTCGATGGCCGCGTTCAGGGCCAGCAGATTGGTCTGATCGGCGATGCGGGCGACCGCCTTGACGATCTCGCCGATGTTGGCGGCCTGCTTTTCCAGTTCCGCCACCATCTTCACCGAACCGGCCTGCTGTTCGGCGGCGGCGCCGACGGCATTCACCGTCTTGACGATTTCCGCGCCGACCGTGGCGGTCAGGGCTTGCAGGTTTTCCGACTTTTGCAGCGAGAGGGCCGCCGCCTTCATGCTGTTGTTGATGGCTTCCGCGGCCAGCGCGGCGCCGCGCTGCGACTCCTGCGCCGCGCCCGAGGCTTCCTCGGCGCCGGCGGCGATCTGGTCCATGGCGCGCTTGAGTTCCTCCGCCGCCGAGGCCGCCTCGTTGATGCCGCTGGACAACTGCCCGGTAGCGGAAGCGATGCGCTCCGCCGCCTGCTGCTGTTTCGCCATGGTGCGGGCGCGACGGCGCTCGGCCTCGGCCTGCCGCTGGAGCTGCTGTTTGTGGGCGACCGCCTCGCCCGTTCCGTTTCCTTCCTCATCGACGACCGCGGCAAGCTTGACTTGCGCTTTCTTTACGAATGCCATGGTTTTCCCCTACGCTGCTTACTCAGGATTGACTCAGGATTGACTCAGGATTTACGACGCGACACGTTGAAAAGACTCGAAAAAACCGCCTTCCGGGATACTAAAATCACGGCGGACGTTCCGGTGCGGCCAGCAGCAGGCGCAAACCTTCCGCCAGCCCGCCGTTGCACTGCTCCATTCCGACGATGACGATGCCGTCGCGCGGCGTGAACCGGTCTGGCGGCGTATCGGCGTCGGCCACGGCCACCATCAGCGGCGAGCCGAATTCGTCCCGGCTTTCATCGCGCAGATAGGCGATGGCGCTGCGCAGCTTCAACGCGGGCGCGCTCCAGGGCAGCACGATGACATCCGGACGGGTCATGAGCGCCTGGCGCAGACCGTCGTTACAATCGACGGCATCGCCGATCAGCTCAAAACCCGGCAGGGCCGCGAGTCCGGCGAGACTCGACATCGAACTCCACTCACGCGAGGCGATGGTCAGCAACCGGATCTTGCGTTTGGCGCAGGCAGGTTTTTCCATCGAACGATCTCTGGGTGGTGGCGATGGATGCAGACTACGCCCCCGCGCGAGACCGCTGTATCGGGAAAATCCTGATTTCGGACGGTGGGAAAACCTGATCTTT
>JRYG01000098.1_pt1 | contig 14291 bp, 12 predicted proteins | sample 235341 | NCBI WGS metagenome assembly JRYG01 (sample SAMN03074218, study PRJNA261478) | activated sludge metagenome | biome: Wastewater Treatment Plant; feature: Wastewater; material: Activated sludge; isolation source: activated biomass of a wastewater treatment plant treating hydrocarbon... ... | reverse complement strand
AGCACATCAGCAAATTAGCAAATCACCCCCTTTCCGGCCTCAGTCCCCTCACTGTTTTTCCGGCCTGCCAGAGTTCGCTTTCGCGCAGCTCCTTTAATTCTGCCTCCAGTTTCTCGCGATAATCGGGTTGACTATTAGAATCGATAGAGCGTTGGGCTTCGTGGCCGGCGGCGACGCTGTCGTAGAGCTCGTTAAATACCGGCAAAACGGCATCGCGGAAGCGGTTTTTCCAATCCAGGGCGCCGCGTTGGGCAGTGGTAGAGCAGTTGGCGTACATCCAGTCCATGCCGTTTTCGGCTACCAGCGGCATCAAACTCTGTGTCAATTCTTCCACTGTTTCGTTGAAGGCTTCGCTGGGCGAGTGGCCGCGTTGGCGCAGCACGGAGTATTGGGCTTCAAACAAACCCTGGATAGCGCCCATCAGACTGCCGCGCTCGCCGGTGAGATCGCTGTATACTTCCTTCTTAAAAGTCGTTTCAAACAAATACCCCGAACCGATGCCGATGCCCAGGGCAATGACGCGGTCGAAGGCGCGCCCCGTGGCATCCTGTTAAATGGCGTAACTGGAGTTGAGGCCGCGGCCTTCCAGGAAGAGGCGGCGCAAGCTGGTGCCAGAGCCTTTCGGCGCTACCAGAATAACGTCGATATCGGGGGGCGGGATGATGCCGGTGCGGTCGCTGTAGGTGATGCCGAAGCCATGAGAAAAATACAACGCTTTGCCGGCGGTGAGCAGCGGCTTGATCGTGGGCCATTGTGCGATTTGCGCGGCATCCGACAACAGGTATTGCACGATGGTAGCTTTCTGAACGGCTTCTTCAATATCAAAAAGCGTTTCGCCGGGTATCCAGCCGTCGGCCACGGCTTTGTCCCACGTTGCAGAAGGCCGCCGCTGACCGATGATCACCTTGAAGCCGTTGTCGCGCAGGTTCAACGCCTGGCCCGGGCCCTGAACGCCGTAACCGATGATAGCGATGACTTCGTTTTTCAGTACGTCCTGCGCTTTCGCCAATGGGAATTCTTCTCTCGTTACGACGTTTTCCTCCACGCCGCCAAAATTGAGTTTTGCCATGATTTAAATGGTTTAAAGACCTAACAAATGTCGTTTTGCAGGTAAGTCGAAGTATAAACGAGAAGAGAAAATTGGCTATAAGGTTAAGGAAGTGCTGCAAAGAAACACTTTTTCAAGCATTGATGCGAAGTGATGTCAAGGATTTTTTTAATCATAATAATACGACTCCCACTTCCGACGCCTGAAAATCTTGCGCCGCTCGCTGTAGAGGTCTTTTTGTTCTATTTGCGCCTGTTGAAATTCGTCGTGCAATTTGTGCACAAAACAATAGCGCTTGTACTCATACCCCCAGTTGTCTTCATAAAAATTGCGGCGCATCTCGGCCAGTTCGGCTTCGCGATAACTTTCAAGCGCTTTGTAGGATTCTTTTTTGCGGCGTTCGAATTTTTTGGCGCCGATGAGTTTATCAAAATAGTGCAAGCCGGCAATGTCTTCGGCCAGCAAGCGTACCCGGGCTACAAAATCAGCCGCAGTATCACCGAAGCAATCGTCAATGAGGCCCAGTTCTTTGGCGATGGCCGTTCCCCAGGGCAGACACTGCTCGGTGGCCTGGCCGGCCTTTTCCTGTCCGATGCGATACGGCAGGGAGTAAGTCCAGTATTCCGAGCCGAATAATCCCATATTCCGGGTGTGGGGATTGAGCACGATGCCGTTGCGGGCCAACACTTTGTCGGCGGCCAGGGCCAGGGCAACGCCGCCTGCTCCGGCGTTGCCCTGCATGGCGGCAATGACGTAATGCGAGGTGCAACAGATGATTTCCCGGATGAGGTCATCGATGGCGTTGATATTGTCCCAGGATTCATCAGCGGGGTTTTCGGCGGCTTCTATGACGTTGAGGTGGATGCCGTTCGACCATACGTCGCTGCCGCCCAGCAATACGATGACTTTGACGGGGCGTTGTTTGCATTCGACAAAGGCGGCTTGCAAACGCCTGCATTGAGCGGTACTCATGGCGCCGTTGTAAAATTCGAAGTGCAGATAACCGACTTCGTTGGCTTCTTCGTACCAGATTTCGCGGTAGGTTGCAGCCCCATATTGTTCAAAAGGCGAAAGCGGGACTTCCGGGATGTCGGCGGCGTATTCGCCCATCGCTATACACGCAGGCAGCTTGATAGCGCCTTCAATGGCGGGTTTCAGATGGGTGATCCACACGGCGCCGTCGCCGGTAGCCACGCAGACGGCGGCGTCGCGGCGGGCCAGCAATTGACCGGGCGCCCCCCTGAGCCGGCCTTCCTCCCAGGCGCCGTAGCAGTAGTAGTCGCGACCGTCAAACGACTGCAACACGCCGGGGTCGCTATCGGCGGCGCGCAACTTGCGCAGGATGTCTGCCGTAGCGTCATGCCACAAAAAGGCAAAATCGGACTGGGCAGTCAGCCGCCGGTAAACGCCTTTTTTTTCAACGGGAAAATCCTCGGGCAAAGGGGGAACAAAACTACCCTCCCGGAATTTTTCCACAGCCTCCAGTAGCGCCGCCATGGCCGCTTGCGTCACCTCGTGGCGGTACAGAGCAGCTTTACTGACCTCCCGCACCGGAAACAAACGCGTTGCCCAGACGGGTCCGGCATCCATTTTTTCAACGGCTTGCAGGATCGTAACGCCCCATTCCTCACGCCGGTCCAATACCGCCCAATCCAGCGAAGCGCCGCCGCGGTCGCCGACGATGCCAGGGTGGATGATCAGGCAAGTATGATTTTTCCAGATAGCTTCGGGAAGTTTTTTCTTTAAAAACGGACAAATGATCAGCTCGGGCCGGTAATCCTCCACCGCCTGAATCATAGCTTCGTCGTTGGTCGCAATTTGCACCTTCACCTGGCAATCAAGCCGGTCGAGTTCAATCCAGGCGCGTTGTGCCATGCCGTTAAACGCCGTTGTGATAAACAGGATTTTCATAACTACTCCTGCAAAGCCATACCTGAAAAATGGTAATACGCTGCGCAGGCGCCTTCGGAAGAGACCATCGGGGCGCCCAGCGGGTTCTCGGGCTTGCATTTTTTGCCAAAATTGGGGCAGTCGAAGGGCTTTTTAATGCCTTTCATGATCTCTCCGGCCATACACTCGGGGTTTTCCACGGGTTTGCCGACCTTAATATCAAACTTGCGCTCGGCGTCGTAGTCGGCCAGGCTCTCCTTTACTTTATATCCGCTCATGGGAATCATCTCCATGCCGCGCCAGAGCCGGTCGGCCACTTCGAATACCTGGTAAATAGTTTCCTGCGCCGCGAGATTGCCCTCTTCGCGCACCATACGCGCGTATTGGTTCTCCAGTTCGGCCCGTCCTTCTTCGAGTTGTTTGACCGTCATGTAAATGCCCTGCAGCAGGTCGACAGGTTCAAAACCCGTCACGACGACAGGCACGCGGTGTTTTTCCACCAATGGATAATATTCGTAAATGCCCATGATCGTACATACGTGCCCCGCCGCCAAAAATCCGTCAACGCGGCTTTCGGGGTCGTTCATGATGGCCTCGATGGCAGGCGGCACCAGCACATGAGAGGCCAGAATGCTGTAATTGGACAGGCCCTGTTTTTGGGCCATCAACACCGACAGGGCGTTGGCGGGGGCCGTAGTTTCGAACCCTACAGCGAAAAAGACCACCTGCTTATCGGGATGCCTGGCGGCAATTTGAACGGCTTCCAGCGGAGAATACAAAATACGGATATCGGCGCCGCGGGCTTTGGCGTCGAGCAGACTGTCTTTCGAACCCGGCACGCGCAGCATATCGCCGAAAGAGCAGATCACCACGCCCTGGTCGGCCAGCCAGACGGCCTTGTCGATGATATCGACTGGCGTAACGCACACCGGGCAGCCCGGGCCGTGGATCATATTTATTGATTGGGGTAATAACTGCAAAATACCGTTTTTGACCAGGCTGTGGGTTTGTCCGCCACAGACTTCCATAATTGACCAGGGGCGGGTGACCAGCCGGTGTATGGCCTCCAGGTATTGCTCCACTACTTCCGCATCGCGGTATTCTGACAAAAACTTCATGGCTGCGACAGGTTGTTGACGTTGTCAATTTACGCTATTTTCTTTTTCTACCCGACTCCCCCGCGTAATTTTTGTTTCTCAAAAGCCCGCACCGCTTGCAAATGACATTTATCACCGGCTTTTAATGCAAAAAATCAGTTTGGCATTCGCCAAAAAAACTTATATCGCAATAAATCCTATGGTTATGGCATGGGTAATAGTAGCGGTTGTCATTCTGACCTTGTTGGCCATCTTGATGTGGCTTCCTCTTGAATTGGAAATTGATTCTTCAAAAGACGTGTATCACGCCGGCTGGTGGCCGGTGCTCGACTTTGACGTCATCCCGAATGCAGAGGGGGTGAGTTGGGGATTTAAATTATTCAACAGAAAAATCCAGCTTACCGGCGCTGCAAAAAAGGAAGCCAAAACCGCAAAGAAACCTGCCAAAAAGGGCCGCCCCTTCCCTACCCGGCTGGTTTGGCCTTTGTTAAAAAACCTGCCGCGGGCGTTCAGCGTCAAGCGATTGAGCATCAACTGGGATACCGGCGATTTCGTGCGTAACGCCCACCTGTACCCTTTATTTTACCTTTGGAGCAGCAGGAGCCCGATGCAATTGGGCATCAACTACATGGGGCGCCAGGAAGTATGTATTCACGTACAAACGCGCCTGTACCGGTTGGCGCAGGCGTTTTTGCGCGCTTATTTTTCATATAAATTCAAATAGCCATGAAATCCAATTATGATGAAGTGCTGGCAAAAGTCACGGAATTCCTGACTAATGAGGCACGTACGGAAACCGTCGTGGGCAAAGAATTCAAACTCGGCGAATTCACCTGCGTACCTGTTATTCGTGTTGGTTTAGGCTTCGGATTCGGCGGCGGCGAGGGCGGCGATGAAAAGCAGGCTCACGGCTTCGGCAGCGCCAGCGGCGGCGGTGTTGGCATTGAACCGCTCGGCTTTTTGGTAACAAGAGGCATGGAAATTTCATTTGTACCCGCAAGAGTAAGCAAAGGGCTGTCGGCAGCCATGGAAAAAGTACCCGACGTACTGGAAAAATTCCTGATTGCCAGGGAAAAAGAAATGGCGCACTCCAACTAAATTAATCCATAACTGTTCATTAATCGCCGCCGGCAGGCGCTGAAACCGCTTCCCGGCGGCTTATTTTTTCTTTATGCTGCGCTGGATTTTGATTTCGCTGCTATTATTCCTCGCCGCAGGCGCTTTTTACGGCGGCATTGCCATGATACTCCATCCCGACGGGCAACTGCTGCAAGCTACGCCTGATATGCTCATTGGCTCGCCGTTTGGGAATTTCCTCTTTCCCGGCATCATCTTGCTGATATTCAACGGCGTCATTCCGCTAGTTGCCGCCATCGGCCTGTTGTTTAAAATACCTGCCGCCCCTTTGCCCTGGCTGCCCTGGTTCAATACCCAACACTGGAGTTGGTCGCTGGCGCTGGCCTCCGGATTAATACTGACAATCTGGATCGCCGTGCAAATTGCCATGATAGGCTATTGGAAAGAGTTTCCGATACAAGCGGTTTACGGCGGGCTGGGGGTATTGATTATCGCGCTTTGCTGGGCGGAAAAACCTCAACACACTTTAACAGCCAAGGCATAGCGATTTGTGCGGCTTTGCGTGGCGTCATAGCCTTTTTTTGCGAGTAATGGGCACTCAACCCTGCTAAACATCGTATTTTTGCCTCGCAAAAACAACTATCATGAATCGTTTGGCACTTTTAATATTGTCCTTGTTCTCAATTTGCTACACCGGACAGACCCAGGAATCGACTGAAATTCAAATACATATCGATGGACTATCAGCCGGCAAGGCTTACCTTATCGGCGTGTATGCCGACCAGAATTTCCGGGCAGACTCAGCGGCGGTAGACGCAACTGGGCAGATGGTCTTTTCAAGAAGCGAACCCTATAAACCAGGACTTTACTACGTGCTGTTTGCCGATAATACCAATATTCAACTATTGATCGACAAAGACCAGCGTTTCAGTTTGCGCAGCAAAAAAGGCCTGCTGGCGGAAAGTATGCAGGTCGAGGGCAGCCTCGACAACGATTTGCTATATAAAAGCCTGCGCTACGACGCCGACTTCCAGCGCCGCTACAATACGCTGGCAGAAGAGCTGAAAAAACTAAATGCCAATAGCGCCGCTCATGCCGACATCAAGTCCCAACAAAACAAGTTGGCAGCCGATCGCAAAGCCTATCTGGAGGCCGATTTCAGCCAATACGGCGATACGTTTTACGCTAAATTCAAAAAAGCCGGACAAAACCCCGAACTGCGCGACGCGCGACTGCCCGACGGCAGCCCAAACGGCCCGCTGCAGGTGTATTATTTTAAAAGAGATTTATGGGAGAACGTCGACTTCCGGGATGTCAGGCTTTTGTATACGCCCGTAGTGGCCAACAAACTCAAACGATATATCACCGAACTCACTGTGCAACACCAGGATTCCATCATCAGCGCCGCAAAGTACCTGATCGATAAAACCCTCGATGCGCCCGAGTACTACAAGTTTTTCGTCAACTGGATTGCTCTGAAATACGAACCAACTAAAAGTTCGCTGATGGACGCCGAGGCCGTCTACGTGGCGATGATCCAGAATTACATTACCTACGAACGCGCTTTCTGGAGCGATTCCACCAATATATGGCGCTTACAGGAACGCGCCAAGGAGATGTCGGCCAGCCTGCTTGGCAAAAAGGCGCCCAATGTAACCGCCAATGATGTCAGCGGCACGCCCCGCTCAATTTACGATATCAAAGCGCCTTATATCGTGGTGTTTATGTACAACCCCACTTGCCACCATTGTATCGAAGAAACGCCCAAACTGGTGTCGTTATACAAGGAATGGAAAGATAAAGGCCTGGAAGTCTACGGCATCGCTCTGGATACCGACGACAAAGAGTGGAAGGCTTTCCTCCAGGAATACCAAGTGCCCTGGATAAACGTGCACGATCCCACCAACCGCTCGGTTTACGCCAAATATTTTGTCGATATCACCCCGGAATTATACGTAATCAACCCGGAGCGAAAGCTTATTGCCAAAAACATCAAGGTGGCGCAACTAGAGGAAGTGCTCAGGCGGGACATGGGAAATTGAGGAATACCATCGGCTGACACTTGTCGGCTAATACTCCACCCTGTCTCCTTTCTGCTTCCATTCCTCAAAAACCCGTATGGCTTCTTCGCGCAGCAATTGCGTCATAGGAATTTTTCGAGAGGAAAGCGGAAGTTGAATTTCCTCATAAATAAAACTATCGTCAAAACCGGCATGAGAGGCGTCGTCGCGGGTACAGGCGTAAAATACATGGCTCGGCCGCGCCCAATAAATGGCGCCCAGGCACATGGGGCATGGCTCGCACGACGTAAAAAGCACACAGCCCTCGAGCTGAAAAGACTTCAGGTGGCGGCAGGCATCGCGGATGGCTACAATCTCGGCGTGCGCCGTCGGGTCATTGGATGAAGTTACCTGGTTATTACCGCGCCCGATAATTTGTCCGTCTTTGATTACCAGGGCGCCAAAAGGGCCGCCTTCATTGCGCACCATGCCATCCCTGGCAAGTTGAATGGCGCCGAGCATAAAATCAGCTTTGTCATCCTGCATAATTCGTCATTTTGAAGCGGAGCAAATGTAGCAATTTCAGGCGATTGCGCACCGCAAGAAATCCAGGGAGGTGATCAATGTCAGCTACCTGAATTGTTTTCCTCCCTAATTTTATGATGAGAAAACTTATTCCTTATCACTAAACACAAGCTACATGAAGACGCTCCAACTTGTTACAATAGTAGGCGCGCTGGCGTTACTTTTCAACGGCTGTCAAAAGGATGAGCTACTAGACAACAACCCGGATTTATCAGCTCCTATTGAGCAAAGAATAAATTGCGATGCCGCCGCTGCTATAGACCAGGCATCCGCCATTATCAGCGAACTGTCGGGGGCCGGGCTATTTACGGGTACCGGCTTTTTGAACCGGCTCAATACCATAGAACATAAAATAAACGCCGGGCAGACCGCCGTAGCTGTAAATTTGATCCACAGCATGTTAAACGTATTTGACGCCATGCACCGCAATGGGGTAATAAATGATGAACAATACGCTTTGCTGTCAACAGCGCTGACCCGCATTATCGGCGCCGCCAACGGGGAAGGTATGTTTACTGATCCTCGCGACGGCCAATCATACCGATGGGTGCTTTTACCCGATTGCCAGATTTGGATGGCCGAAAACCTCAATTTCGCTACACCCGGTTCGTGGTGGTACAATAATAACCCCGCCAATGGCGAAGTGTATGGCAGGTTATACACCCATAGCGCCGCCATGCAGGCTTGCCCCGAAGGCTGGCGCCTGCCTACCTACCTGGAATGGCAAACGATGACCAATTATTACGGCGGTTTGTCACTGGCAGGTGGAACCGACCCCGAAGCAGCCTATGCCAGCCTGATATCGCCCATCCACGGAGGCAACGGCGCCAGTGGATTTGATGCTGTTCTGGGCGGCGTATATTACAATGGCAACTCAGAGGCATTGGGAGAAGCAGGCGTTTATTGGACCAGCACGCCGTTTAATGTCAACTTGTACTGGCGATTGCTGTTTAGCGCCCAAAACCAGTTTATTCAACCCGCAGCCGCCACGGCTACTCCATCTTTGGGTTATTCCTGCCGCTGTATCATGGGCGATCCTCCTACCCAGCCGGTTGTAGTCAGCAACGGCAATACCAATTTCTGCAGCTATGAAGTGCCTACTCCGACAGAACCGAATTGTACGGGGCCGGTGCAGCTAATACTCAACGTTAGCAGTACATGCAGCGGATCAGTTTTAGAAGAAGTTGTGCTTTATCTATACAACTATAACCAGTCAACTACCGGCTATACCTTTACCCCGCCGGATGCTTCGGGCAACTTTGTGATCAATATGCCAAACGCACCGCTAGGCGCCCATAAATTCAGGATAAAAGCGAGCGATAATTGTGGGAATATAAACTATAGCGAGGTAAGCTTTACCTTAAATGATTGCAAATCACCCGTACCGATCTGTATCAATGGCCTGGTGGCAAGTCTAACCTACCAGGAAATCGACAATCAGTGGATGCCGGCTATACAGCTTTCCCCATTTGACTTTCTTGCAGCTACGATTAATGACTGCTCATTGCCCCTGACCTATTATATTATCAAAGTGAAAGAACTCCCCGGTCAAACACTGGCTAATCTGACCGCCGAATGGTTGACTCCCGAGCGAACAAGCGCTGTTTTTACCTGTGAAGACGAGGGCGTACAACAAATTGGCCTGGTAGTGCGAGATGCGGCAGGCAATTTTGATTATTGCGAGACGTATGTTGTAATTGGGGACGGCCAGTCCTTGTGTGATGAATAAAAAATTCAAAGAGCCATCCTTGATGCCGTGATAAGGATGGCTCTTCTTTCATAAAATAACGATCATTTTTTTTAGCATTAATCCTCGGTAGGCATACCAATACAATGCCATTTCCTGCCGGTTCTTCATTCTGCAATTATCGTCTTCGTTGACATAATGCGCCAGGATGCCCAGCGTTGCAATGCTGGGGTTAATCCGCTGCGGCGTTTCCTCCAATACGGCTCTTACATACGCGCTCAGTGTCTTGTAACTCAACAACTCTCCGGTACTTTCGTAGATCAGCCCGCTAAGGCTGACGGCTTTGCTGTAGTAGAGGGGGGTAAGCTTTTCGCAAAACGCCTTGCTGTGCACCTTGGCCAACAAATCGGCAAAGATGAGGTAATCAGGATGACTCATCGTTCATGGATTTGGGTCGTTCATTAATACGACTAATCCCGTTCAAATTACAAAAAAATTTTGATTTCCAGCAGATTTCCAACAGGTTTCCAAGGCATTTCCGGCTTTTAGCCGTGTAAAAGCCTAGTTTTAGCCCAATTTTTAACATAAAATTCCTGATCGAATGAAAAAATTGATACACCTGGCGCCCATATGCGCATTGACAGCAGTTATGACATTTTATACCCACCACACTATGGCACAGGGTAACTCGGGCGCTAACCCCGAATTTGTTTTATTCAAATATTACAACTCAACACCCGGCAATGTGCTGCCTATTTCTACTGTGGGCGATTCGCTGGGTACTATTTATTTCAAAGCAAAACCGGTCAACGGCTCGCCATTCCGTACAGGGGTTTCTATCCAGTCGCTTTTCGAAGGCCCCACCAGCGCCACTCAACTGCCCGCTACGCTTGTATTCCGCACAGGGGCAATGCAACAGCAAAACCGCATGGCCATTACCTCGCAAGGCCTGGTTGGCATCGGCACCCTCACACCGCAATTCAACCTGCACACCGTGGGAAATACCCATACCACCGGCGATTTTTACGGGCGCATCCATTTTGATAAAAACCAATTGACCGACGATCCTCCTATATCATATTTTGACGAGGCGTATTTCGAGCTTAAGCAAAGAGCTGTCTTGGGCGTTCCGGGCGGACTTGGTGCAACCGACGGCGGATTGCTCTCTATGGGGCCCGGCGGCGATAGCTACGATCACCAACTGTTTTTCGGCGACGACGGCATCTACGCCCGCCGCGAAACGGGCGGTAATGCGTCCTGGACCATGCCCTGGTACAAAATGCTCACCGGCGAAGATATCAACGGCGATCCCAACCGTATTGCCAAATTCACTGCCCCTCACTCCCTGGGCAATAGCCAATTGTGGGACGACGGCGCGCAGGTGGGCATCGGCACTACAACACCCACCGCCGGCTTTTTCCTCGACATTTTCGGCAATACCCGCGTTGGCGGCAACTTCAACGCCACCGGCACAGGCCACTTCGACGGCAAAGTCACCATCGGCACCAATAATACGCCGCTTATGCAGGGCGTTGTCAATACCTCGGGATATCATCTATTTGTAGAAGGCGGTATCCTCACCGAAGAAGTGCTGGTGCGCACCGGCTGGGCCGATTATGTTTTTGATAAAAATTACCAATTAAATAGTCTGGACGATGTGGCCCAACATATCGAACAAAAAGGCCATCTGCCCGGCATGCCCTCGGCAGCGCAGGTAGAACAGGAAGGCCTCAAGCTGGCCGAAAACGCCGTTAATCAGCAGGTAAAGATCGAAGAACTATTCCTTTACCTGATACAAATGGACAAAGAGGTCAAAGCGCTGAAGGCTGAAAATGCCGAACTCAAGGAGAAGGTAGCCGAATTGGAAAAGCGATAAGCGAAGCCCATTTATTAATCATTCACCAAAACCTGAATGAAATGAGAGTAGCAGGTATTATTGCCCTGTTGTTGCTGGCTTTCGCTTCTGTCCATGCACAGACTTACCGGGCTATTATTGAAAAAAATGCCCAAAAGTCTTTTCAGGAAATCAGAAAAGAAGTGGAAACCTACTACGCCGGCAAAGACAAAGGGCGCGGTTCAGGATATAAACAATTCAAACGCTGGGAATACTTCAACGCCCGGCGGCTCGATGAAAACGGCCGCCTCCAGAATGTCCCCAAGCGATTGCTGGATGAATTTACCCGGTACCAAACAGCCTACGTTCAACCTCCCGATCTAAATTTCGATTGCGAATGGGAATCGCTCGGCGGCCAGGCCTATGAAGTCATCTCCAGCGGCCACAACGGCGGCCTCGGGCGCGTCAATTGTATCGTACTCGACCCCGCCGACGCCAACATCATCTATGCCGGCACACCCGCCGGCGGCCTTTGGCGCACCACCAGCAGCGGCGGATGGAATCCGGGAAGCCCCAATACGTCGTTTTGGACGCCGCTGTCAGACGGGTTGCCCAATATCGGCATTTCAGGCATCGCTATCGACCCGACATCGCCAATGGGATCCCGAACGATCTACATCCTCACCGGCGACGGCGACGGCACCGACAATCCTTCGCTCGGCGTACTCAAATCACTCGACGGCGGCGCCACCTGGTACCAAACCGGGCTGAGCTGGGGCACGCTCGATTTTGAGTATGGCTACAAACTGGTCATGCATCCCGAAAATGCCAACATACTCTTCGCAGCCACCACCGATGGCATTTACCGCACGCAAGACGCCGGCATTACCTGGACGCAAGAACTCGGCGGCCGCATCTACGATATCGAATTCCGCCCAGGAACCCCCGATACGATGTACGCAGTAGGCCCAAATTCTTTTTTCAGATCAATTGACGGCGGCCTCAACTGGACGCCCAACAACACGCTGGGCTGCGCGCCCACGCCCTCGGGCATACGCATGGCCTTGGCCGTTACCCCCGCCGATCCAGATTTCGTATACGTGCTGGCCGGAGGCAACCTGCTCGACGGTATGGGCAACGCTATGGCGGGCACCTTCACTGGCGTCTTCCGCTCAACTGACAGCGGCGCCTGCTTCAACACCCGTTCAACGACGCCCAATATCCTCGACGGCTCTACCGGCGGTACGGATACCCGACAGCAGGCAGGCTACGACCTCTGCATAGCCGTCTCGCCTACCGACGAAAACGAAGTCCACGTAGGCGGCATCAACTCCTGGCGCTCTCTCGACGGCGGCCTAACCTGGACCATCACCGCCCATTGGAATGAAGCCTCAGCCGGCGCCGGCGACTACAACCACGCCGACGTGCACGCCATGGAGTACATCGGCAATACCCTGTATTCCGGCACTGACGGCGGCATTTGGATCACCACCAATGAAGCCGGCGACTGGCAGAATATCTCCCAGGGACTTAAAATCAGCCAATACTACCGAATCGGCGTCTTCAGCGACAGCGGCGTTGATTATGTGGTGGGCGGTACACAAGACAATGGCCTCAACCAATATAGAAATAGCGGCGGCGGCTTCAGCAATCTGGAACATTGGGAAGGCGGCGACGGCTTCGAATGCTCTATCGACGTAGCTGACGATTTTGTCTTCGGCGCCACCCAAAACGGACGCATCTGGCGGCACAACTACGTCACCAATGCTTTTACAGAAGTCTCGCCCAACGATACCGGCGCCTGGCTCACGCCCCATGCGTTCGATCCGCCCAACGACGCCATCCTCGCCGGTTATACCGATGTGTTGCGCTCTACCAACCACGGCGGCGCCTGGACCGACATCTCCAACGGGCAGATCGGCAACGGGCTCTGCTCTCAAATCACACTTGCTCCATCCAACAGCAATGTGATCTATGTAGCGGTTGATAATATGCCCGGCGCCAGCTTGTTTCGCACTACCAACGGCGGTACCAACTGGAACAATATTACCGGTACGCTGCCTGTGGCCAATAATATCATCACCTATATCACTGTAGATCCCAATAACCAGGACAGAGTATGGATTACCCTCGGCGGCTTCGTGCACCGCACCGACCCCACCGAGGGTTTCCAGCCCGGTGACAAGGTGTTTTTCTCGCCTGACGGCGGCGCCACCTGGAACAACATCAGCGGCACGCTGCCCAATATCCCCGCCAACTGCATCGTATACCAAAACGGCAGCAACGACGGACTTTACCTGGGCATGGACGTAGGCGTGTACTACCGCGACAACAGCATGACCGACTGGATTTTGTTCAGCAACGAGCTACCCAATGTCATTATCAGCGAACTCGATATCAACTACGCCACCGGCAAAATCTACGCCGGCACTTTCGGCCGGAGCATCTGGTGTTCCGACCTGTTTAGCGCCTGCAACCGCGACTGCCTGAATTGTCCCACATTTGCAGGCGTACAGTCGCCCTCAAATACTTACAGCTCCGAAAACTGCATCTACTCCGCAGCCGAAATCTTCGACGACGCCGAAATCAACTACAAAGCGCAAGACTTCGTCCTGCTCCAGGATCGTTTTCACAGCGACGGCGACGACAACTCCGTCTTCCATGCCGCTATTGAGCCCTGTGTGGAAAGCCTCGCCGATCCCGGTTCGCAATGGGCCAACAAACGCGGCTTGCCCGGCTTTTACATCGGCACGCTGCCTGGCGCTACCGCCGCAGGATTCAAGTGGAATCCCTTCGGCGAGCAGCAAAAAGGCAAGGAGCTGGAAGTTTTCCCCAATCCGACAAACGGCCCGCTGCGCCTCAATTTTGAACTGGCCGCCGATGACCAGGTCTTTATCGCCCTTTACGATATGACAGGCAAAAAGATTACCGATATGGAAAGCGGCTCGCTTTTGGGCAAAGGCAAACACCAACGCACTTACGACCTGAGCCAACTCAGCAGCGGCACGTATATCCTAGAGCTGATCTGCAACGGAGAACGACGGTATGAGGCGGTGGTGAAGTACTAGGAAAT
>JRYG01001597.1_pt1 | contig 14297 bp, 13 predicted proteins | sample 235341 | NCBI WGS metagenome assembly JRYG01 (sample SAMN03074218, study PRJNA261478) | activated sludge metagenome | biome: Wastewater Treatment Plant; feature: Wastewater; material: Activated sludge; isolation source: activated biomass of a wastewater treatment plant treating hydrocarbon... ... | reverse complement strand
GAGACGAGACGTTCCGTCTCGTGACGGTTTTTCGGGGCATGACGGGGCGTCGGGTTCCGCGCCGCGGATCCGGCCTCAGGTGGTGTTTCCCCAGAGGGTGGCCGTGAACGACCTGGGACCGCCGTGGTCGCGGTGTTCGCAGAGATAGATGCCCTGCCAGGTGCCGAGGTGCAGCCCGCCGTCCCGAACCGGAAGGGTGAGATCGAACCCGGTCAACGCACCCTTGAGATGCGCGGGCATGTCATCGGGCCCCTCGAGCGTATGAGTCCACCGGTAACCGTCCGGATCCTCCGGGACCGCCGCGTCCACCCATGTCCGGAAGTCTGTCCTGACATCCGGCGAGGCGTTCTCATTAAGGGTCAGGGAAGCCGAGGTGTGGCGGATCATCAGGTGAAGCAGCCCGATCTCGAACTGCTTCAGTTCGGGCAGGGCGGCTTCGACTTCGCGGGTGACCAGGTGAAAGCCCCGCGGCCTGGGTTCCAGCGAGAAATCCCGTTGGAACATGCGGGCCTCAGGCCCGTGACATGTATTCGGCGGTCTCCGTGTTGACCTTGATCACTTCGCCCTCGTTGATGAAGAGCGGAACCTGGATCTCCACCCCGGTTTCGAGGGTGGCCGGCTTGGTGCCTCCCCCGGACGCGGTGTCGCCCTTGAGGCCCGGCTCGGTCTTCACGACCTTCGCCTCGATCGAGCTCGAGACCTGGACGTCCGAAGGGTTCTCATCCACGAAAAGGACGTCGACCTCGTCGTTCGGCTGGATCCAGCGCATCGCGTTCGCGGCGATCTCGGCCGGGATCTCGATCTGGTCGTAGCTCTGGTTGTCCATGAAGACGACCGCGTCTCCCGACTCGTAGAGGTACTGCATCTTCTTGGACTCGGTGCGGACAGGCCGGAACTTCTCACCGGCGCGAAAGGTCTTGTCGATCACCCCGCCGTCCTCGATGCGACGAAGCTTGGTCCGGACGAAGGCGCCGCCCTTTCCCGGCTTCACGTGCTGAAACTCGATGATTCGCATGATCTTGCCTTCAACCTCGATATGCGAACCGTTGCGGAAATCACTAGTGCTGATCACGGCAAATGATTCTAGAGGCCTTCATTCATAATGGCTTCATGACGACGACTCCTCCGCTGCTCGACGAATTGCTCCGCACCCCTGGCCCCTCCGGATACGAGGCACCCGCCGCCGAGGTCTGGCGCAAGGCCGCCTCTTTCGCCGAGCTCACCACCGACGGACTGGGATCCAGCGTCGCCACCATCCCCTCCTCCGACTCCAGTGAAGGTGCACCGCTGCTCGCGGTGGTCGGTCACATCGACGAGATCGGACTCGTAATCACCCACATCGACGAAAAGGGCTTCCTCTACTTCGCGCCGATAGGCGGCTGGGACCCGCAGATCCTGGTCGGTCAGCGGGTAACCGTGACCGGTAACGACGGCCCCGTTCCCGGAGTGGCGGGCCGAAAGCCGATCCACCTGCTCGAGCCCGAGCAGCGCAAGAAGGTCGTCCAGCTGAAGGAGATGCACATCGACATTGGGGCCGACGATCGCGAGGACGCCGAGAGGATGGTCAGCGTCGGCGATCCGGTCGTGATCGATTGCGAGCCCCTGGAAGTCGCGGGAGGCCGCCTCGTCTCCCGGTCCATGGACAACCGGCTCGGCTCATACGTCGCCCTCGAGACAGCCCGGCGCCTGCACGAGAACGCGAAGGCGAAGGTCCGCTTTGCGGGCGTCGCGGCAGTGCAGGAGGAAATCGGCCTTTTCGGTTCTCGCACCGCGGCCTTCACCGTCCGGCCCGACCTTGCGGTGGCGATCGACGTGACCCATGCCACCGACGCCCCCGGTATCGACGAGAAGGAGGTCGGCAGCCACCCGTTCGGGTCCGGACCGGTCATCGGCAGGGGCTCCACCCTCTCCCCCCGTGTCTATGAACTGCTCCGCGAGACCGCAGAAAAGGCCGGCATCGACTACTCGGTCGGCGCCAGCGGCAACTCCACCCACACCGACGCCGACTCCCTCCAGATCTCCAGGACCGGCATCCCCACCGGTCTCGTCTCGATTCCGCTGCGTTACATGCATTCGCCGGTCGAGATGGTCGATCTCGCCGATGTCGAAGCCACGGTGGAGCTGATGGTCGCCTTCGCCGAGGGACTCGACGCCTCGGTTGACCTTTCGCGCTGAGCGGGGACGAGCGGCCGCCATCAGGTACGCGTCTGTTCGATTTCCGTACGGAATCGTTCAGGATGCAGCCGGTTTCGGGGGCGCAACTTCCGGGTTCAATCCGGTCTAGTATCTGTGACACAAGTCACACGACCGGTCTTTGGTTGCCGGCCGACAAACGAGAGCCGGGTCGTCCAACCGGCACCAGCAACGAGAGGGAGTTACACGGAGAGATGAATCACCACCTGGGAATCCCGAACGCGCGCCGCTGGGCGGCTTTGGCGTTCGCCCTGATCATGGCCTTTGCACTGATGGCATCGTTCGCCAGCAGCCAGGCCGAGGCGGGCAAGAAGAAGAAGGCGAAGCCGGCGAATGTTTCGTTGACGGTCGTGACCACCAACCAGCAGCAGCTTCTGAATCAGAAGAAGCTGTCGGTGAAGGTCAAGTCGACCGGCAAGGCTTCTCCGAAGCTCACTGTCGTCAGTGGCGGCAAGAGCAACTACTTCAGGGCCATGACGGTGAAGTTCAAGAAGAAGGGCACCAAAACGGTGAAGCTCGCCCTGACTTCGAGTGGCCGCACGGCTCTCGGGAAGTGTGGCGCGAAGACCGTGACGGTCAACGCGGCCTACAAGAAGGGCAAGAAGAAGGCCAGGGCCAAGAGGAAGAAGACCCTCGCGAAGTGGGCCGGCAACCCGAACTGCATCGAGTACGTCCAGGTCGATCTCGGCGACAACCCCGAAACCTGCGACTTCCTCGACCAGACCGTCTGCCTGCAGCCGTTCCCGAACGACTACTACACGGTCAACGACCCGTCGACTCCGACCGGCAAGCGTCTCAACCTTGATCCGACCTCGACGCCGACCAACAGCGGTAACCCGACTCCGACCAACCTCGATGTCACCGACATCAACCGCGCGGACGGTTTCAGCCCCGGCAACCAGATCATCATCAAGATCCCGGGACTCGACACCCCTGCGGCGTTCAACAACACCGGCCTCGTTCCGCTCGAGGACATCAGCGACTACAAGCGGGCCGACCAGCCCGTCCTGCTGATCGATGCGGAAACCGGCGAACGCCAGGCGATCTGGGCCGAGCTGGACTCGAACCCGACCACGGTGGATCCGACCTACGGACCTGACGGTCCCGACCCGGGCAGCGATCCTGACCTGGTCGATCCGGGTGGAATCAACACCAACCCGACCAACACCGAACCGGTCAACCTGATCATCCGTCCGGCCAAGAACCTCGAGTACGGCCATCGCTACATCGTTGCCTTCCGCAACCTGAAGGACGGAAGCAACAACCCGATCGCCGCACCACTCGGTTTCCAGGTCTACCGCGACAACCTGCCAACCAGGCAGGATGTCGTCGAGAACCGTCGCGATCACATGAACTCGGTGATAAACGACCTGGTCAACAAGGCCGGTGTCGAGCGTTCCAGCCTCTACATGGCATGGGACTTCACCGTCGCATCGCGCGAAAGCATCACCGGCCGCGCACTGGAGATCCGCGACGATGCCTATGAGCGTCTCGGTGACACCAACCTGGCCGACCGGAAGATCCAGGGCTCGAGCCCCGACGTGGACGTGCTCGCTTTCTGCGACCCGACCACCGATCCGGTTGGTTCCGCCTGCGGAAACAACTACCCGGGCATCAACAGCTACAACCCCGGAAACCCGACCACCTCTCCGACCCCGGGCTCCGGGATTCTGAGGACCTTCGTCGGATACATCCGGGACGTCCCCTGCTACCTCGACCAGGACGGTTGCCCGTCAGGGGCGAAGTTCGCCTTCAACGGCAACGGCGAGCTGACGTGGAACCCGGCCTTCACGACCGACGTTCCGTTCCGCTGCATCGTTCCGAACTCGGTGATCCAGGGCGGCAACATCGTGCCCGGTGGCACAGGTACCTACGGCCACGGCCTGCTGGGCAGCCTGAACCAGATCAACGCGACGGTAACCGCCGCCAACCGGACCAACTCCACCTGGTGTGCTACCAACTGGGTTGGCTTCTCGGACGGCGACATCGGACTGATCATCCAGTCGTTGATGAACATGTCCAACTTCAACAAGGCTGTGGACCGGATGCAGCAGGGATTCGTCAACTTCATGATGATCCAGCGTGCCCTGATCCACCCGAACGGGTTCGCGGCCGATCCGGCCCTGACCATTGATCCCGACGGCCCCGGTGGCAACCCCGCTGCGTCGGTGATCGACACCAGCGCCGGCGCCGACACCCGTGGCTATTACTACGGGATCAGCCAGGGCGGCATCATGGGTGGTGCGCTGACCGCGCTCGACCCCGATGTCGACTACGGCGTGCTCGGAGTCCCGGGCATCAACTACTCGACCCTGCTCCGCCGTTCGGTGGACTCCGACGAGTACTTCAAGGATCCGACCATCGGTCTCTACAAGAACTACCCCGACCTCGCGTCGCGTCCGCTGTTGCTCGCTCTCATGCAGCTGCTGTGGGACCGCGGCGAGGGCAACGGGTACGCCGAGGCGATGACCGACAACCCGCTGCCGAACACCAACGATCACGAGGTCCTGCTCCAGTTGGCGCTTGGTGACCATCAGGTCACCAACTACGCGGCCGAGGTCGAGGCCCGCACCATCGGCGCGGTCCGTTACGCGCCTACCCTGGTGCCGGCACGGACCTGGGATCTGGACTACGAGGCTCTGCCTCCGATCACCAGCTACCCCGCTGGCCCGGACGAGAGCTACATGGTCTACTACGCCAGCGGCCCGCCCGAGTTCACGGGTACCCGTGGTATCGGCACCGGCATGCCGCCGCTCGAGAACGTGCCTCCGCGGCCCGAATGGGGCTTCGGACGCGACCCGCATGGTGATCCCCGCGCCGCAGACGACGCAAACGATCACATCGAGACGTTCTACTCGAACGGCACCATTGACGAGTGCCCCGGGATGGACGGCTACTGCTTCGCCAACGGCTGGGACGGTACTTCCGGCCTGTAGCCAGCGGCAAGGCATCACACGAGAACGGGGCCCCGCGGGGCCCCGTTTTCTTTGCATCGTCCGGCACCGCCTGGCGGCGGCCGATGCAATGAAAAGACCGGCCCCCTCAGGCCGGTCTTTTCGTCTGCACCTCTCTCCTCAAAAACTCCCTCGCCATATTGCTCTGGAGTCCCCTCCCCACTCGTGACAGAAGCAACGTCGTCTGTGTGACGGGCATCACACTATAGAGGATCGTTACGAATGATGCGTTCTCCTCAAACGAATGTAAGTTCCTTGGTCAGCGGACTGAGGTTCCGGGCCACCCCGTCATGGCCGACCACGACCAGATCCTCGATCCGGACACCCGTGGCGCCGGAGACATAGATGCCCGGCTCGACCGTGACCACCTCGCCCGCAATCAGTTCGTCATCGCTGCTCGGGCCGAGCCTCGGCGCCTCGTGGATCTCGAGTCCCACGCCGTGGCCCAGTCCGTGTCCGAAGTTGTCGCCGAACCCGGCCTCACGGATCAGGGCCCGCGCAACCTCGTCAACCGCCGAGCCGCCGGCTCCGGCCCTGACCGCGGCCAGACCGGCCTCGTTGGCCCGCAGCGTCACTTCGTAAATCTCGAGCGAGAGATCGTCGAGTTCAGCCTCGGAACCCGTGGCGAAGGTCCTGGTGCAGTCCGAGCAGTAACCGTCGAGGCGGACACCCATGTCAACCGTGACCAGTTCACCGGGCCTGATCTCGCGGGGCCCCGGCTCGGCATGGGGCGAAGCCCCGTTGGGACCGGAGGCGACGATCGGCGGGNNACCTTGCCTCCCGCCTCGACCAGTTCCGCCCCGGAGGCGGCTTCGCGAAGCTGGTTGGCCGTCCGGACCGTCACCTGGTCGTCTTCGAACCCGACCGTGCCGGTCAGTTTCCCGGCCAGGCCCTCGAGCCACTGTCCGGAAACGATCTCGACCTCCCACCCCTCGAGCCCGGCGACCCGCTCCGCGTAGCGAAAGTCGGTCAGGAATACCCGGTGGTCCCGGCCGACCAGACAGGCGCCGTTCGTGCCCGTGAATCCGGTCAGGTACTCGACGTTGGTCAGGTTGGTGACCAGCAGGCTGTCGATTGCCGATTGCTCGGGACCGGCCGTCGCGAGTTCCGCCGCAAGCCGCTCCGCGCGGCGGGAGAAGGCGTCGCTCATTCGACGCCTCCGTTCATGCCCCGAGGCGGTCGGCGAGCAACCTCAGGGCTTCCTGATAGCCCTCCACGCCCTTGCCGCTGATCTTCGCTTCGACCATTCCGTCGAAGACGGAAACCCGGCGCCAGTCTTCACGGTTCTCTACGTCGGACAGGTGGACTTCGACGGTAGGGACCGGATCAACCGCCAGAGCATCCCCGATCGCCCGGCTGTAGTGGGTCCATGCCCCGGCGTTGATGATCGCGCCGTCGGCGGTTTCCGAGACGCGGTGGAGGTAGCCGCAGAATTCGGCCTCCGAATTGGTCTGGAAGAAGATCGGCTCCAGTTCGAGCTCCGTCGCCCAGCCCTTGATGCGGTACTCCAGTTCGGAAAGGCTGGCGCCACCGTAAAGGTCGGGGTCCCGCCTTTCCAGGACGTCGAAGTTGACGCCGTGGAGCACGGCGATCCGGTTGTTGGCACGGCTCATGGCAGCAACTCCTCAACGGCGGCGAGGATGGCGGAATCCTCGACCGGTCGGTCTATCAGCGGTTGTCCGGGGACGTTCAAGAGGACGAAGCCTACCCCGCGGGCGGTCTTCTTCTTGTCGAACTGGACGGCTTCGACGACGGCCGCGGGATCGACGGCGGGGTCGAGTTCGACCGGGAGCCCGTGGAGCAGATTCCACTCCTTCACCTGCTCACGCAGTGCGTCGGCGCCGGAGAGCCTGAGGGCGGCCAACAGGCCGAGGGCGATCGCCTCGCCGTGACGGTAACGCTCGTAGGCGGTCACCGATTCGATCGCGTGGCCGACGGTGTGGCCGAGGTTGAGCTGGGCCCGCAGGCCGGTGTCCCGTTCGTCCGCGGCGACGACCGCGCACTTGTAGCGGGCGCAGGCGAAGACGAGGTCGGCCCTGGCGAGGATCTCTCCCGGCTGAAGCCCGGAGACTTCCTCCCAGAGGCCTCCACCGGCAAGCAGAGCGGTCTTGACGACCTCTGCCATGCCCGCGGTCAGCTCCTCGGGCGGGAGGGTCGAAAGGGTGTCCACGTCGCTGATCACGGCTGCCGGCAGGTGGAATGCGCCGACGTAGTTCTTGCCCTCGGGCAGGTCGACCCCGGTCTTGCCTCCATAGGCGGAGTCCACCTGGGCGACCAGCGTGGTCGGTACCTGGACCACCGGGATTCCGCGCTGGTAGGTGTGGGCGGCGAAACCGCCGAGATCACCCACGACACCACCACCGAGCGCCACCAGCCGGTCCGAACGGGTCACGCCGGCCCGGGCCATCTCGCGCAGCGACTCGTCGAGCTGGGCCATGTTCTTCGCGGTCTCGCCAGGGGGTACGGTCACGGTTGCGGCGACATCGCCAAGCCGGTCGGCGTAGATCCCTCCGACCGTCGCATCGGTGAAGGCGAATGATCGCCCCCCTCCCGGCATGGCCGGCGAACCTTCGGCGAAAAGGGCCGAGCCGAGCAGTTCGCGTCCGACATAGACCGGATACTCACCGCCTGCGCTCTCCGCCCAGAACATCCGGGTTCCTTCCGGGAGTTGCTGCATGCCCTGAACCGCGTCGTATGCCCGGTCCCAGATCCTCCGCGCGACCCCGGGCAGGATCACGTCGGAAACCGTGTCGTAGAGAGTCTGTCGCCTTTCGAACAGCACACGGAAGGCCGACTCGTCCCGGGCCAGCGGTCGCTTCGAGTTCCGGACGCGCCGCCAGGCGGCATCGGCGCTGATCTCCAGCCAGACCACGGTGTGACCGTCCACGACCAGGGCCTCGCGGATCGCCTCGGACTCGACTGCTCCGCCGCCGAGGGCCAGCGCGTCGATCGTCGGGTCGGCCAGCGCCTCGATCACGAGTTCGCGTTCGAGCTCCCGGAACGCGGCTTCGCCGTCCTGTTCGAAGATGCCGGAGATCGGCCGCCCGGCCCGCTCTTCGATCAGCGAGTCGGCGTCAACGGCATGAAGCCCCTGTGCGGCGAGTTCGACCAGGGCCGTCGACTTTCCGGCGCCCATGAACCCGACCAGGCAGATCATCGCCAGCCGATTCGCTCTTTGTAGGCGTCGATAGCGGCGAGCACGTCATCCATGTGATCGCCTCCGAACTTCTCGCGGTAGGTCTTGACGAGCGCCAGGCTCACCATCGCCTCACCGACCACTGCTGCGGCCGGCACCACGGTCGAATCGGTGCGCTCCTTGTGGGCCTGTGCCGGTTCCCGGGTCGCGGTGTCGACCGAACGAAGCGGCTTGGTCATGGTCGAGATCGGCTTGATCGCGGCCCGCACCGAAAGCGGCATGCCGTTGGTCATTCCTCCCTCGAGACCGCCGGCGTGATTGGTCTCCCGGAAGTAGCCGCGCTCCTCCGAGTAGAAGATCTCGTCATGCGCTGCTGATCCGGGCCGGCCGGCCACATCCCATGCCTGGCCGATCGAGACGCCCTTGATCGACTGGATCGAGCAGATCGCCTGCGCAAGCCGTCCGTCGAGCCGGTCTTCCCAGGAGATGTGGCCACCAAGTCCGGGGACCAGGCCGAAGACCCGCACCTCGAAGGTTCCCCCGAGACTCTCGTTCTTCTTGCGCAGCACGTTGATCTCCTCGACCATCGCTGCCGAGACCTCCGGGTCGAGACAACGGACAGGATCGTCGTCGACCCCTTCAAAGTCCTCGATCTCCAGGTCATCACGTTCGGGTGCCACGACCGACCCGATCTGGGTCACGTGGCTGCGCACGGTCACTCCGACTGCGGTGAGGAAGGCGCGGGCGATGGCCCCGGCGGCTACCCGGGCGGCGGTTTCCCTGGCGCTGGCCCGCTCGAGGATCGGTTTGAGGTCATCGTGCTTGTACTTCCACATGCCGACCAGGTCGGCGTGACCGGGACGCGGCATGGTGACCGGGGGGATTTCACCCTCGATCGGCCACGGGTTCATCCGCTCGTCCCAGTTCTTGTAGTCCTTGTTGGCTACAAGAGCCGCAACCGGACCGCCCATCGTGAAACCGTGGCGCACACCGGCACGGATTTCGACCCGGTCCGTTTCAATCTTCATGCGACCGCCCCGGCCGTGGCCGAGCTGACGACGGGCCATGTCACGGTCGAGGGTTTCGCGGTCCAGTTCGAGCCCGGCCGGGAGGCCTTCGACGATGGTCACGAGACCCGGACCGTGGGACTCTCCTGCGGTTGTGAATCGGAAACTCATTGAGATGCCTAGGCTATTAGGAATGGCCGCCCGTCGACTGCTGATCGTAATGCTCGTTCTGCTCGGGATCTCTTCGGTGATCGCGATCGTCGTACCGGAACCGAACCGGGATGATCCGGCGCCCGAAGGATCGGTCACGGGCACGACGGGGGTAAGCGGAGCCACCGGTTCAGAAGGGGCAACCGGCGAAACCGGGACGGCTGGCACCACGGGTGCCACCGGAGTCACCGGCAAGGTTGACCCGACGCCGGCTGCGGTTCCCGGAGTCGCAAACCGGACGGTCAGCCTCGTCTCGAAGCGTCCCGCCACGATCGAGGCAAGAACAGGCTCCCGGATGGTCCTGACCGTCGAGTCGAAGGCGGGCTCCGAAGTGGAGATCGAAGGGCTCGGCCTGGCCGGTTTCGCCGACCCCTACGCGCCCGCGGTCTTTGACATCATCTTCCCCGCGAAGCCAGGCAAGTTCCGGGTTGTGGTTCCGGGAGAGAAGCCGGCCGCGACGATCACGACCACCGGCTGAGCTTCAGGCCCGGGCGGCCCGGTCCATCACATCGAGGTCGGGCTTTCGACCCGTCCAGATCTCCAGCGACCTGGCGCCCTGGCAGACCAGGATCTCGAGACCATCCACGATCGAAGCTCCTCTCGCTGACGCGGCCTCGAGCAACCGGCCGGGACCATCTCCGTAAACCATGTCGACGACCGTCTGGCCGGCCCTGAAGCCGCCTGGGTCGAGCGGGAGATCGGCGAGCCCGTCACCACCGCCCAGCCCTGCTGCCGATGCGTTTACGATCACGTGAAAGTCACCGGGGTCGATCATCGGATCCCCACCGACGGTGGACACCGCCATCTCGGCAGCCAGGGAGTCGGCCTTCCCTGCCGTCCGGTTCCACAAGGTGACGTCCATTCCGGCTCCGGCCAGGGCCCAGACCACCGCGCGTCCCGCGCCACCCGCGCCCATCACGAGCGCCGCCTGACCGTCCAGTTCCCCGGCAGGAGCGAGGGCATCGATCAGTCCCGGCGCGTCTGTGTTTTGCGCTTCGATCCGGCCGTCGGCGAAGCTGAGGGTGTTCGCCGCGCCGATGGCGCGCGCCGTCTCGCTGGCGGAGTCGGCGAGCGCCAGCGCTGCTTCCTTGTGGGGCACGGTGACGTTCACTCCGGCGAAGCCCCGCTCCGGCAGGCCTCGCACCAGCGACTCGAAATCGCCGGGGGTGACGTCGATCGCCTCGTAGGTCCAGCCGTCCAGTCCGAGCGCCGCCAGCGCAGCCGACTGCATGGCGGGAGACCGCGAATGCGAGACCGGGTGGCCGAGAACGGCGAGCCTGGTCATCCGCAGTCGGTCGGCGATCCACCGGCCGCTTCCTGGGCCTGCTGGTACTTCTCGACGTTTGCGTTGTGCTCGTCGAGCGACGAAGAAAAGACATGCTCGCCGCAGGTGCCGGGCTTGACCACGTAGAGCCAGACGTCGGTGTCCGCCGGCCGGGCGGCCGCTTCGATCGAGGCCAGGCCCGGATTGCCGATCGGGCCTGGCGGCAGGCCGCCGTTCAGGCGGGTGTTGTATGGGGAATCGGTGGCCAGGTCCGACTCCGTCAGGGGCTCGGTCCAGTTGTCGAGCGCGAAGCGGATCGTCGCGTCGATCCCCAGCGGCTCGCCCATCTTGAGGCGGTTGTAGATCACCGCCGCCACAGTCTTTCGCTCGGAGGGAATCGAGACCTCCCTTTCGACCATCGAGGCGATGGTGAGTACGTCGTATACGGTCAGGTTCTTCGATTTTGCGTACTGCATGTTGACGCCGGCGATGTTGTCCTCGAAGGCCTGGAGCTGCTGCTCGACCAGGTCGTTCACGTCGGCGGTCGGCTTCAACTCATAGGTGGCCGGGAAGAGGAAGCCCTCCAGGTTCTCGGCACGACCCTGGGCTCCGTAATCGTTCGGGTTGAAGCCGGCGACCTTGACGGTTGCGTCCATGTAGTCACCCGGAATGCCCGCGGCAGCGACTACCTCGGCCGTTTCCGAGCGACTCAGCCCTTCCGGGATGGTCACGCTGATCGTCCGACGGGAGGTGGTCTTCGCCAGCTCGTCGATCGCCGCGGAGTAGGACATGTTCTCCCGGAACTGGTGAACGCCGTGATTCAGGTCGCCCCGTTTGCCCGAGATCGTGGCCCGTATTTCGAACAGGGTCGCGTTCGAGATCACGCCCTTATCGGCGAGCAGTTCGCCGATCTCGCCGACGCTGCTGCCGGCCGGCACCTTGACCGGGAAGGGCTCGCCTTCGCCGGATCCCTTGAAGGGCTGGAACAGCGCAAAGACGAGCAGAATGAGGATCAGCAGACCGGCCACGCCGGAGGCTGCGGCGACGATTCTTCCTGTTCGCGGGCCACCTGTGCCTCCGCTGCGCCTGACCGGGGTTCCTCCAGGGGGCCGGTTCCGCGGGCCACGGTCACCGAGGACGGGTCCGCGAGCCTTCTTTCCACCCGATTCCTGCTGCCTGCGCGCCGCCCGCTCCTGCCTTCGGAGCGCCCTCTCGACCGCGTCCGGGTCGTTCGGATCGTGCTCGGGCATGTCGTCGAACCAGCGGTCGCTCATGCGTCTCCCAGGCTCGCGCTCGACTGGAGATAGCTCTCAAGCAGGTGGGCAGCCGCAATCGAGTCTTCGGCCGCCCCGGCCCCGGTATCACGACGCGTCTGGGCCGCCATCCGGGTGGTGAAGCGTTCGTCCCAGGTCTCGACGGGAACTTCCACCGCCGCGCCCAGGTCCGCGGCAAAGGACCTGGTCAACTCGGTCTGCTCCGAATCGTCACCGGAAAGCGAAACCGGCAGCCCGACCACGATCTTCTCCGCTTCGCGCTCCCCGGCGAGCCGCGCCACGGATTCGATCTCTGGGGGCTCGATCGCCGCGATCGGCGTCGCCAGGGTCCCGGTCGGATCCGAGATCGCGCAGCCGATCCGGGCGGTCCCGTAATCGAGCGCCAGGACCCTCACCTAGACGGACTCCAGGTATTCGCGGGCTTCGGCCAGCGCCTCGGCGACCCCGTCGGGATTCTTGCCGCCGGCCTGCGCCATCTCGTCGCTGCCACCGCCTCCACCACCGATCTTCGGCGCCGCCCGGGAGATCAGCTCGCGCGCTGAAGCTTTCCCTGAGTGCTCGGCTGTCAGCAGCGCGACCATGCCGACCTTGCCGGTATCGCCGTCGGACCCGACCAGCACTGCGCTTGCATTGGCGCTTGCCTGGACCTGCTTGGCGATCTGGAGCATTTCCTTGGGGTTGCCCAAAGGAACCTCGGCCAGGACGACCTCGAAGCCTCCGAGAACCTCAACCTTGCCGGAAAGCTCCGAGGCGAGCCGTCCCTGTTGCTGGCGGGCCGCCTGCTTTTCGCCTTCACTGGCCTTCGCGAGCTTCTCGGATGCATCGCGGGCGGCGCGAACGGGATCGCGGCCGTCACCGAGCAGGTGTCCGACCTCGTCGAGTTCACTGGCCCGGTCCCGATACCAGTCGATCGCGTCCGGCCCGGTGATCGCCTCGATCCGGCGAACGTTGGCCGCCGAAGAACTCTCGTGGACGATCTTGAAGATGCCGATCTCGGCCGTGTTGGAGACGTGGGTTCCCCCGCAGAGTTCGCGCGAGACGTTCTCCACCTCGACCACCCGGACCACGTCCCCGTATTTCTCACCGAACAGGGCCATCGCACCAAGCTTCTCCGCCTCGGCCTTCTCCATCACCATCCAGCGCACCGGGTCGCCAGCCTTGATCCAGCCGTTCACCCGGTCCTCGATCCAGGCGAGGTCCTCGTGGCTGAGAGCCTCACCGTGGTTGAAATCGAATCGCAGCTTCTCGGGGCGGACCGCGGAGCCGGCCTGGTGGACGTGGGTTCCGAGCCGCTCCCTGAGAGCCGCGTGAAGCAAGTGGGTCGCCGTGTGGTTGCGCATGGTCCTGAACCGCGTTTCGCGGTCGACGAGGGCCTCTACGGTGGCGCCGGCTGGCGGAAGCCCGTCCTCGGCTCTCTCGACCGGTCTCAGTTCGAGAACCTGGTCGTCGCCAATCCGGATCACGTCGGTCACGGCCACTTCGCCGCCATCCCAGACCAGCCGTCCCGAGTCGGCAACCTGGCCGCCACCTTCCGCGTAGAAGGGACTCTGCTCGAGCTTCGCGAGTGCGGTTCCGTTGATCCGCTCGAGCGCCCCGATGCCGGTTTCGGCACGGAGGTACTGGTAGCCGACAAACTCGGATTCCGGACCGGCCTGGGCAAAGTCGATGATTCGCTGGTGGCGGTCGGCCCCTTCCGCTCCCCCGCTTGCGTTGCTGCGCGACTGGTTGCGCTGCTCCTCCATCAGTTCCTCGAAGCCCTGGTCGTCAACGGAAAGGCCGTGCTCCTCGACCATCTCGCGGGTCAGGTCGTAGGGAAAGCCGAAAGTGTCGTGAAGGCGGAACGCATCCTCGGCGCTGATCCAGGAGTTCTTCTCCTCGATCGACCGTTGGACGATCTCTTCCAGCAGGGCTGTTCCGCGGTCCAGCGTCCGGCCGAAGCTCTCCTCCTCGGCCCTGACCCAGCGGCCGATTCTCTCCCGCTCGGCGACTACCTGCGGGTGGGCGTCACACATCATCTCGATCGTGCGGTCGGTGAAGTCACCCAGCCAGGATCCCTCGAACCCCAGGGCCTTGCCTTGCTGGATCGCCCGGCGCATGACCCGGCGCAGCACGTAGCCACGGTCCTCGTTGGAGGGAACGACTCCGGCGGCCAGCAGGAAGGTCATTCCGCGGCTGTGGTCGCTGATGACCCGCATTGCCCTGGTCACCGACTCGTCCTCGCCGTAGGCGAGCCCCGACTTTTCCTCGGCCAGCCCGATC
>JRYG01004599.1_pt1 | contig 14301 bp, 11 predicted proteins | sample 235341 | NCBI WGS metagenome assembly JRYG01 (sample SAMN03074218, study PRJNA261478) | activated sludge metagenome | biome: Wastewater Treatment Plant; feature: Wastewater; material: Activated sludge; isolation source: activated biomass of a wastewater treatment plant treating hydrocarbon... ... | reverse complement strand
AAGGACTACTCCCGTGCCATCCCCCCTGCGTGGAAAGCCATGTCCCGGGTGTTCACCGCCCTGGGGGACGAGCATCGCCAGCGCATCCTGCTCACCTTCGAGCCGGGGGAGCGGCTGAACGTGGGGCAGATCGTGGAGGTTTCCACCCTGGCGCGGTCCACGGTGTCGCACCACCTGAAGGTGCTGAAGGAGGCGGGGGTGCTGGATTCCGAGAAGATCGGCAAGGAGGTGTACTTCTGGATCAATCGCGGTTTTCTCGACGACACCTTCAGCAACGCGCTGGACTACCTGCGCGGCAATACCTGAATTTTTTTGCCCAATATGTCGATATATCTAGACTCGTCGTCTTGTTATGCGCTGCTGCGCCGCACACCAGCCCCGGCGGGATGTGCCGATAACAGTCAGGGCGTGGCTGTTGCCCAAACCCGTTTTTGTCGTCCGGAGTGACCATGTTGCGTAATCTGCTCAAGCCTGTACTGCGTGCCCTGACCCGCCTGTTGTTCCGCGTGGAGGTGAAGGGAGGAATCCCCCGGGTGCCGGAGCGGCTGCTGGTGGTGGCGAACCACGAATCCTTTCTGGACGGGCTGCTGCTGGGCCTGTTCCTGCCCCTGGACCCGGTGTTCGTGGTGCATACGGGGGTGGCGCGCAATCTGTGGTTCCGGACCATGCTGAGCCTGGTGGACTACCTTGCGGTGGACCCCACGAGCCCGATGGCGATGAAGAAGGTGATCCGGCTGATCCAGTCCGGCCGGCCGGTGGTGATCTTTCCGGAAGGGCGCATCACCACCACCGGCAGCCTGATGAAGACCTACGACGGCCCGGCCTTCGTGGCCGCCCGCACCGGCGCCACCGTGCTGCCGGTGCGCATCGACGGCGCGGCGCGGACCTACTTCTCCCGGGTGTCGGGTCGCTTTCCGCGCCGGGCCCTGCCGCGGATCGCCCTCTCCATCCTGCCCTTCACCGCCCTGCCCATGCCGGCGGCACCCACGGCACGGGAGCGCCGCCGCAAGGCCGGCGAGGGCATGCGCCGGCTGATGCAGGAGATGATTTTCGCCACGCGTCCGCAACAGACGCTCTTTCACGCCCTGCTCGACGCCGCCTCCATCCACGGCCGGGGCCGCCGGCTGGTGGAAGACCTGAAACAGATCGAATACAGCTACGGCGAGCTGATCAAGATGGCCCTGGTGCTGGGCCGGCTGATGGCCCGGGAGAGCGCCCCGGGGGAGCGGGTGGGCCTGCTGTTGCCCAATCTGGCGCCCACCCTCGGTCTGGTGTTCGGCCTGGGCGCCCACAACCGGGTGGCGGCCATGCTCAATTACACCGCCGGGGCGGATGGCCTGCAGGCGGCGTGCACGGCGGCGCAGATCCGCACCGTGCTGACCTCCCGCGCGTTCGTCGAGCAGGCCAAGCTGGGAGACAAGCTGGCGGGGCTGGACGGTGTGCGCCTGCTCTACCTGGAAGACCTGCGCGACCGGATCAGCGTGGCGGACAAGCTGTGGCTGGTGCTGTGGGCGCGGCACTTCCCCCGCGCCGCCACCCACGCCGGCAGCCCGGAAGACGCCGCGGTGGTGCTGTTCACCTCCGGTTCCGAGGGCAAGCCCAAGGGCGTGGTGCTGTCCCACCGGGCGCTGCTGGCCAACATCGCCCAGATCCGCGCCTCGGTGGACTTCTCGGTGGACGACAAGATCCTCAACGCCCTGCCCCTGTTCCATTCCTTCGGGCTCACCGCCGGCGGCTTGCTGCCGGTGCTCACCGGCGCCAATGTGTTCCTCTACCCCTCGCCGCTCCATTACCGGGTGATCCCGGAGCTGGCCTACGACCGCAACTGCACGGTGCTGCTGGGCACCAGCACCTTCCTCGGCAACTATGCCCGCTTTGCCCACCCCTACGATTTCTATCGCCTGCGCTATGTGATCGCCGGCGCCGAAAAGCTGGCCGAGCCGGTGCGCCTGACCTGGTTCGAGAAGTTCGGCATCCGCATCTTTGAAGGCTACGGCGCCACCGAAACCGCGCCGGTGCTGGCGGTGAACACCCCCATGGCCTACCGTACCGGCAGCGTTGGCCAATTGCTGCCGGGCATCGAGCACCGGCTGTTGCCCGTGCCCGGCATCGACCCCGCCGAAGGCCGCCGGGGCATGCTGCACGTGCGCGGGCCCAACGTGATGTCCGGCTACCTGCGCTTCGACCAGCCGGGCCAGCTCCAGCCCCCCGCGTCGGAAGCCGGCCAGGGCTGGTACGAGACGGGGGATGTGGTGGAGATCGACCACGACGGCTTTGTGCGCATCGTTGGCCGGGTCAAGCGCTTCGCCAAGGTGGCCGGAGAGATGGTGAGCCTGGAGGTGGTGGAAAAGCTCGCCGCCGCCGCCTCGCCCACCACCGCCCACGCCAGCTCCACCCAGCCGGACCCGGCCAAGGGCGAGGCGCTGGTGCTGTTTACCACCGACCGCGGCCTGGACCGGGAGCGCCTGCTCGCCGCCGCCCGCACCCAGGGGGTATCGGAGCTGGCCGTGCCGCGCAAGATCGTGGCGGTGGAAGCGCTGCCGCTGCTGGGCACGGGCAAGACCGACTACGTCACCCTCAAGCAGTGGGCCGAAGCGGCCTGACCCGGGAGCCCCTGCCATGCACCTTCCCCGCCTTGCCGCCGCCCTCCTTGCCGGGCTTCTGAGCACCGGCTGCGCGACCTGGTTCGACCGCGGCAACGTGGCCCAGCGCGCCACCGTGGTCGAATACCTCTACCCCAAGGGCGAACAGCCGGCCCTGACCCCGACGGTGCCCGAACTGCGCCTGCCCCTGCGGGTGGGCATCGCCTTCGTGCCCGGCGAACGCTTCGCCGATCTGTCGGAGCCCGAGCGCGACCGCCTGCTCGACCGGGTGAAGGCGGCCTTCGCCAACCGGCCCTACATCGCCGCCATCGAGACCATCCCCGGCACCTACCTGCGCCCCCGGGGCGGCTTCGACAACCTCCAGCAGGCGGCGCGCATGTTCAACGTGGACGTGGTGGCGCTGCTCTCCTACGACCAGATGCAGTTCAGCGACAGCAACCGGCTCTCCATTTTCTACTGGACCATCGTCGGCGGTTACCTGGTCAACGGCAGCCAGTACGACGTGAGCACCCTGGTGGATGCCTCGGTGTTCGACGTCAGGAGCCGCGCCCTGCTTTTCCGCGCCCCCGGCAGCAGCCAGATCAAGGGCAGCTCGCCCCTGGTGAAGTTCGGCCAGGCCTCCCGCGAAGCCCGCAGCGCAGGCTACGCCCAGGCGGTGGAGGCGATGATTCCCCAGCTCGACGCGCAACTGGAGGCGTTCAAGCTGCGGGTGAAGGAAGAAAAAGTCGCCCGCATCGTCCACCGGCCCGGCCACGCGGGGGGTGGCGACACCAGCCCGGCGCTGCTCGGACTCTTCGCCGCCGCCGCGGCCCTGCGCCTGGCCGGCACACGCCGTGGTCGCTGAGCGTCTGTCCCTGGGCCTGCTGGCGGGGTTGATCCTGCTGGCCAATCTGCTCCCCGGCGACACCATGGAACTGCAGCGCACCGCCCTGGCCCAGGGCCAGCTCTGGCGGCTGTGGACAGGGCAGTTCTGCCACTGGTCGGCCACCCATCTGGCGGGCAACCTGGCGGCCGGGCTGGCGCTGTGGATCGTGGCCGGGCCGCGGCTGCGCCCCTGGCTGGCCCTGCTGCCGGTGCTGGCGCCCCTGCTCTCGGCCGCCCTGCTGGCCACGGCGCCCTGGCTGGAAAGCTATCGCGGTTTTTCCGGGTTGGGGGCGGTGTTGGTGGTGGGCGTGGCGATCGAGGGCGGCCTCCTCGGCCAGGCCCTGGCGGCGGCCTACGTGGCCAAGCTGGTCGTCGACGCCGCGGGCGATGCCGCCTCGGTGCTGCTGCCGGCGGGCATCGTCACCGCCTGGCCGGCCCATCTGGGCGGGCTGCTGCTGGGCCTGGCCACCGCCGCGCTCCTGCGCCACGCCCGGCGCCGGAGCGATTCGCCTGCCGCCCCCGCCCCTGTTAGATTCGACCCATCGCGCCCCCCTGCAGGCAATGGGCTACCGGCGCCCGCCACCCTTGATCGGACCCCCGCATGAGCACGCCTTCGCAACTGCTATCCACCCGGCGCTTTCTGCCGTTCTTCCTCACCCAGTTTCTCGGGGCCTTCAACGACAACCTGTTCAAGAACGCCCTGGTGGTGCTGCTGACCTTTCAGGCCGCGAGCTGGACGACGCTCAAGCCGGAATTGCTGTCCAATCTGGCGGCGGGCATCTTCATCCTGCCCTTCTTCATTTTCTCCGCCACCGCCGGACAACTGGCGGACAAGTACGACAAGGCCCGCCTCACCCGGCTGGTGAAGGTGCTGGAGATGGGCATCATGGGCGTGGCACTGGCGGGTTTCCTGGCCCACAGCCTGGCGGTGCTGATGACCGCGTTATTCCTGCTCGGCTGCCACTCCACCCTGTTCGGGCCGGTCAAGTACGCCCTGCTGCCCCAGCACCTGCGGGAGGACGAACTGGTGGGCGGCAATGCGCTGGTGGAGGCCGGCACCTTCGTCGCCATCCTGCTCGGCACCCTGGTGGGCGGGCTGCTGGCGGCAGCGGAGCAAGGGCCGGTACTGATCGCTGGCGGCGGCCTGCTGGTGGCCGCCCTGGGCTACGCCACCGCCCGCGCCGTCCCCCCCGCCCCCGCCCCGGCCCCGGGGCTGGCCATCAACCCCAACCCCATCACCGAAACCTGGCGCAACATCGGCTACGCCCGGGGCAACCGGGCGGTGTTCCTCTCCATCCTGGGCATTTCCTGGTTCTGGCTCTACGGCGCCCTGTTCCTCGCCCAGTTCCCGGCCTTCGCCAAGAACGTGCTGGGCGGCGGCGAGGGGGCGGTCACGCTGCTGCTGGCCACCTTCACCGTGGGCATCGGCATCGGCTCCATGCTCTGCGAGCGGCTCTCCGGCAAACATGTGGAGATCGGCCTGGTGCCCTTCGGCTCCATCGGTCTCACCCTGTTCGGGCTCGATCTGGCCTGGGCCGCCCCCGCCCAGCCGCCCGCCGACGGCCCGCTGGAAGTGGCTGCCCTGCTCGCCCAGCCCGGCATGTGGCGGGTGCTGCTGGACCTGGCCCTGCTGGGCATGTTCGGCGGCTTCTTCATCGTGCCTCTCTACGCCCTGGTGCAAAGCCGCAGCGAGGCCGCCCAGCGCGCCCGCATCATCGCCGCCAACAACATCATCAACGCCCTGTTCATGGTGGGGGGTGCCCTGGGCGCGGCCGCCCTGCTCGGCGCCGGGCTCGGCATTCCCGCCCTGTTCGGCGTGGCGGCGGTGCTCAACGCCCTGGTGGCGCTCTACATCTACCGCCTGGTGCCAGAGTTCCTGCAACGCTTCATCGTCTGGCTGCTCATCCACAGCGTGTACCGCCTGCGCACCCGGGCGCTGGAGGCGCACATCCCGGAAGACGGCCCCGCCCTGCTGGTGTGCAACCACGTGAGCTATGTGGACGCGCTGGTGATCATGGCCGGCAGCCGGCGGCCGATCCGCTTCGTGATGGACCACCGCATCTTCCGCACGCCGCTCATCTCCTTCGTCTTCCGCGAGAGCCGCGCCATCCCCATCGCCCCCGCCAAGGAAGACCCGGCCATGCTCGAGCGCGCCTACGCCGACATCGCCCGGGCCCTGGCAGCGGGGGAACTCATCGGCATCTTCCCGGAGGGGGAGATCACCCGCGATGGCGAAATGAGCGGCTTCCGCCCCGGCATGGAACGCATCGTCAGCACCACCCCGGTGCCCGTGGTGCCGCTGGCCCTGCGCGGCCTGTGGGGCAGCTTCTTCTCCCGCAAGGACGGCCCCGCCATGCGCCGCCCCTTCCGCCGCGGACTGGGCAGCCCCATCGAGCTCGTCGCCGGGCCCGCCGTGCCCCCGGCGCACGCAAGCGCTGCAGCGCTGCAAGCCAAGGTGGCGGCACTGCGCGGGGAATGGCGGTAGNNTCAGAACCCCATACTCACCCCCGCCTGCAGGCTGTAGTGCCGCACGCCGCTCTGGCCGAACTGGCTGACCAGGGCCAGGGAGCCGGCCACGGTGTTGGTGAGCTTGGCACCGACGCCCACGGTGAGGCTGCCCCAGTTGCGGTCGGGCTGGGCGGCATCGAAGGCGAAGCCGGAGGTGGAGATCGAATTGAGGCCCGCGGTGAGGGACCGGCCGCTGGATTTGAACTCGTGCTCCAGGCTGAGCCGGCCGAAGGGCTGGAAGCGGCCCAGATCGGCCGCGACCTGGTAGCCCAGGCTGCCCACGGCGGAGGCGCGGCTCTGCCGGTCGTACCACATGGCGCTGGAACCGCCGCTGTTTTCCGCGTAGCCCTGTACCCGCACCTGCTGCAGCGCCAGCCCCGCCACCGGCCCGTGGCGCAGGGTGCCCGCGCCCAGTTCGTAATGGCCCAGCACCGAGAGCGAAACGTTGGAGCCGGTGGTGCCGCCGCTGGCGCTACGGGTGACGGTGCCCAGGGCGATGTCGCGGCGGGTGTCGAAATCAAGCTGGCTGGCGGCGCCCACCACACTCAGGCCGAAGGCGCCCTGGCGATAGCCAGCGTACAGCGCGAAGGTGGTCTCATCCATGTCCAGGCTGCCGCCGCCCGCCAGGTCGGGCCGCTGGCGGCTCAGGCCCACGGCGGCGCCCAGGGTCATGCCGGGCGAGAGCCGGGTATCCACCCCGGCAGCAATCTCGATGCCTTTGCCGTCCACCCCGGCCTGGTTGGGCAGATTGAAGCGCACGCTGTTGCCGGACACCGAGGCCCAGGCATTGGCGCCGCCCTGGGGCCGGGCCCAGGCGCTCACCGCGAGCTGGTTCTGAATGTTGCTCGCCAGGGCCGCCCGTGCTTTCAGGGGCAGCTCGGCCAGCAGCGAGATCTGCCCCGGCGCGCGCAGGATGCCCAGCACGTAGTCGCTGATCACCTTGTGGGCAGCGGTGGTGGGGTGCACCCCATCGGCGAAGACATAGGTCTGGGCCGCCGTGGGCGTGACCAGCGCGGCCGAGGTACAGATCAGCGACGAGGAAACCAGCGCCGGGTTGCAGGCCACCCCGGTGGCGTTGCTGAAGCCGTAGGCCGCCGGATTGGCCGACACTTCCCGCAGCAGGGTGAAGGTGTCCACCGGGATGAAGCTCACCCCGTTGCCCGCCAGGCTGGCGTAGAGCAACTGGTTGTAGCCCGCCACGGCCGCGGTGATCTGCGCTGCAGCCGCCGCGCCCTGGCTGGCGCCGAAGGGGGTGGCACCAACGTCCGGCACCGTGGGCACCAGCACGTAGCGCGCCCCCGCGGCAGTCAGCCGCGCCACTTCCGCCGCCGCCTGCTGGGCCGTGGTCGCCAGGTAGCTGGCGGCGCTGGCGGGGGGAGTCACCGACGGGTTGATGGCTACGAACACGTCGTTGGCCCCCGCCCACACGCTGTAGAGGGTGGAACCGCTGGCCCGTCCGCCAGTGCTGGCCAGGTAATGGGTGATCTGCGTCTGCACTGGCTGCGCCCCCGAGGCCGGCGCCGCCCCCACGCCGGGCGTACCGGCAACCCGCGCGCCGCCCTGGGCATAATCCGTCCCCCCCGCGTTGCTGGGGCTGGCATTCCCGCCCAGCGCCGTCGCCAGGTTCTCCGCCCACACCGGCCCCGGATTGGTGGTGAACTTGCCCGTGCCCGCCGGCAGCAATGGCTTGTAGAAGCCGGAATCGGTGAGGCTGTCACCAAAGAACACCGTGCCGTTGATGTCGGCGCGGGCAGACGCCGACCACGCCAGCGGCAGGCAGGCCAGCACCAGCGCCAGCGGCTGCAGACGGACGGCGGTGGACTTGGGACGGCGCGGTTTGGCGCCAGCAATGGGCGAGCGATGGCTCATGGGTCTCCTCCTGGTTTATCGGGCGGACCAACCGGGTCTGTGCGACGGCCACCGGGCGCCCCAAGCGCCCCTCCCCTGCCCCGGTCTGCCCGCCTTGGCTTGTATTGCCGGGCATTGTTGCGGCCCGTCACGGCGGGCCTGACGCCATGCTGGCACCGCCCGTCCGTCCCCGCCAATCGGGAAAACCCGCACAAGCCTTCGTCACCCGCCGCTGCGCCCCGCGCTTTTATTGCAACCGCGGGAATAAGCAGCGAAGAAAAGAGCATTTCCCTTCGCCACCGCCCTAGGCCACACTCTGCCTGCCGCCGGATTTAACCGATAACTTGCCAGGGCGGCCGACAAATTCTGGCTAAAGCGTCGCTCGCTCCAACCTCCCCAGAGCCGGCACGCCGCTCAACCGGGGAGTCAGGAGCCGCCAGATGGTCATCACCCTCGAAACACCCCTTCGCCACACCCCCAGCGCCCACCCCTTCGCCGGCTACGCCGATCGCTTTGGCAGCCTGCCACTCTGGCTGGACGAACTCCCCGCCGACGAAGCCCGCTACCTCGCCCGCCGCGCCCTGCGCACTGGCACGCCGCTGCCCGCATCGGATTGCGAACGGGTGGACTAAGCAACCGGGCCTCCCTCCCCCGGCCTCGAGGGATCCCTTGCCCGTGGCCGGCGGCGTGAATGCGCTCACGCCGCCGGCCCGGGGAGGAACGTCAGACTGCCATGAACCTGGTAGCCGCCTGGCTCCGGATGGTGGATGTAAGTTGCGCCGGCCGTTTGCCGCGCCCGGGCAAGTTCAATTCTTGCTGGCGAGCACACCCTGCCGATGAAACGACGCCCGTTCACCCGCGCCCCGTGATGCGCGACGAAACGCCTCCATGAACGCCACCAGCCGCTCCACCGCTTCCAGCGTCAGGCCGTTGTAGAGCGAGGCGCGCAGCCCGCCAATGCTGCGGTGGCCTTCCAGGCCGGAAAAGCCGGCGGCGGCGGCTTCGTGCAGGAAGCGGGCTTCCAGGGCCGGAGTGGCGAGATTGAACGCCACGTTCATGCAGGAACGGTCGGCGCGGGCCGCCCACGGCCGGAAAAAGCCGTCGCTGCCGTCGATGGCGGCATAGAGCCGCGCCGCCTTGGCCGCATTGATCCGCCCCATGGCCGCCAGCCCACCGATGTCGTGCCGCAGCCAGCGGCTGACGAGCAGGACCACGTAGATGGCAAACACCGGGGGCGTGTTGTAGATGGAATTGGCCTCGGCCTGAACCCGGTAATCGAGGAAGCCCGGCAGGTCGCCACGGGCGCGCTCCAGCATGTCCCGCCGCAGCACGACGATGGTGACCCCGGCGGGGCCCAGATTTTTCTGGGCATGGGCGTAGATCATGGCGAAGCGATGGAATTCGCCGGGGCGGGAGAGGAAGTCGGAGGACATGTCGCAGATGCGGGGCACGTCGTCCCGCCCCGGCACCCGGTGAAACTGCAGGCCTTCCACGGTCTCGTTGGACACGTAATGCAGATAGGGCGCCTCGGGACTGAGTTCCAGCTCATCCGCCGCGGGCAACCGGGCAAAGCCGGCCATCTCACCGCTCCAGGCCACCCGCACCGGGCCTTCGCGACGGGCCGCGGGCAAGGCCTTGCCGCTCCAGTAGCCGGTATGCAGGTAGTCCGCGGCCTTGGTCCGGCCGGCGAGCCAGGCCATGGGGACCATGGAAAACTGCTGGGTGGCCCCGCCCTGCAGAAAGAGCACCCGGTAGCCACTGTCCAGCCCGAGCAGGTGGAGGATATTGGCCTCGGCTTCGGCCACGACGCGGGCGAACCACTCGGACCGGTGACTGATGCCCAGGACCGAAAGCCCGACCTCGGGCACGGCGGCGATGGCCGCCTGAACCTGCTGGAGCACGACCTCGGGCAAGGCGCCGGGGCCACCGGAAAAATTGAGGCTGTTGCGCATCCGGTTGTGGGTGGGATTCATGGGGCAAACCTTTTCGGGGAAGGCCTTCAGCAGGGCTCGGCCACCGGCGTGGCACGGGCGCGCAGATAGCGCTCCAGCGCCCGCCGCACCTTGCCCATGTGCACCTGCTTGTAGGGAAAGACCTCGGGGGAATCCATGGCGTGCACCACCATCACGTGGTCCACCTCGAAGACAAGCAACTGCCCGTCGCGGGTTTCGGCGCAATCGATGCACACGTAGTCGAGCCCGATGCGCTGATGGATGGCCGCCAGGGCAGCGGCGTGGCGGCGGGCGAACACGGCAAAGTCCGCCTCGAAGGCGGCCTCTTCGGCACGCTTGGCCGCGTCTTCGTACATGCCGGCGTTCACGTAATGCACCATCCAGTGGCTGGAAACCGCCATGTGGCAGGCGTAGGGCACGCCATCGACGAGGGCCACGCGGGCCTTGCGGAAGCGGCCATCGGCGCCGCTGTAATCCACGAAGCGGGAGAGGTAGAAGTCTTCGCCCGCCACCCGCGCCAGGTAGCGCGCCACCGCATCGGCGTCCTCCAGCCGGGCGAGGTCGCGCCCCGCCTGGGAGCCCAGCGGCCGGAGGATGATGGGAAAGCGGCAATCCGGGCATAACGCGCCCACCTCGCGCCCGCCCGCCGCCAGATCGGCCAGATCGGCCCGGCTGACCGCCCGCGTGTGGGGCATGAGCAGCCCGGGCACGCCCTGGAGCCGCTCGCTGGCACGGCGGCGTTCGGTGTTGGGGATGTGTTCGGGCCGGTTGATCACCGGCTTCGGCCAGTGCCGCAGCAGCGGCGTCAGCCGCGCACGGATGGGCTGACCGGATACGGTGTCGGAAAGGGCCACCAGCAGCACATCATGCGCGGGCAACGGCTCCGGCAGGGGTGCCTCGGGGCAGGAGAAATGGCAGATCAGCTCGATCTCCGGGCTCGCTTCCAGCAGGCAATCCAGCGGGGTGTTCTCTGCCAGGTCGCCAGGGGCCATCAGCATCAACACCCGCAGCCGCGCCGGGGGCTGGCGGGCGGCAATGCGGTAGCTGCGCACCATGGCCAGCGCCTGGGCCTGCACCGCCTGCCCCTGCTCCGGCAGGCCACAGGCAAACAGGGCGGTGGCCAGGTTCATCCACAGGACGGCGTTGTCTCCGTCCGCCGCGGCCTGTTGCAGGAGGCCATGGGCCACCGCCTGCAGGTCCGCCCCGTTGATGCTCAGGCGGGCGAGGGGAGCCAGCCCCAGGTATTCGGAAGCGGCACGGCGGACAAGGGCGGCAGTGGAGCAATCATTCATGGTGGTCGGGCGGGGCATGCCTGGGCGCCGGATGGCGGCCCCCAAGCATGCCCCCGGGCCGGGCCGGCGATCCGGCCCAAAAGACCGAGCATTCGCCCCCTTTCCGTCCTCGCCCCGGGAGCACGGCCATGCTGGCGGATGCCCGGCCCACACGATCTGGATCAAAGTCTTGGCGGGGCGGGCCGGTTAGCTTGACCGACCGCCGCACCCGAACGGCCCCTGCTGGAGATCCGCCCCATGTCCACTCCGACCCCCGCCCTCCCCTCCCACCCCTTCTGGTTGGTGGGGTTCCGACCCTTTTTCACCCTGGCCTGCGTGTCCGGCGCGCTGCTGCCGGTGCTGTGGGCGGTGATGTTCTCCGGCAAGCTGGCCCCGGCCGGCACCATGGCCCCCATGCAGTGGCACGCCCACGAAATGTTTTACGGCTTCGGCTGGGCGGTGCTGGGCGGCTTCCTGCTCACCGCCAGCAAGAACTGGGTGGGCATCCGCGGCTACCATGGCCCGGCCCTGATGCTGCTGGTGGCGGCCTGGCTGCTGGAACGGGCCGTCCTGTGGTGGGCCGGGAGCCTGCCGCCGGCCCTGTTCTGGGCGGGCGCCATGGCCTTTCCGCTGGCCATCGTGGCCATGCTGCTGGCCACCCTCGTCGGCCACCGGCAAACGGACAGCTTCGCCGACAACCACTACTTCTGGATCGCCCTGCCAGCCTTCGTGCTGGCCAAACTGCTGCTGCTCCTGCCGGAACACTTTGCCCTGGGCACCAGCATGAGCCTGGCGCTGTTCCGCATCGCCTTCCTGGTCATGCTGGAACGCACCGTCACCCAGTTCATGAAGAACACCCACAAGGTGCAGATCTTCCGTCACCCCCGGCTGGATGGCGCCATCAAGCTGCTGGCCCTGGCGCTGGTTCCGGAGGCCCTGCTGCCGGCGCCGCTGGCCGCCACCCTGGCGCTGGCGGTGGCGGCGCTGCTCGCTTTCCGCTTCGCCCGCTGGGCGCCGGGCAAGGGCATGTCCAGCCTCGATACCGGGGTGATGTACCTGGGCTATCTGGCAATCCTGCTGCAACTGCTGCTGCAGGCCTGGGGCCGCCTGGGCGACACGCCCTGGCTGGGCAGCCTGCCCACCCATGTGTTCACCTTCGGCGCCATGGGGCTGGTGATCCCCGCCATGCTGGTCCGGATCTCCAAGGGCCACACCGGCCGCAAGGTGAGCTTCGAGCCCGGAGACAAGGCGGTGCTGTGGATCATGGTGGCCGCGGCGCTGGCCCGGCTGCTCCTGCCCCAGGTGGCGCCCGGCCAGTACACGGCCTGGATACACCTGTCCGCCACCTGCTGGCTGGCCGCCTTCGCCCTGCTGGGCTGGCGGATCATCCCCTTCCTGTGGCAGCCCCGGGTGGACGGGCGGGAACACTGAAGCCCACGCACCTGGAGCGCCGGAACTTGACCCTGGTCGAAAACCGCAGAGTTGAGAATCGTTAACATTACGCATGCTCATCCATCCGAAACCGCACCGCATGCGCACGCCGCTGTTCGCCGCCTTCCTGGCCCTGGCCGCCGGAGCCGCCCGGGCCGACCCGGAAATCATGGTCCATCAGAACGATCTGGCCGGCCGGGGCGAAGTCACCGCCACGCTCCACGCCAACATCACCCCCCGGGGGGATCGCGCGCGGTCAGACGGCACCTGGAGCACTCACCGCTTGGCCTCGGTGATGGCGGAACTGGCCACCGGCCTCGCCCCCGGCTGGGAAGCTGGCGTCCATCTGCCGTTCATGCGCGCCGGCACCACCCACGGTAGCGCCCGCAAGGGGGAACTGGGCGCCTCGGCGCTCATGCTCCGCATCAAGCATGTCCGCGAACTGGGCGACGGCCTCTACTGGGGATTCAATGGCGAGTACGACGTCAACGCCAGCCGCTATGTGGCGGAGCCGCGCAGCATCGAGTTGCGGGGCATCGTCGGCCACAAGGGCGAAATCCTGCACCTCACCGCCAATCCGCACCTGATCTGGGGGCTGGGCGGCGGGCGGGCCTCGGAGCCGCCCGCCTTCAACGTGGACTGGAAAGCCACCGTGCGCCACACCCCGGCGCTGGCTTGGGGCGTGGAGCTCTACACCGACTGGGGTCGGGTGAACCGCCCCCGCCCCGGCCAGGGCGACCGCACCCTGTATCTGGTGCTGGAAACCGAAACCCCTTACGGTACCGTGCACCTGGGGCTCGGCCGAGGGTTCAAGGACACGCCGGAGCGCCAGATCCTCAAGCTGGTGTGGTCCACCGCCTTCTGAGCCCGGCCGCACTCCGGGCGCTCACCCGGCTTCCACCGCCCGCCGGTGGGAGAGGAAAACATTGTCCGCCGCCAGGGGCGTCCCGGCCGCCACCGCCGCCAGCCAAGCGTCGGTGCTGACGGCAGCGGCAAAACCGGTATGCAGCACCACGGTGAACACCCGGTGGATTTCCTCGGCACTGGCGCGGCCCCGCGCGTTCTCATAGGGCAGGGCGCCCGCCGCGTCGTGCAGGAACTCCACCTTCCAGCCCTCATGGCTGGCCTGGCGGGCCGTGGCATCAATGCAGTTGTGGGTCATGTAGCCCACCAGGGCCAGGGTGTCGATCCCCCGCTGGCGCAGCCAGGGCCCCAGATCCGTGCCGGCCAGCGCACTGGCCAGGCTCTTTTCCACCCGGTGGTCCGCGGCGCGACGGGCCACATCCGGGTGCAGGGCGGCGCCCTCGCTTCCCCGCGCAAAGATGGGCGCGCCGGGCGGCGTCAGGTGCTCCACCACCACCACCGGAATCCCCGCGGCGTGGGCGGCGTCCATGGCCCGGCAAATGTTGGGCAGCGAGGTGCTCACCTGTGGGTGGCTGATGCGCAGCTTGCCGGTGAAGTACTCGTTCTGCACGTCGATCACGATCAGTGCGCGGTGCGGCTGGGTCATGGCGGTCTCCGGTGTCGGGGTTGGGATGCCGGATTATTGGCGCTCGCCCCCGGCCCCGCGAGTGGCCCGATCACCATTTTTCGCTAATATCAGGCCAACCCTTTGCCGGAACCCACCCATGGCCCACCCCGTGATCGCAGTGGTCGCCTTCGACCGCATCAGCCCCTTCCACCTCTCGGTGCCCTGCGTGGTCTTCGGCGACCCGCATCCGGGGGCGCCCCGGTTCGAGTTGCGGGTGTGCGCCGCCGAACCCGGCCCCCTGGCCACCACAGCGGGTTTCGCGGTCCACGCCGTGCACGGGCTGGAAGCCTTGG
>JRYG01002526.1_pt1 | contig 14316 bp, 12 predicted proteins | sample 235341 | NCBI WGS metagenome assembly JRYG01 (sample SAMN03074218, study PRJNA261478) | activated sludge metagenome | biome: Wastewater Treatment Plant; feature: Wastewater; material: Activated sludge; isolation source: activated biomass of a wastewater treatment plant treating hydrocarbon... ... | reverse complement strand
CCGCGTGTTTCCGCCCGGCGCAGGCCGCATCCAGCATCGCCTGCACGTCCTTGATGTCGCGGAAGGTAATGACGCCCGGCAGATCGTTGCCGGGCACCGGCAGGATGATGGGATCGGAACCGGTCGCCAGCAACAGCCAGTCGTAGGGCGCGACCGTGCCGTCGGCGGCGATGACCTGCCGCCGCGCCCGGTTGAGCCGGATCACGGCCTTGCCGGCGTGCAGCGTGATGCCGCGCTCGGCATACCAGTCCAGATCGTTGAGCATGATCTGCTCGACCGTCTTTTCGCCCGCCAGCACCGGCGACAGCAGAATGCGGTTGTAGTTGCCGTGCGGCTCGGCGCCGAACACGGTGATGTCGAATTTATCCGGGGCGATGGCCAGCAACTCCTCCAGGGTGCGCATCCCGGCCATGCCGTTGCCGACCAGAATCAGACGCTCTTTCATCGATGGAATCTCCTTCGCTGCCCGTTCGTCACGCCGCTTCCGGCCGCCGCTGCCGCTCGTAGAGAAAGCGCAACACCTCGGCGCGGTAGTGGTTGTAGGCCGGGTCGTCGGCCAGTTCGAGCCGGTTGCGCGGGCGCGGCAGGTCCACCTTGAGGATTTCGCCCACCGTCGCCGCCGGACCGTTGGTCATCATCACGATGCGGTCGGACAGCAGCACCGCCTCGTCCACGTCGTGGGTGATCATCAGCACGGTGTTGTTGAGCGCGGTTTGAATCTCCATCACCGATTCCTGCAGATGGGCGCGGGTCAGGGCGTCGAGCGCGCCGAAGGGCTCGTCCATCAGCAGCACCTTGGGCTGCATCGCCAGGGCGCGGGCGATGCCGACCCGCTGTTTCATGCCGCCGGAAATCTCGCCTGGCCGCTTATCCAATGCATGCTCCATGTGCACCAGTTGCAGATTGTGGAGGGTCCAGTCGTGGCGCTCGACCCTGGACTTGCTCTTGCCGAACACCTTGTCCACCGCGATCCGCACGTTCTCGTACACCGTCAGCCACGGCAGCAGCGAGTGGTTCTGGAACACCACGGCGCGATCCGGGCCGGGGCTGTTCACTTCTTTGTTCTCCAGCAACACGCCACCACGGGTGGCTTCGAGCAGACCGGCGACCACGTTCAACACCGTGGATTTACCGCAGCCGGAATGCCCGATGATGGCGATGAATTCGCCCTGTTCGATTTCGAGATGCACCTCGTGCAGGGCGACGAAGGCACCGTTTTGGGTGGGAAACACCACGTCCACGTTGGAAATGTTCAGATAGCTCACGGCAATTTCTCCTTCAACGGCGGTTGTAGTCGAAATGGCGCTGCGCCAGATTCATCAGGCTTTCCAGCGCGATGCCGACCAGCCCGATGATGCCGATGGCGACGATGATCGAAGCGACGTTGAGGTTGTTCCACTCGTCCCAGACGTAGAAACCGATGCCGATGCCGCCGGTGAGCATCTCCGCCGCCACGATCACCATCCAGGCCACGCTCAGCGACAGCCTCATGCCGGTCAGAATGTGCGGCAGGGTGGCGGGAATCAGGATGCGGCGGGTGATTTCCAGCTTGCCCAGCCGCAGCACGCGCGCCACGTTGAGATAGTCTTGCGGAATCGCCTGCACCCCGGCGGCGGTGTTGACGATCACCGGCCAGATGCTGGTGATAAAGATCACGAAGATCGCGGACGGGTCCTTGGCTTGAAACACCAGCAATCCGATGGGCAGCCAGGCCAGCGGGCTGACCGGGCGCAGGATTTGCACCAGCGGATAGCAGGCTTGATGCACGTCGCGGCTGGCGCCCATCAGAAAGCCGACCGGAATGCCCACCGCCACCGCCAGGGCGAAGCCGGCCAGCACCCGCCCCAGCGAATACAGCACTTGCCAGCCGATCCCCATGTCGTTGGGACCGGCGACGTAAAATGGCTGGCCGAAAATTTCTACCGCTCGCGCCCACGTTGCGGCGGGCGTCGGAATGTCGCTGGTGATCTTGGCGTTGACCAGCATCCAGACCGCCAGCACCAGCAGGAAAACCGCTCCCGGCAAGATGACGGCGCGGGCCATGGCGACGGCGCGCGGCCTGGCGCGCGATACTGGTGGATCCGGGACGTAAGCCGGCGCCGGCGGCGGCTGTCGTTCGGCATTGGCGGCAGGCGTGGCGATCCGTTCCCCGGACAGGGGAACCAGCGGTGACGACTCTAACCGTTCGGGTTCCACCGGCAACGCGGTGGCCAGGGCAACAACCTTGCTCATATCGGCTTCCTCCCCCATTCAGGCGTTGGCCTTGATCAGCGCTTCCGGCGCGACTTTCAGATTTTTCATCGCGAAGCCGGCCACATACTCGCCCGACTTCCCGGGATCGAACCGACCGCCGTCGAAAAAGCGATCCGGTCCCATCGCAATCGGGCTGGTGGCTTGGGTCAGGGTCCAAGGTCCGGCGTTGATCCCTTCCGGCTTCACGTCGACGATGGGATAGGGCACGTCCAATGCCTTGGCGGCTTGCCGGTACAGATCGGGGCGATAGATCGAGGCGGCGGCCTGGAGGATGTTCGCCGGCTGTTCCAACTGACCCCAGCGATACATCTGGCCGATGAACCAGGCGGCGTGCGACAACCAGGGGAAATTGGCGGCGTAGCGGTAAAAGACGTTGAAATCCGGCAGCGGGCGCGGCTCCTCGTCCTGGGCATATTTGAAGGTGCCCGTCATCGACATCTTCACCGTATCCTCGGGCGCGTTGACGTAGGACTTTTGCGAGATCAGCTTGACCACTTCCATGCGATTGCCGGGTTGATCCATCCATTGCGCCGCTTCCAGCAGGGCCATGAGCAGCGCCTGATGGGTGCGCGGATTCTTCTCGTGCCATTCCAGGTTGACGCCGAACACTTTCTCGGGATTGTTGTTCCACAGCTCGTAGCTGGTGATCAGCACCCGGCCGATGCCGGTTTCCACCGCCCGCTCGTTCCATGGCTCGCCCACGCAATAACCGGCGATGTTGCCGGCCTTGAGGTTGGCGACCATCTGCGGCGGCGGAATCACGATCAACCGCAAGTCCTGATCCGGGTTGATGCCCGCCGCTCCCAGCCAATAGCGCAATTGGTAGTTGTGGGTGGAGACCGGGAAGACCATGGCAAAGGTCATCGGCTCCCTACCGGCGGCCTTGTCGGCGTCGATGACTTTTTTCAGGGCGCGGGCGGTGAGCGGGCGTTCCTTCATCGTTTCAGGGTCGGCTGCCGTCATCCGCTCGTACAGTTCGTTGGAAACGGTGATGGCGTTGCCGTTAAGGTCCATCGAGAACGCGGTGACGGTGGCCTTGGGCAGGGCGCCGACGCCGAGACTGGCGGCGATGGGCATACCCGCCAGCATGTGCGCTCCGTCCAGTTCGCCGATGGCGACCTTGTCGCGGATGTTGGCCCAGGAGGCCTCCTTGGAAAGCGCCACCTCCAGACCGTATTTCTTGAAATAGCCTTTCTCTGAGGCCACCACCAGCGGCGCGCAGTCGGTAAGCGGAATGAAGCCCAAGGTCAATCTGGTTTTTTCCAAACCGCCACCCTCGCCCGCCCAGGCGCCAGTCCGCAGCCAGGGTGGAGTCCCGCCCAGCAAGGTGGCGCCACTCAGCGCCAATCCCCCGGTTTTGAGAAATCTGCGCCGGGATGGATTGGGCGCTTGTGCCCGTTCGTTCATCGCGTTCGCTTTGCTCATGTCGTGCCTCGCCAGTCAGCCAACAAAAAAGGCGTCCAGCCCTTGCGTGGAACACGAGGGCTGGACGCCGTTGTCCGATGCGCGACCGCCGTTGGTCGCGTAACCCGTCCCGCCAGTGGGAAAGGTTGCTAACCGGAATTGAGCACGCTGTATGCCAAGTCTGCTTAGTTGTTGATATTTTTTAAATTGGCTTATGGGGCGGGGTATGTCGGGCAGCTTATGTCCGCCGATTTTGCGCGATCATGGCGCACCACACGACTGTGTTGCACCACATTGAGCGGATCTTCTCCACTCAACCCAACATCTCCAGCAGGGAGATCACCGTGCGCGCCACCTCGCCAATCCGCTGGTTGCGATCCATCGCCAACTTGCGCAACGTCTGGTACGCCTCCTCCTCGTTCAGATTCCGTTGCGCCATCAGCAAACCCTTGGCTTTCTCGACGACCTTGCGCTCGGCCAATCGGCTGCGGGTTTCCTCCAACTCCCGGCGTAGCGCCTGATACTCGCGGAACCGGGCGATGGCGACATCCATGATCGCTTTGAGGCGGCGAGGGTTGAGATCGTCCACCACGTAGGCGCTGACTCCGGCGCGCAAGGCGGCGGCGGTGGTTTCAGGATCGCTGCGCTCGGCGAACATCACGATAGGTCGCGGCTGGTTTTGTCCGACATCGCGCAACTGCTCCAGGGTATCGCGGTCGGGCAGGTCGATATCGATCAGAATGACATCCGGCCCGGTCTCCCGTACCTGTTGCAACAACTTGTCGGTGCTGGCAGTGCGGACGGTGATTTGATAGCCGGCGTCGCTCAGGGCCTGCTCCAGAATCGCCGACCGCCCCGAATGGGCGTCGATCAACATGACTTCGACTTTTTTCATCGCCGGCCTTGGTTTGCTCAATAAACCAAGCCGGGAATTGAGCACTATCCATGCCAATCCGGATTGGGATATGCTGCGGCTCGTTTAGACAATCGATTGGATCGACGTGCGCTTTCGACCCTCTTGCCATCCCCGCCAGTCGAACCTCGCCCTGACCGTGCTGGCGATTCTGCTGCTGCTGTTCGGGCTGACCCTGGCGGACGCGGCATGGCGTTCCCAAGCGGGTGATTACACCGCCAGCCGGGCGCTGGTGCGGGAACTGGGTCTGAGCGACCTCAGCCTGTTCACCGAGGCGCGCTATACCCGCCATCCCACACAGGCCGACCGGCACAGTCCGTTTCAGGATCATCCGGCGGCGCTGGAGCACTTCCCCACCGGTTCGCTGCTGCCGCCGCCGATCTGTCCCGCCTCCTGTATCGACTGAGTGGCGACGCTTTCACGCATCCTCTCGATCCTGCTTCACCAGGATCAATTGATCGGTGGCGAAACCCAGCGCCTTGGCCTGCCTGAGTAACTCGTCCAGCACGGTGGGCGACAATTGTCGCGCGCGCGCCAGAATCCACAGATAATCCCGGTTGGGGCCACTGATCATGGCCCAGGAATAATTCGCCTTGTCCAGAGCGACGATGTGATAGCCCCCATAAAAAGGGCCAAAGAACGACACCTTGAGAGAGCCGACCGTCGGCCCGCCGATGAAGTAGGCCCGGCCCTCGGCATCCTTCCAGGCACCGGCGCGGTCGTCGTAGCCCCGGTTCAGCACCTTGACGCCGCCGTCGTCGCGCAAGCCGTAGGTGGCGCTGACGTTGCTCAGACCCCGCTCGAAGGAATGATCCAGCCGGGCGATTTCATACCATCGACCGAGATAGCGATTCAGCTCGAAGTCGCTGACGGGAGTTACCCCGGAAGGTGGCGCCACAGCACAGCCCCCGACCAGCAAGGTCATAAGAAGCAACAGTTTTTTCATGCGTGTTTTCCTGGAACGAGCCCTGCCGGCGCGTCGCCGGTTCCGTGACTGTGATACTCTTTTCTCGTCCGCGTTCCCAACCCAGCATCGGTAAATTCTCCATGCCCGCCTTCCTCGAGCGGCAGAAATACCTGCTCGACTACACCCTCGCCGCCCTGTTGCGGCGCAAGACCCGCAATTTCGGCCTGCTGCTGGTTTACACCCTGCTGGTGTTCCTGTTCGCCTCGGCGCTGCTGCTCGGCCAGGGTTTGCGGCGGGAGGCGGCGGTGTTGCTGCAAGACGCGCCGGAGGTCATCGTGCAACGGCTGACCGCCGGGCGTCACGACCTGCTGCCGGTTGCCTGGCTCGACAGCCTGCGGCGGATTCGCGGGGTCGGCGCGGTACAGGGCCGATTGTGGGGTTATTACTATGATCCGGCGGTCAAGGCCAACTACACCCTGATGGTCGCTCCGGAACGCGGGCTCGCGGCGGACGAAATCCTCATCGGCGCGGCGCTGGCGCGGGTGCGGCAACTCGGCGTCGGCGATTATCTTGGCCTGCGCGCCGCCAACGGCCAACCGCTGCCATTGAAAATCACCGGGGTGCTGGAATCCGCCTCGGAACTGCTGAGCGCCGACCTGATGCTGCTGTCCGAAGCGGGTTTCCGCGCGCTGTTCAACCTGCCGCCCGATCAATACACCGATGCCGTGCTGACCGTGCGCAATCCCCGCGAGGCGCGTACGGTGGCGGAAAAAATCACCCTGGCGTTGCCGAACAGCCGGCCGATTTTGCGCGCGGAAATCCTGCGCACCTACGACGCGGTGTTCAACTGGCGCGAGGGTATGGCGTTCGTCTGGCTTGGCGCGTTGCTGCTGGCGTTCGCGATCCTGGCCTGGGACAAGGCCGCCGGTCTCAGCGCCGAGGAAAAGCGCGAAATCGGCATCCTCAAGGCCATCGGCTGGGAAACCGGCGACATCCTGCGGATGAAGCTGTGGGAAGGCGCGCTGTTGTCGCTGACCGCTTTTCTGGCCGGCTACGCGCTGGCCTGGTGGCAGGTGTTCCACGGCGGCGCCCGGCTGTTCGCGCCGGTGCTGAAGGGCTGGGCGGTGCTGTATCCCGACTTTCGGTTGACGCCGACGGTGGATCCGCGACAAATCCTGGTGTTGCTGGCGGTGACCGTACTGCCCTACATCCTCGCCACCCTGATTCCCGGCTGGCGGGCAGCGATTGCCGACCCCGACGCGGTGATGCGCGGATGATCCAACTCGATGCCGTCAGCAAGGCCTTCAACCAGGGCCAGCCCAATGAATGCCGGGCGCTGCGCGACATCGATCTGCGCCTGGAGCGGGGCGGCATCACCGTCTTCAAAGGCCCCAGCGGCTCCGGCAAGACCACCCTGCTCACTCTGGTCGGCTGTCTGGCGCGACCCACCGCCGGGCGGATCACGCTCGATGGTCGGTTGTTGTCCAACCTGCCGGAACGGTTTCTGACCGAGGTGCGGCGGCACACCTTCGGTTTCGTGTTTCAGCAGTTCAACCTGATCCGGGGTTTGACGGTGCTGGAAAACGTGATGCTGCCGGCCTATCCGCTGGGTCGGCCCTACCGCGAATTGCTGAACGCCGCGCGCGACCTGCTCGACCGCTTCGGTTTGGGCGCCAAGGCCGCCAGCAAGGTGGAATGGCTGTCCGGTGGCGAGGCGCAACGCACCGCCCTGGCCCGCGCCCTGATCAACGATCCGGCGGTGGTCATCGCCGACGAACCGACCGCCAATCTCGACAGCGCCCTGTCGCGGGAGGTGCTGGCGCTGCTGGGCGAACTCACCGCCCAGGGGCGAACGGTGTTCATCAGCAGCCATGATCCGCTGGTGTTCGAGGCGGCCCAGGTCAACCGGGTGATCGAGTTGCACGACGGCCAAATCGTCGGAGACCGCCGATGCTGATCACGCCCGCCATCGTCGCCCTGCAACTCATCACCCTCGGCATGACCGGCACGGTGCTGCTCGCGAGTGGTTTCGCCTGGCGGATTCTGCGCCGCTGGGACATTAACAGCGGCGGCGAATTGCAATTGCGGCTGGAACGGCGGACCTATCTGATTTCCACCCTGCTCGGCTTCGCGCTGGGTGCGGAACTGTTGTCGCTGTTGCTGTTCGTCCACACCGCCGAAAGCCTGTCCAGCCAGTTCGTCGGCGCGATGTGCGCCACCGGGGTCTTGAATGTCAACGCCTATGGTTTCCCGACCCTGCTGCTGAAAACCGCGGTGTTCTTTCTGGCGGCGCTGTGGCTGCTGCTGAACCGGGTGGACAACCGGGGCCGCGACTATCCGCTGGTGCGGGTGAAATACGGCCTGCTGCTCGCCATCGCGCCGCTGACCGTGTTGGAACTGGCGGCGCAGACCGCTTATTTTCTGGGGCTGGAGCCGGAGGTGATCACCTCCTGCTGTGGTTCGCTGTTCAGCGCCGAAAGCCGGGGCGTGGCGGCGGAACTGGCCGGCCTGCCGCCGTGGCCGACGCTGGCGCTGTTCTACGCCATGGCTGGGCTGATTCTGACGAGCGGCGGATGGCTGTTGCGCACTCTCACCCCCGCCCCCTCTCTCCGTGGGAGAGGGGAGATCGCAGCTTCGCTGTTCGCCGCCAGCAGCGTGTTCGGTTTCGGCGTCGCCATCGCCGCGATCATCGCCTTTCTGTCGCTGTACGTGTACGAAAATCCCAACCACCACTGCCCGTTCTGCCTGCTGAAGGCTGGCCACGACTACGTCGGCTACGCGCTCTACCTGCCGCTGTTCGCCGCCACCGCCGCCGGACTGGGCGCCGGTTTCATCGCGCGATTCCACCGCGTCGCCAGCCTGCACGCGGTGATTCCCGGCGAGGTCCGGCGCTTGACGTGGCTGGCGCTCATCGGTTTCGGATTGTTTTACGGACTGGCGACCTGGCTGATGTCGCGGTCCAACCTGATTCTGTTGGGTTAAGTCGGCAACGACCGCAATCCTATCCGTTCGGAGCATCTTCCCTGACCAACCCGTCCCTTTCCTGGCTGTTGATCCTCGGCGCGCTGACCGCCTTCGCGCCGATGTCAATCGACATGTACCTGCCCAGCCTGCCGACCATCGCCGCCGGGTTCGGTGTCGAATCCGCCGCCGTGCAATTCACGCTGGCGAGTTTTTTCATCGGCATGGCGCTCGGTCAGGCGATCCATGGTCCACTCGCCGACCGCTACGGGCGGAAACCGCCGCTGTACGCCGGGCTGGCGCTGTATGTCGCGGCCTCGGTCGGTTGCGCGCTCGCACCCGACATCGCCACGCTGACGGCCCTGCGTTTCGCGCAGGCGGTGGGCGGCTGCACCGGCGTGGTGATCGCGCGGGCCGTGGTGCGCGACCGTTTCGACGCGCGAACCTCGGCGCGGGTGTATTCGCTGTTGATGCTGGTGATGGGGCTGGCGCCGATCCTCGCCCCGTTCGCCGGCGGCTGGATTCTCGCGCTCGCCGGTTGGCGCGCGATTTTCGTCGCGCTGGCGCTGTTCGGGCTCGCCTGCCTGCTGGCCGTTTGGCGTTATCTGCCGGAAACCCGCCCAACCGGCGCCACCGCCGGCGGCGGAATCGGCGCGGCGCTGCGGGTCTACGGCGCGCTGTTGCGCGACCGGAGCTTTCTCGGCTACACCCTGAGCGGCGGCTTCGCGCAAGCCGGGATGTTTGCCTACATCACCGGCTCGCCGCACGTGTTCATCGAACTTCATGGAGTGCCGGCTCAAGCCTATGGCTGGCTGTTCGGGCTCAACGCGCTGGGATTGATCGTCAGTTCGCAGCTCAACCGGCGGCTGTTGCTGCGCCATACCGCCGACGCGATCCTGCGCCGCGCCAACCGCGCCACCGTGCTGTTGGGGCTGGCGCTGCTTGCCGTGGCAGCCAGCGACTGGGGCGGTCTGCCGGCATTGCTGGTGCCGCTGTTTGGCTATCTCGCCAGTCTCGGCTTCACCGCGCCGAACGCGATGGCCAACGCGCTGGCTCATCAGGGGACCCGCGCCGGCAGCGCCTCGGCACTGATCGGCACGCTGCAATTCATGGTGGCGACGCTTTCCAGCGCGCTGGTCGGCCTGCTCGGCACCGGTTCGGCGTTGCCCATGGCGGCGGTGATCGCCGGTTGCGGGCTGTTGGCCTACGGCGCGCACCGGATCCTGGTCGGTGAGGGAATGAACTGATCGTCCAATGTCCCGGCGGGCGCGTCGCTGCGCCCGTCAGTTCCGGGAAGTTGCATGGAAACCCCTCCGCCGCTTGCGGGAGAAGGGGGGTTTAACCGGTTTTTAACCGGGCGCGCGGCAATCCACGACCTTGAATTCAACCCGTCGGTCCAGCGCGTCCCTGGCATCGTCGGTCGCGGTGCCGACGAGATTCTCCCTGGATCCCACCCCATTCGCGATAGTGCGGGTACGCAGCTCCGGCGCATCGGATTCCAGCTTTTGCTTGATGGTTCCCGCCCGCAGCAGCGATAGCCGGTCGTTGATCGGTTCGGGGCCGGTACGGCTGGTATGCCCGACAATTTCCAGGCAGCCCTTGTTTTCCGCGGTGCGTTGCGCGATCTGCTTCAGCCAGACGGGATACGGTCCAGTAACCTGCCGATCCGGCCAGAAATCCGTCGAGCCGGGTTTGAACAGAAACTTGACGGCAAGCCGCTTGTTCGTCAGGCCATAATCCACGATCCTGCCAAACGCCTGGGCGGCTTCGTTGCGGCGGCCTACTTTCCAACTGGCCAGATAGAGTCCGTTATAAACGCGCAATTGCTCGCCGCCGGGAGACCGCAGCGCGCTCTGGTATAAATCCAGCGCTTTTCGATACTGGCGGTTGTTGTAGGCGTCAATCGCTTCGCTGACCAGCGCCGCCGTGAGAATGCGGTCGGCATAGAGGGGATTGATCGGGTCGCCCGGCTTGGTGCCCTGACAGGTCTTGATGTAACCCTCGGTGGCCTGATCCGGCGTCCACGCAGGACTGTCGTTGAAGTACGCGGTAGGGGTAATGTCGACCCCCTCCGGTTTCGCCCGCGCGACGCCCTTGGAAATGATCTTGCCCGACTTGAGATCGGCCAGCGCGAGACAGACCCGGAAAGCTTCGCGCACTCCCTCGGTCTTGCCCTCCTTATTGACGCCCGTAAAGGTGCCCACGAGCACGATTGGGGATTTGGCGACCGCCTCCGTCGAGAACGGTTGCACCGTGAATTGTGGGTATTTGCTCTTCACCAACTCCACAAGGCGCGCTTCCATGGATTGCGTGGCGACCGATTGCGAGCCGGACACACCGTCGATCAACGGATCGATCACCAGGGCATGTTTCATGGGCTCCCCGGCACCGGCAGCGGGTAGTTGCGCGCGGCTGAACAGATCGTTCGCCGCCTTCAACACCGCGTCGTCGAAGGGAACCGGCTGCACCGGGGGAGGAGTCGGAGTGGCGACTGTTTGGGGCTGCTCCGAAGTGGGCGTCGCACAGCCCCACAGGAGCGCCGCCAGCGCCAGGGCGGATAAACGCCATATAAGCCCAAAGTTGTTGGTTTTCATGATTTTCATGGCTTGCACGCCTCCTGTTCGGTGGTTGACAACGGTTCTCCAAGCTGCGCCTTGAGCAGCGCCTCTCTACAGCTGGGGCCTGGCCCCTTTTGGCGGGGCTTGCCCGCCAGTTCCGAAACGGGTTTGGCTGGTTTTACAGGCTGAACTCGCGCGGGGTTGGTACTCGCGCTGGTGGATGGCTTGGCGTCGGTATCCGGCTTGCCGGGTGGCCGTATGACCGAAGGCGCTTCGGGTGGCCGGTGTTTGCCGGTCACGGCGGGCCGGTCGATCACGCTCTCCGGTTTCTGCCGAACCGGAGAGGCCGCCTGTTCCCGTTTGGCCCGTAAATCCCGGTTCAGGCCGGCGAGTTGTGGATGATCGGGCTTGATCCGGCCCAGTTGCGCCAAGTACTCTCCGGCGAGCTGGAAATCCGCCTGGCGGATAGCGCCGCTGGCCAAATCCGCAATCCGGTTGGCTACTTGTTCCAGCCTGGCACGCGCCTCGCCGTTGTCGGGCGCCAGGACAATAACCTGATTATAGCAAGCCGCCGCTTCCTCGCCTTGCGTGACGGACAAGCGGTCCAGCGGGAACCGGGTGGCGCAATCCCGCAGCGATTTGGCAATTTGGTTGTTGGTCTCCATAGCCGCCTTCACCCGGTCGCGCAAATTCAGCAGGTCGGGCTGCCCGGAATCCAGGCTCAGCCCTTGCTCGATCCGTTGCAAGCTTTCGTCCAACTCGCCCCGTTGCCACAGGTCTCGCGCCTGAGCGAGCAGTTGCCCGATACGTTGCCGCCGCCCGAGCTGGCCCTGAATCGCCTCGCGGAGCGTCGACAATTCGGGATGGTCGGCAACCCGTTGCAAGCCCTCCTCGGCCAATTTCAGGCTGCCCTCGAGATCGCCCTCCTGCCAGCGCGCGTGAGCCTGAACCAGAAGCTGATCGGCTTGTTGCCGCCGCTGCCGAACCTGGGCCTGCAAGGTGTCGCGCAATCCCGCCAGGCCGCCGTGATCGGGTACGCGTCGCAGGCCCTCCTCGACCACTCGCTGGCTCTCGTCGATCCTGCCGTCCTGATAAAGCTGTCGGGCCTGCTCCAACAGTCGGGCGGCGTCCTGGTATTGCTGAACCCGTTCGCGCAACGCCAGCAGACGGACATCGTCCGGTGAGGTATTGAGACCGAGTTTGATCAATTCCAAACTCTGTCCGAACTCGTTTTTCTCGAAGTGTTCGACAGCGAGTTTTTCATAATTGGTGGTCAGCGTGGAACGGTTTCCCGACAGGGGCGGTAATACAATCGTGCCGGTTTCTGGATCAGGTGGCCTCAGCTGGTGAAAAAGGGTCGAATAAACAGCGCCAGCCACGGCCAGAACCAGCAGCGACAACCCGCCGACCAACAATATTCCTTTTGAGCGCAAAGAGTTTTTGAACGATTGAACGATCCGTGTCGTATCGTGCAGAGAATAAAACGACCGCCCGGTTCCGGCCTGGTCGAGCGCCTGAATGAATTGCTCGGCGCTGGCAAAGCGGTCGGCTGGGTTCTTGGCCAAGAGTTTTTGCAACGTGGGCTGAAGCTGACTGAATCCCCCCGGCAACGGCGGAACCGGTTGAGTACAGTGCATCAGGGCGATGCTGATCACGTCGTCGGCCCGATACGGCGGCCGCCTGGCGAGCATTTCATAGAATACGATGCCAAGGCTGTACAGATCGGAACGGCTATCCAGTTTCTGGCCGGTGATTTGTTCCGGACTCATGTAAACGGGACTGCCGATGGCGAGTCCGGGAGCGGTCAACTGGGTGTCGGTATCCACCATCTTGGCGATGCCGAAATCGCTGAGCACTGGCGTGCCATCCTGGCGGAACAGGATGTTCTGTGGCTTGATGTCACGGTGGATCACACCCCGCCTGTGAGCATAGGCCAGCGCCCCCGCGATCAATTTAATGATGTCCAGGGCGCGTTCCAGGCTGAGTCCTCGTTCGATTTGTTGAGCCAGGGTGCCTTCGGGCAAAAACTCCATGGAAAAATAGTAATGGGAATCGTGCGAGCCGAAATCGTAGATCGTAATGATCTGGGGATGTTGAAATTGGGCAATGATGCGTCCTTCCTTGAGAAATCGTTCGGTAAAGTTCTCGTCTCTGAGCAGGTTTGATTGCATCACCTTCAGGGCGACTTGGCGGTCGAGCGATTCCTGAATGGCGAGATAGACGGTCGCCATGCCGCCCTTGCCAATCGGGCGCAGAATTGTGTAACCTGGAATTTCCATAACCTTCGTTACAACCTCATCGCTTTCACCCGCTTCAAGTATCGGTTTTTGTAAAAAACCCCGGCTGTTTCACCATAAAAATGATAGGACTGTTCACAATTGATGAGTCATAACGATCCGTCCCCTCATTCATTGTAGTCGCGCCGGTCAATGCTTAGACCCTCCACGCCGTTATTCATACCCGCCGATCCGGTGACTTCGCCAACAACCAGGCCCAGGAGAGCAATTGCAATGCCAGCGCCAGCCCGAACGCCAATCGATACCCCGGCGCCGCGTAACCGCCACCCGCCGCCGGCCAGCGGTCGATGATCGCGCCCATGCCCCACTGGCCGGCGAACGCCGCCACGAACACCAGCAGGTTCAGCGCCGTGTTCACCCGCCCCGCCAGCGCCGGTGGAAACGCCTGGGTCAGGATGGCGTAATTCAACACTCCGCTGGTGCCGAAGAAGCCGAACGACATCCACAGCGGCAGCAGCGGCCCCCATTCAAACAGCAACGCCAGTTGCACGAACATGAACAACGCCATGCCGCCCGCCGCCACCGCCACCGGCGGGATGCCATACCGCGACAGGCGGTAGGTCAATTGCCCCATGCCGAGAAACCCTCCGACCATGGCCGCCGCGATCCAGAACAGATAATCGGCGGCCATCGTCCGATCCAGTCCGGCCACGTCGCGCAACCACGGTCCCGCCCACAAGCCCTGAACCGCCAGAAACGAGGCTTGCGAAACGACGCTGCTCGGCGCAATCGTCCAGAACGCCCGGTCGCGGAAGATGTCCCCCACCCCGCGCCACTGCGCCCGCCAGCCGTCGGGCGGCGCGGGGTTTCGGCGCTGCTCCGGCACCGCCAGCACCAGGCAGAGCGCGACCGCAAAGCTGAGTCCCGCCAGGCCGGCGAACAAACCCCGCCAATCGGTCAGGCGCAGCGCGGTCTCGACCGGTGCGGTAGCCGCCAGCGCCCCCAGCCCGCCCGCCGCCAGCACCCAACCGTTGACCGCCGGCAACCGCGCGGCTGGAAACCACAACACGAACGCCATGAAAC
>JRYG01000412.1_pt1 | contig 14320 bp, 12 predicted proteins | sample 235341 | NCBI WGS metagenome assembly JRYG01 (sample SAMN03074218, study PRJNA261478) | activated sludge metagenome | biome: Wastewater Treatment Plant; feature: Wastewater; material: Activated sludge; isolation source: activated biomass of a wastewater treatment plant treating hydrocarbon... ... | reverse complement strand
CGAGGAGATGGGCCTCAAGCTGGAGAACACCCAGCTGACCCAGCTCGGCCAGGCCCGCCGCGTGGTCGTCTCGAAGGACACCACCACCATCGTCGACGGTGCCGGTGACGCTGAGGCCATCAAGGGCCGGATCAAGCAGATCAAGTCGGAGATCGAGAACACCGATTCCGAGTTCGACCGCGAGAAGCTCCAGGAGCGCCTCGCCAAGCTGGCCGGCGGCGTTGCCGTGGTCAAGGTCGGCGCTGCTACCGAGACCGAGATGAAGGAGAAGAAGCATCGCGTCGAGGACGCTCTCCAGGCAGCCCGTGCGGCGCTGGAAGAGGGCATCGTCCCGGGTGGCGGTGTCGCTCTCCTCAACGCCCAGGATGCGCTTGACGTCGACTCCTTCGAGGATGCCGACGAGCGCACCGGTGCGCAGATCATCCACCGCGCACTCGAGGAGCCGGTCCGGCAGATCGCCGAGAACTCCGGTCTCGAGGGTTCGGTCGTGGTCAACAAGGTCCGCGAGCTCAAGCAGGGCGAGGGCCTCAACGCCGCGTCCGGCGAGTACGGCGACATGGTCAAGGCCGGCGTACTCGACCCGACGGTCGTGACCCGCTCCGCGCTCCAGAACGCCGCATCGATCGCCAAGAACATCCTGGTGACCGAGGCGATCATCGCCGAGCCGCCGGAGGAAGGCGGCGCCGGCATGCCCGCGATGCCCGACATGGGCGGAATGGGCGGCATGATGTAAGGAGGCTTTCGCCTCCGGCATCAAGCCGAAGAGTCATCGAAGGGCCCCGGGAAACCGGGGCCCTTTTCGTTTCACGTCGGCTCACAACACCGTCGCCGTAGCGCTCGATGCGGTCAGGGGCCACCCGATCCCCTCGAGATTGAATTGAGTCGCTCTATTTGCGATTCAGTTCAAGCTCGACGCCCGTGCCCCCGGGGATATCGCGCGAGTCGGACCCCGGAGAACCCTGGTGCGAATCAGTCCTCGGAGAGGACGTCCGGCATGGTGCGGGGGTGGACTCCGAGCTTCTCGAGGTCAGCCGTGCCGCGGGGCGCGGTCATCGAGACCCGCATCAGTTCGGCCTCCTGCCAGGTGGCGAAGGCGTTTTCGCCGACCAGCTTGTGAATTGCGGTCAGTCCCAGCCAAACGAGCTGGAGCGGGATCCGGATCACCGGACGCGGCCTGCCCGCGAGTCGGCCGACCAGCTCCGACATCCCCGCATAGGTGATCGTCTCGGGGCCGGCCAGTTCGTAAACGTGGTCGCCGGGGCCGTCCTCCCTCAGTGAATGCTCGACGGCCCGGGCGACGTCGTCGGCCCAGACCGGCTGGTAGCGGGACTTGCCGTTGCCGGAGATCGGGATTCGGGGCAGGAAAGAGAACCGCCTGAGCAGGGTGATCCAGGGATCCGAGTGATCGAAAACGATCGACGGTCTGAAGATCGTCGAGTCGAGCGTCGACTTGGCGACGGCCTGCTCGGCGATCCACTTGGCGCGGAAGAAACGGGTCCGCTGGACCGCGGACGCGTTCAGGGCACTGAAGAAGACGAAACGCTTCACGCCGGCCCGTTCGGCCGCCTCGAGGAGCCGTACCGTGGCGAGGCCATTCAGCTCCTCGACACGGTAGGGGGGCTGGTCACGGATCGAGGCCGCGAGGTGAATCACCGTGTCGACTCCCCGCATCGCCTGGCGCAGCATGTACGGGTCGCTCAGCTCGCGAAGGTCGCCCATCGTGATCTGGACGTCGACCCTCCGGTCACCGAGTTTGCGGGGCTCGCGGACCAGGCAGCGGACCTGCTGGCCGTCGTCGATCAGACGGGGCAGAAGTCGCGAGCCAATCGAGCCTGTGGCACCAGTAAGGAGGATCACCGGCCGGAGTCTAGAGAGGCCGCGCAGTAGGTATTCCTAAGTCCGACGAGGGGAAGGTCTCGCTTCTCCAATGTCTAATATGCAGGCCATGAGTTACGTCATCGCAGAGCCATGCATCGGTCAGAAGGACAACTCCTGCGTGGAGGTATGTCCGGTCGACTGCATCCATCCGACCCCGGACGAGCCCGGCTACGACGAGGTCGACATGCTCTTCATCGATCCCGACGAGTGCATCGACTGCGATGCCTGCGTCGAGGCCTGCCCGGTTGACGCCTGCTTCGCCGAGGACCAGCTCCCGCCCGAGTGGGCGCACTTCGCCGAGAAGAACGCCGCCTACTTCAAGCAGGCTTAACTGCAGTCGGGCCGGTCTGCGCCGGCCCTCCCATCTAAACCCGCTGGCCCAAGGCATCCACGAATGGATGGGCCAGCTCCGTCGGGGGCGATACCGGCTTGCCTGCGTGTCAGAGGACCGGGAGTTCGCGGGCGTTCTTGCCGAGCTTCGGGGCTATCTCCGGGGCCGACGCCTGGACTGTCTGAAGCATCGGCAGCTCGCGCGGCGAGGAGGCGATGATCTGGCGGGCGATGCTGACGATCGCCTCGCCTGCCGGCGAGTCCGGCTGATCGACAGCGAGCGGATTGCCGACGTCGGCATGCTCGCGCAGTTCCTCCGAGAGAGGCACGCTGCCGAGCAGCGGCACTTCAAGCTCGTCGGCCAGCAGCTGGCCTCCGCCCTCGCCAAAGATCGAAAACGTCTCGCCTGACGGGGTCGTGAAGCCGGCCATGTTCTCGATGATCCCCATCACTTCGAGGTCCACCTTGGCGGCCATCTCGGCCGAGCGGCGGGCGACAGACTGCGCGGCTGGCTGCGGCGTGGTCACGATCGCGATCTTCGCCTGGGGCAGAAGCTGCGCCAGGGTCATCGCAATGTCACCGGTTCCGGGAGGCAGGTCCAGCAGCAGGTAATCGAGTTCGCCCCAGGCGACATCCTCGAGGAACTGCTGGATCGCCTTGTGGAGCATCGGGCCGCGCCAGACCACAGCCGAGTTCTGCTCGACGAAGTAACCGATCGACATGGTCTTGACGCCGCTGGCGGCGACCGGCGGCAGGATCTTGCGTTCCGCGTTGACGTCCGGCTTCTGGTCAACTCCGAGCATCCGCGGGATCGAGTAGCCGTAGACGTCACAGTCGAGCGCACCGGCGGTCGAGCCTTCGGCCTGAAGTGCGGCGGCGAGGTTCGCGGTCATCGTCGACTTGCCGACGCCGCCCTTGCCGGAGGCGACGCAGATCACGTTGTTGACCTGCGCCAGCGCGCCCTGCGGCAGCTTGCCCCGTCCGAGGGTTTCGCGGAGCCCCGCCTTCTCGTCATCGGAGAGCACGTCGAAGCCGACCCCGACCCCGGTCACGCCATTGAGCGAAGAGACCTGCTGGACGACCGCATCCTGGAAGTGGGAGCGAATCGGACAGCCGGGGGTGGTGAGCGAAACGGTCACGTTGACCTGCCCGTCTTCCCTGATTTCGATGCTGCGGACCATGCCGAGCTCGACGATGTTGCGGCGAAGCTCCGGGTCGATCACCGCGGTCAGCTTCTCTCTTACCTGCTCTTCGGTCGGGAGGGACATGCCCTGATTCTCGCAAAGGAGGTTCCCCGGGGAGGGGGAGAGTCCGTAGCCCTGCGTCCTTAGTCAGGTCAGATGATCCCGACCGAGGAGGCACCGATGCCGTTTCGCAACCGTTCCGTCGGCCTGAGGCTGACCTTCCTGACCCTGACCCTGTTCGCGATCCTTGCCCTTGCGGCGGCCGAAGGGGCGGCGGGGGCCCGGTACGTGGTCGCGCAGTGCGGTTGGCACGCCGGACAGGATGCGACCTGGTTCGACTCGAGCGCCGACCGCTTCGGTCGCAGCAACTACTGCCAGCCTCCCGCTTCGGCGGACCCGTTCGATGGCGTTCACCTGATCAGCCAGGTGAAAGCCTCCACGGAAACTGTTGGCGGCACCCGTTTCGCCTCCTGGCGCTGGCAGGCGCCGCAGGGCACCGGCATCGTCAACGTTCACGGGCAGCGCTGGCAGTACCTGCGAGAGGGCTTCCAGCACCGGCTGGGAGGGGTCCCGCCAAACGGCACTTTCAGTCCGCTTCTGGCGCTGGATTACAGCGACGGGACCAAGCGTGACTTCTGGCAGGGATTCGAGCCGTACGCACAGGCATTCGAGAGCCGGCTCGTCTGCTTCAGGCCATCGGAGAAGACCTGCGCCGCCGACGGCACCGTGCTGGCCGGGGTCCGCTCCCTGACGATTTCGATTGACGACCAGGTCCGGCCGACAGCACAGGCAGGCGGGGAGATGACCGCTGGAAGCTGGCTGAAGGGGACGAAGGGGCTGACTTTCAGCAACCGTGACACCGGATCAGGCCTGCGTTTCGCCCAGACCTCGATCGACGGGGCACTGCTGGCCAGTTCGGAGATGAACTGCTCGAAGGTGATGGTCTCGGGCCAGTGGCGTGGCACCCGCATGCAGCCCTGCCCGACTTCAGCCGGTGGTGGGCACTCGGTGAACACGGCCGCACTCTCCGACGGGCCACATTCCCTTCAACACTGCGCGATCGACTTCGCCGGCAGCAGCGGCTGTTCGACAGCTCTGACGATCCGGGTGGACAACAATCCGCCGGCGGCCCCGCGGTCGCCGAGGGTAGATGGCGGTGAGGGCTGGCACAGGGTGAACGGGTTCGGCGTCACCTGGGTGAACCCGGATCAGGGCACGGCGTCACCGATCGCGGCCAGCCTGCTCAGGCTGGAGGCGCCGGACGGTTCAGTCCAGGGTCCGTGGGGCGGGTCGGGCTCGGGGAGCGTTTCCGGCATCCAGGTACGCGGTCCGGGCGAGCACCGGTTGCGGATCTGGCTGATCGACCAGGCGGGCAACGCCGACGAGACTCACGCCGCGGAGGTGACCCTGCGCCTCGACGACGTTCCGCCGACCGGCTACTTCGAGGACGCTCCGGAAGAAGATCCTGCCCTGATCAGGGTGCCCGTGAGTGACGGCCACTCGGGTGTCCGGGGAGGCAGCATCGCCTGGCGCGGGGCCGGCGGTGAATGGCATGAACTGCCGACCCGTTTCTCGACCGGCGGCGAACCGACCCTGCTTGCCCGCTTCCCGGATGATCTGCCCCGCGGCTCCTGGGAGCTGAGGGCGGTAGTTGTCGATGCGGCGGGCAACATGGCCGCCGTCGACCGGCGGGCCAACGGTTCGAAGATGACGATCCGCACCCCGCTTCTGGACGAGACCCTGATCTCGGCCGGCCTGGCGGTCCGCCGCGGCGAGCCTCGAGACAGGCTGGTCATCGGATACGGGAAGCGGTCCCGGCTCACCGGACGGCTCAGCGGAGTGGAGAGCGGTGCGATTGGCGACGCCGAGCTGACGGTCACCGAGATGCCTCTCCCCGGATCCCGCGGTGAGGTACACAGCAGAACGGTGAGGACCGACGGGCGAGGACTTTTCGAAGTCTGGCTGAGCCCGGGTCCGGGCCGGAAGGTCTCGGTGAGGTTCACGGGAAACCGTCGCCTTCAGGAAGCCAGTTCCGGCCTGCTTGAACTCCGGGTTCGTGGAAGGTTGACCTTCAAGGCGAGGCCGAAGCGGTTGGTGACCGGCTCCCGGGTGCGCTTCCAAGGGCGGGTGTCCGGTCGCGGGGCCTGGAACCCGGTCCGTGGCAATCTCGTCCAGATCCAGTATTTCGAGGAGTCGGCGCGGCGTTGGCGGCCGGTGACACTGACCAGGACCGACAGCCACGGCTGGTACCGGACCGGATACCGGTTCCGCTACATCACCGGGATCGCCCACATCCGGCTGCGGGCCCTCCTCGTCCCGTCGTCCCGCTTCCCCTACAGCGGGGCGTCCTCGAAACCGGTGACCATCCGGGTTCGGGGCTGAGGCGCCCTGTCAACTTCCGGGTGGGCCGGGGCGCTGACGGACCGGAGCGGCCGCCGCGTGATCACGCGGCGGCCGCCGGTCGCTCCCGGTCTAGAGTCCGAAGACTCCGACCAGAAGGGGCAGCGCGATTGCTGCTCCCGCCAGGGTTCCAACCGCCATCCCGAGGGCGGCGCGGGCGCCGGTTTCCTCGGTCATCGGTTTCACCACATGTCTGTTCAGATCCATGGGTACCTCCTTCTTCGTCGTGCCTTCGGGGTTAGCTGACGGGCTCGCGCTGAAAGAGTTCGCGCTACGCATTTCTGCGATTCGCCCCAGAGGCCACGGTCGGCCTCAAACGGGTCCCCCGATCCGGCTGGAACCGGACTCGGCTTGTTTGTCGGTAACCAATGTACCGATATTTACGACGGACTGTAGGAGATCCCTTGTGTGGCGCCGTCGACGGAAGGCGGAGACATCCTCACGGCCTAGCTGGAGGCGAGATGGTGCGAGCGATTTCCCACCGCTGTTATATACCCCCCGGGGGTTTATAATGCTAGTTTCCCATGGAACCACCCTCACCCCACTCAGGAGGCTCAAAATGGCAGAAGAACAGACTTACTCCGTCACGGGGATGACCTGCGGGCATTGCGAGTCGTCGGTGCGCGAGCAGGTTGCGGAAGTTCCCGGCGTCGAGTCGGTCGAGGCCGATCGCTCAGCCGGGCGTCTCACCGTTCGCGGCACGAACATCGACGAGTCAGCGATCCGTCGCGCAGTTGCGGAAGCCGGGTACGAAGTCGCGGCGTAGGTCGTTCACAACTTCGCCTAACCCAAACCGCACGTCGCGGCTCGCTTGAGCGAGCCAGACCGATCATCGCCGGGGAGTCTTGCCGCCTGCGGCCGGATTGAATGAAAGCTGCGCTGATTCCCCGGCGATCGAGGCCCACACGTCAAAATCGGTAAGCGCCCACGCCCGAGCCTCGTGGTCGTCGAACTCGAACGCCCGCTCCGCGACGAACCTCGCGATCTCCCTCGACATCTCAAGATCGGACGCAGACACCTCCTCTCCTGCTTCCACCGGCAGCGCCCCCGATTCATGCTGATCTTCGGTCTTTTCGATAACGCGTGCAGCGTCCGAGGATCCTTTGAGCGTTACCAAAATCGGATCCGACTCCTTCGAGTTGGCCGGATGGATCGTTACCGCCTCCGGGATCTCACCAACATCCTCACCCGTCGCGATCCTCTTGTAGAGATCGAGGTTCCCCGGGGCCGGGGCGGCAACCAGGTCCCACTCCTCTCCGTTCCAATACCTCACCCGATCGCCCCAGTACGGGTCCAGCTTCCAGCCCGGGCTCAGATCCGGTGGAGGGTCGATCTCGGCGACCAGGTCCGGGTCGTCCTTCCATGCCATCCCGTAGGTGACCTCCTTCGGAAACACATCCGGCCAGAACACCGTCGACCGATCGAAACCAAGCTCCTTCGCTCTGACCGCCGCCGCCGCGAACTCGATCCCGCTGAACGCGGTCTCCAGAAACGGCCGCATGTTCCTGATCTCGACCACCGTCCCCTCCAGGCTCTCACCCCAAGTCCCGGTCTCCAACTCCTCCTCGGTCAGCCAATGCTTCTCGTTGCGATGCATCTCATGCTCCTTCCCGCCCCTGAAAGGGTGGACTCGATCCAGCGGTCCCTGAGCCGCACTGGCTCCCACCCATATCGGGTAACCAGCCCGGAATCGACCGGGAATCCGAGGAAATCCACCGGAATCGGCGCATATCGAGCCGAAAAGTGGCACTAGTGCAGAAAATGGAGCGGATATGCGGGGCTGGTTTGAAGTTCCGCGCGCCCCGCGTTCGGCATGGTGATTGGGAAGCCCGGAAGCGGATTCGAACCGCTGACCCCTTCCTTACCATGGAAGTGCTCTACCTACTGAGCTATCCGGGCGCAGACGGAGAACTTTAGCGGGGAAGCGGCTTACCGGTCGTCTTCGCCGAGATCGCGACGGATGCCCTCGGAGATCGCCTTCTCGGAGACTTCTTCCATCGCGAACTGGAAGGAAGCGATGAAAGCCTCCGAGGCAAGGGGCCGCAGCCGCCGGAGTGAATCGCGCACCTCGGGCCAGCGGTCCCGCGGCCTTCCGGCGTCGTCGAAGGGCTGCCAGACCTGCCGGTCAAAAAGCCGTATGAACACTTCGGCGACTGTGGTCGATCGTTCCTTCAGGGTCTCCAGCGTGTCGAGGCAGTCGTCCATCGGCACCCCGATCGCGGCGAGTTCGTGGCCGGCCCTGAGCAGCTTCGGGGATAGGACCTCGAAGCGGCCGTCACCGAGCGGACGCATCAGGCCGAGCGCCTCCGAACGCCGCAGCCTCTCCTCGTCAAATTTCTCGTCGCCCCAGGGACCGGCTATCTCCCGCAGCGACATCACTTCGGGCTGCTCGTCCTCGTAGGGCGCCCGGACGTCCCGGGTGAAACGCAGAAGTTCCCCGGGATCCTCGCCGGCGCTGGCGACGATCCGGCGGATCGCCTCGAGGTTGAACCCCTCCTCCTGCAGTTCCCGGATCAGCTCGATCCGGTCGATGTGACCCTGGCCGTAGTAGCCGGTGCGCCCGACCACCACCGGGGGGTCAAGCAGGCCGCGGGATTGATGGGCGCGGATGTTCCGCACCGTCATCCCGGTCCGTTCGGCCAGCTCGACGATCGTGATCCTCTCGGCTGCGGCGGCCTCGGTCGTGCCGATTGCTTTCCCGTTTGCGCCTGTCACCTGTAAGGATCGTAGGCGGAATCGCACCGCAGCACCCGGGGACGACCCTGATGCCATCTAAGGGTCATTCCCAATCGACAAAGCGGGCCCGGGCCTTCAGCCTCGTGGACATGACAGAACAGTCTCCCCCCAAGAAACTCACCCGCTCCCGGAGCGACCGCTACATCGGCGGTGTCGCAGCCGGACTTGCCGAACGCTTCAGCGTCGACCCGATCTTCGTGCGGATCGCGTTCATCGCCAGCCTCGCGCTGGGCGGTCTCGGCATGATCGTCTACCTGGCGCTGCTGGCAGTGATGCCGGTCGACGGTGACCCGTCCGAGCCACTGCCGCCGATCGAGCCAAAGCGAAGGAACATGATGATCGGACTGGCCGTGATCGTCGGCATCATCAGCGTCGTCACCGCCAGCACCGGCTCCTTCAGCTCATGGCTCTTCGGATTCTGGCCCGGAACCGTCTTCGGGATCCTCTTCTGGTCGGCTGCGGCGGTCCTCTCAATCTGGCTCCTCGCCACCGGCCGGTTCGGCCGGGAGGCCGGGGCGGAAACACCAGCGACCCCCTCCCCTTCCCCGGCCGCTGGCGCCCCCGTTTCCGCAAAGCCCGGTCCCCCCGCCGGGGATCCTGAGCCGGTGGCCGGAACCGGCACCTTCGCGGAGTCCCCGACCCAGCTCAGTCGCACCGAGATCATGCAGACCCGCCAGATGTCCGCCGGCAGCAGCGGAGTCACCGGTGGTGGCGGCAAGCCCTCCCCCGCCGGACAGTCCGGACAGGACGCCCCGTCGGTGATTGGCCGCATCATGCTCTGGATAGCGATCGGCCTGGCCGCACTGACCGTGTTCTGCACCATCTTTGTGATCTCGGCCGGAACCACCGTCCTGCTGGGCGGGCTGCCGATGGCCGGTCTGGTGATCGTTCTCGGCGGGGCCATGGTTTACGCCGGACTCAAAGGCCGCCGCCAGCTTTCCCTCTGGCTCCTGACCGCAGCCGTCGCCGTGACACTGCCGATGGCGGCCGTCTCGATCGCCGACCTGCGGGTCGAAGGCAGCTACGGTGAACTCAAGAAGTCCCCGGTCGCCAGGGCCGACATCCCGGCCGACGGCTACCGGATGGCTGCCGGCAACCTGACCATAGACCTGCGAAAGTTCGATTTCGAGAACACGCGGAAGCTGGAAGTGCCGGTCAGGAGTGGCATCGGGTTGACCTCGGTGATCGTGCCTGACGATGTCTGCGTCGCCGGTGACGTCTACGGGAAGGCCGGCGTCATCAACATCAGGGGCCGCCAGACCAGCGGAATCGACATCACCCAGGATGTGCCCTCGACCCTGGCAACCGGATTGGCGGCGAACCCCGTGGTGACCGTTGACGGAGAGATCAAGCTCGGCGCCTTCGAGGTCGTCGACAACACCCAGTGGCGCCAGGACGGCAGGGCTGGCAGCTTCGAGGACAACGATCTCGAACCGGATGACATCACCAGCGCCCAGGCCAGGGACAGGGCCGAGGCTGCCTGCGCCGCCAGGCTGGTCCCGAAGAAGAAAGTGCTCGGTCGCCCCTGAGCGAGCCGGCCGACAAGCGGTGGCAGCGCGATCGTGAAGGCGGCGTGATTGCCGGAGTCTGCTCCGGCATCGCGCTTCGCCTCAGGGTCGACCCAACGCTGGTCAGGGTGATTACGGTCGTGCTGACCGTGATCACCGGCGGTGTCGCGGCGATCGGCTACGGGCTGCTCTGGGTGGCGCTGCCGGATGCCGGGGACGAGTCCGGCGGCAGGAGGTGGAAGCCACGGCAGGGCAGCCGGGACAGCGTTCGAACCACCGCCCCGCCCCGCCAGTTCAAGGGATCCTGGGCGGTCGGCGCCGGGGCCGGCTTCGTCACCCTCGGCCTGCTCTTCATCTTCCGGGAGACCGGCGTTTGGTGGTCGGACGCGCTGGTCTGGCCGCTGGTCATCGCCGCGGCCGGCGTCGCGCTGATCTGGCGACAGATCAACGAGACGGTCCGCGAGCGCGAGGCGAGAGAAGACGCCGGAACTGGCTCGGGCAAAGAAGCGAGCCGCCGCCATCTGTTCCTGGGACCCTTTCGTGGCGGTGTAGGAGTCGCCCTCCTGCTCGGCGGGGCCGTCCTCTTCCTCTACATCAACGGGGCGCTCAGCGCCGGCGGCGACGTCGCCCTTGCCGGGCTCACCGCCGTGATCGTGATCGGCCTGGTCGCGGCACCACTCTGGGCCCGCTCGGCCCGGGAACTGAGTGTGGAACGGGCAGAGCGCATCCGCTCCGAGGAACGGGCCGAGGTCGCCGCGCACCTTCACGACTCGGTGCTGCAGACCCTCGCCCTGATCCAGAAGAACCCGGAGGACAGCCGTCGCATCTCAACTCTCGCCCGTAGCCAGGAGCGGGAGTTGCGTGAGTGGCTGTCCGGAAAGACCGAGGCCGACCGCGCCGACTCGCTGGCCGAGGCCCTGAAGGAAGCCGCGGCGGAGATCGAGGAGCGACATCAGGTTCCGATCGACGCGGTAACGGTAGGCGATCTGCCACTGGACGAGAACGCCGCTGCCCTGGTCGCTGCGAGCCGGGAGGCGATGAACAACGCAGCACGCCACGCCGGTCACGCCGGGCCGGTCCGGCTCTACGCCGAGATCGACCGCAAGCGAACCGAGGTGTTCATCCACGACCGTGGACCCGGATTCGACCCGGAGTCGGTGCCGGATGACCGGCGAGGGGTGAGAGACTCGATCCTGGGCCGCATGGAGGCCCATGGAGGAAAGGCCGAGATCCGCTCGGTTCCCGGCGAAGGGACCGAAGTGGAACTCGTGATGGAGAACAGATGAGCGAGGCGAACGACAGGAATCAACCCGAGAGCGAGCCCGGTGAGGCCGCGACGGCCGACCGGGTCCGGGTCGCGATCGTGGACGATCACGCGATCTTCCGGGCGGGCGTCCGATCCGAGCTGGTGGCCGGGGTCGACGTGGTCGGCGAGGCCGACGGGGTCGGTGACGCTGTACTGCTGATCGAGCGGACCAGGCCGGATGTGGTCCTGCTTGACGTGCACATGCCGGGCGGAGGCGGGGTCGAGGTGATCCGCGAGGTCGCCGAAGCGGCCTCCGGCCCGGACGGTCCCACCCCTCCCCGGTTCCTCGCGCTCTCGGTCAGCGACGACCCGGAGGACGTCGTCAGCGTGATCCGGGCCGGAGCCCGCGGCTACGTGACGAAGACGATTTCCGGGCCCGACCTGATCGACGCGATCGAGCGGGTCCACCACGGTGATGCGGTCTTCTCGCCCCAGCTCGCCGGCTTCGTGCTCGACGCCTTTGCCGGCGCTGCCGCGGAGGGCGAGGACGACGAGCTCGACCTGCTCACCCCGCGTGAGCAGGAGGTGCTGCGACTGATCGCCCGCGGATACATGTACAAGGAGATCGCCCGACGGCTCGGCATCTCGATCAAGACGGTCGAAGCCCACACCAGTTCGACCCTTCGCAAGCTGCAGCTCTCCTCGAGGCACGAGCTGACCCGCTGGGCCAACGAAAGAAACCTCCTCGACTGACCCCAACAAGGGTGGTCCCAAGGCGGACTGCCACCTGGAGGGCCAAGGGGGGGTTCAAAGAACGCCAAGGCTGCCGGGCGGGTCACGAAACGCCGAGGCTGCGAGCCGGGTCCAAAGCAGACTGTTGCGCCAATTGGCAACACAACTCTGCTCTCGCTCCGTCCCCTCGGGCCCCGGCCGCGCGCCTCGGCCTCGGGCTCCGGCCGCGCGCTCCTGGCGCGTGCTCCGCGGCTCGCCTGGCAGGGAGGGCCCTAGTGGAGGGCATGGCGGATCTGCCTGAGCAGCCGGTCCACGTCCTCGGGAGTGGTGTCCCAGGAGCAGACCAACCTGATCACTCCGGCCTCGCCGGCCTCGAAGAGCAGCGGCGGATGCGGCTCGCAGGCCTCGACCAACTTCCGCGCCGCTTCGATCGGCATCGAGAGGAAGACGATGTTGGCCTGGACCGGCTGGCCCAGGTCGGCCCCCTCGGTCCAGCCGATCCCGTCGCCGAGCAGCCGCGCCATCGCGTTCGAATGGTCGGCAATCTCACGCCACAGCCCGTCCTCGAGCTGGGCGTTGAGCTGGGCCGAGACGAACCGCATCTTGGAGGCGAGCTGAAGCGAGCCTTTGCGGAGCACCTCGAAGCCGCGAGCCAGGTCCGGGTCGGCGAAGATGACCGCCTCTCCGAACACCGCCCCGTTCTTGTTCGCACCGAGGGTGAGGACGTCGGCTCCGGCCCCGAGGCTGGCCGCGTCCAGTCCGACACCCAGCGAGGCGGCCGCATTGGCGATCCTCGCCCCGTCGACGTGGAGAAGCATCCCGTGTTCGTGGGCGAAGTCGGCGAGCGCAGTTATCTCCTCAGGCGCGTACACGGTCCCGACCTCGGTTGCCTGCGCGACCGAGATCACGGCCGGCCAGGGGGCGTGGGGAACGTCGGCCGGATCGACCAGCCGGCTCGCGGCGAGCTCCGGGGTCAGCTTGCCGTCGGGGGTGTCGACCGTCAGCAGCTTCAGGCCCGCGATCGCTTCCGGGGCGGCCGTCTCGTCGATGTGGATGTGGGCGGTCGAAGCGCAGATCACCGCCTGATGTGGCCGCGCCATCGCCCGAAGCGCAGCGACGTTGGCGCCGGTTCCGTTCAGCATCGGGAATCCGGTCGCCTGCGCCCCGAACTCGGCCCGGACCAGCTCGTCGAAGCGGGTGGTCTCGGGGTCGGCGCCGTAGGAAGCAGCATGGCCGTCATTGGCGAGGGATATGGCCTCGAGCATCGCCGGATGGGCGCCGGAGCAGTTGTCGGAGGCAAAACCCCTGGGGCCGGTCTCGGTCATTGCCGGAAGTATGCCCCTTCAACGGGATGACCTCTCCCGGGCAGGGTCAATAAACTGACCGGCTCAGCCGGGGGAGTGCCCGAGTGGTTAAAGGGGACTGGCTGTAAACCAGTTGGCTCTGCCTACACAGGTTCGAATCCTGTCTCCCCCATCCGGTAAGCCACCAGCGACACGCTGGCGGCGTCATCGCCCGAATCGGGTTCCTCACGTACCCGCGTACTATCGTCGCCCGATTCGACCTCTTCCTTGCCAGCGCGCCGCTGGCGACCTACCGGCCTTTAGCCGGCTTCGCGGAGGCCCTGGGCCTCGGGCAGGGACTTGATCTTCCTCAGGGTCGAGGTCTCGATCTGGCGGACCCTTTCGCGGGTCACGCCGAAAGCCTCACCGCATTCCTCGAGGGTGCGCGGGTTCATGCCGCCGAGCCCGTAGCGCATGATCAGCACCTCGCGTTCCCGTTCGGGCAGGCTGTTGAGGACCCGACGCACGCTTTCGCTCCTGAGATTCAGCGAAGCCTCATCGAAGGGCTCCATCTGGTTCTCGTCCTTGACCAGGTCGACCAGTTCGGTCTCCTCGCCTTCACCGACCGGCTTCTCCAGCGAGACCGGCGTCTGCGAAACCCGCCACACATCGCGAACTTCCTGGACCGTCCAGCCGAGCTCGGCTGCGATCTCCTGTGGTTCCGGTTCACGGCCCAGGTCCTGAACCAGCTGGCGCTCGACGAAGTGGACGCGGTTCAGCTTCTCGACCATGTGGACCGGGATCCGGATCGACCGCGACTTGTCGGCGACCGCCCGGGTCACCGCCTGGCGGATCCACCAGGTGGCGTAGGTGGAGAACTTGTAGCCGCGGCGGTAGTCGAACTTCTCGACGGCCCGGATCAGGCCGAGGGTGCCCTCCTGGATGAGGTCCAGGAAGCTGAGGCCGCGGCCGAGGTAGCCCTTGGCGATGGAGACCACCAGGCGCAGGTTGGCCTCGACCATC
>JRYG01005997.1_pt2 | contig 14328 bp, 10 predicted proteins | sample 235341 | NCBI WGS metagenome assembly JRYG01 (sample SAMN03074218, study PRJNA261478) | activated sludge metagenome | biome: Wastewater Treatment Plant; feature: Wastewater; material: Activated sludge; isolation source: activated biomass of a wastewater treatment plant treating hydrocarbon... ... | reverse complement strand
CGCCGAACTGGCCGCCGCCCGCGAAGGTGCCCGGGGCGGCTTGCCGCTGCCGGACGAGGCCGCGCTGCTCGCCGCCATCCGCCGCCGCGCCGATGAGGCCGGCCGCGCCAAGCTGCGCCCGGTCTTCAATCTCACCGGCACCGTGCTCCACACCAACCTGGGCCGCGCCCAGCTGGCCGAGGAAGCCATCGCCAGCATGGTCGAGGCCGCCCGTGCTCCCTGCGCCCTGGAATACGACCTCGCCTCGGGCGGGCGCGGCGACCGGGATGACCTGGTGTCGCCGCTGCTGGCCGAGATTGTCGCCGGCGGCGATCCGGCCATCGCCGCCACCGTGGTCAACAACAATGCCGCCGCCGTACTCCTCTGCCTCAACGCCCTGGCCCAGGGCAAGGAGGCCGTGGTTTCCCGCGGCGAGCTGGTGGAAATCGGCGGCGCCTTCCGCATCCCCGACGTCATGCGCCGGGCCCAGGTCAGGCTGGTGGAAGTCGGCACCACCAACCGCACCCACGCCCAGGATTACCTCGATGCCATCGGCCCCAAGACAGCGCTGCTGATGAAGGTGCACACCAGCAACTACGCCGTCACCGGCTTCACCAAGGCGGTGGATGAGGCGGAAGTGGCGCGTATCGCCCACGGGGCCGGCCTGGCCTTCCTGGTGGACCTGGGCAGCGGCACCCTGTGCGACTTCGCCGCCCACGGCCTGCCGGCCGAGCCGACGCCCCAGCAGGCCCTGGCCGCCGGGGCCGACCTCGTCACCTTTTCCGGCGACAAGCTCCTGGGCGGGCCCCAGGCCGGCCTCATCGTCGGCCGCCGGGACCTCATCGCCAGGATCAAGAAGAACCCCCTGAAGCGGGCGCTGCGGGTGGGCAAGACCACCCTGGCCGCCCTGGAGGCGACCCTGCGCCTCTACCGCGACCCGGACCGACTCGCCCAGCGGCTGCCGACGCTACGCCTCCTCACCCGCCCCCAGGCCGTCATCGCTGCCGCCGGGGAACGCCTGTTGCCGGCCGTCCAGGCGGCCGTCGGCGCCTTTGCCACGGTGACGGTGGAGCCCTGCGCCAGCCAGATCGGCAGCGGCGCCCTGCCGGTGGAGCGCCTGCCCTCGGCGGCCCTGGTGCTGCGACCGACGGCGAAGCGCCCGGGCAAGGCCCTGCTCGCCCTGGAAGCGGCTTTGCGCGCCCTGCCGGTGCCGGTCATCGGCTACATCCGCGACGATGCGTATCACCTGGATTTGCGCTGCCTGGAGGGCGCCGACGAAGCGCGCTTCACGGCCCAACTGGCGGCGCTGCAGTTGTAGCACCCCGGGTTCGGCCCCGAGTGGCGGTCTGTGTACCGCCCGCCGTCCCCGCCCCCGCCCATGTGGGCATTGGTAAGTCCGGTCGACTCCGCGGCCGGGCGGTTCATGCATGGAGAGAAGCAACATGACCCTCAATCGACGTCAGTTCCTGGCAGTGGCCGGCGCCCTCGGGGCCACCGCCGCCGTGGCGCAGCCCAGCAGCCCGCTGCCTTTCCTCATCCAGACGCAGTCCGATCCGCTGCTGCCCAGGGCGGCCGGCAAGCGGGTGGTCATCTGCGGCGGCGGCTGGGGCGGCATCACCGCCGCCAAGCACCTGCGCCTCCTCGACCCCTCCCTGGAGGTGGTGGTGCTGGAGCGCAACCCGGTGTTCTTCTCCTGCCCCATGAGCAACAAATGGCTGGTGGACGTCGTGGACACCAATTTCCTCACCTTCAGCTACCTGGAGGTGGCCCAGAAGTATGGCTACCACTTCATCCAGACCGAGGTCAGCGCCTTCGAGCGGGACAAGAAGCGGGTGATCACCGCCCAGGGCTGGATCGACTACGACTATCTCATCATCGGCGCCGGCATCCGCTACGCCTATGAGGCCTGGTTCGGCAAGGACCGCAAGGCCGCGGACACCACCAAGGCCCTGTTCCCCGCCGCCTACATCCCCAACGCCGAGCACTTCCGGCTCAAGCAGAGCATCCAGAACTTCAAGGGCGGCGACCTGGTCATGACCCTGCCGCCGCCGCCCCACCGCTGCCCGCCGTCCCCCTACGAGCGGGCCTGCCTCATCGCCGGCTTGTTCAAGCAGCGCAAGATCAAGGGCAAGGTCATTATCCTCGACCCCAAGGACAGTCCGCGCCCCATCACCGGCGGCTTCCAGGAGGCCTTCGCCGAACTGTACAAGGACCAGATCGTGTACGTGCCGAAGGCGACGATCCAGGAGGTCGACCCCTTCAACCAGCGGATCAAGACGGCGGCCGGCGACTTCCGCTTCGACCACGGGATTCTCATGGCCCCCCACCAGGCCGGCGACATGGCCTGGAAGGCCGGCGTCATCGGCAGGAACGCCGAGGGCAAACCCACCGGCTGGGCGGGGGTCGATCCCTTCTTCCTCAACGTCAAGGACGACCCGGACACCTACGTCATCGGCGACGCCGTGGGCGTCGTCTCCCCCCTCTTCAACTACTACCCCAAGGCTGGCCACGTGGCCAACGCCCATGCCCGCATCGTCGCCCGCTACATCGCCGAGCGGGTCAAGGGGCGGGAGCCGAAGTATGCCCTGCCGGACAACCTGTGCTTCATGATGGTCAACACCCAGCCCCGGGAAGACGTGGCGGTGCGCTTCAAGTACTGGGTCAACGACAAGGGCGTCATCGTCCAGGACCAGGACGACGACAACCTGCGCCGGGCGGAAGTTGTGACCGAGGACTTCGCCTGGGCCGGACGCATGTACGAGGACATGTTCGGCTGAGCCTGCCGCCCGTGCCACAATGAAACCCGCTTTCCACCGACTGCCAACCTTATGCATTCCTTCCTCTTCCTCAACGCCAGCACCCGCGAACCCGGCCACGTCGGCAACAGCGAGACCCTCGCCCGCCGCGCCGCCCAGGCCCTCACGGCGGGCACGTCCCAGACCTGGGTCAAGCTCGCCGAACTGTCCATCCCGCCCTTCGTTGACCTGCGCCACACCGTCGGCACCTACCCCATGCCCGAGGGCGACGCCCGCCGGCTCCTCGACGCCACCCTGGCGGCCAGCGACCTGGTCTTCGTCTCGCCGGTCTATTGGTACTCCGTGCCGTCACCCCTCAAGAGCTATCTGGACCAATGGAGCGGCTGGCTGCGGGTGCCGGGGCTCGAATTCAAGGAGCGCATGGCCGGCAAGTCCCTCTGGGTGATCACCACCAGCGGCAACCGGGAGAAAGCCCAGCCCATGTTCGACAGCTACCGCCATTGCGCCGACTTCCTCGGCATGCGCTGGCGAGGCGCCCTGTGGGGCAAGGGCGGGCCTCCCGACGCCATCCTCGACGACATCGAGGCCCTGGCCGGAGCCGACCGCCTGTTTACGGGCGCCTGAGGGCAACCATGATCGTAGGCACCGCCGGCCACATCGACCATGGCAAGACCACCCTGGTGAAGGCCCTCACCGGCGTGGACTGCGACCGGCTGAAGGAGGAGAAGGCCCGCGGCATCACCCTCGATCTCGGCTACGCCTACACGCCGCTCCCCACCGGTGGCGTCCTCGGCTTCATCGACGTGCCCGGCCACGAGAAGCTCATCCACAACATGCTGGCCGGCGCCACCGGCATCGACTTCGCCCTCCTGGTGGTGGCCGCCGACGACGGCCCCATGCCCCAGACCCGGGAGCACCTGGAGATCGTCGAGCTGCTGGGCATCCGCCAGGGGGCGGTGGCCCTGACCAAGATCGACGCCGTGGCCCCGGAGCGTGTCGCCGCCGCCCGGGCCGCAATCGCCGAACTGCTGGCCCCCACCGACCTGGCCGGGGCGCCGATCTTTCCCGTGGCGGCCACCAGCGGCGCCGGCGTCGCCGAACTGCGGGCCCATCTCGATGCCGCCGCTGCAACCTTGGGCGAGCGCCAGGCCGCCGGCGGTTTCCGCCTCGCCGTGGACCGCTGCTTCACCCTCGGCGGCATCGGCACCGTCGTCACCGGCACGGCTTTTTCCGGCCGGGTGGCGGTGGGCGACACGCTCCTCGTTTCGCCGCCGGGTAAGGCGGTGCGGGTGCGCAGCCTGCGGGTGCAGGATCGTCCGGCCGAGGCGGGCCAGGCCGGGCAGCGCATCGCCCTGGCCCTGGCCGGCGTCGAGAAGAGCGATATCGAGCGCGGCATGTGGGTGCTGGCCCCCGGGCTCCATGCCCCTCTGCGCCGCTTCGACGCCCACGTGAGGGTGCTGGCCGGGCAGCCGCCCCTCAAGCACTGGACGCCAGTTCACCTGCACCTGGGGGCCGCCGATGTGCCGGCCCGGGTCGCCCTCCTGGCCGGGGACGAAATCGCTCCCGGCGGCACGGGCTGGGTGCAGATACTGGCCGACCGCGACATCGGTGCCCTGGCCGGCGACCGCTTCATCCTGCGCGACGCCTCGGCCCGCCGCACCGTCGGCGGCGGCCAGGTTCTCGATATCTTTCCCCCCAGCCGCCAGCGGCGCACCCCGGAGCGTCTTACCCAGCTGGCTGCCCTAGCCGATCCGGACCCGGCCATCGCCCTGCGCCTGGCGGCGGAACGCCAGCCGGCGGGCGTGGACCTTTCCCGCTACGGCTGCAACCGCAACCTCGACGCCTTCGTCCTGGCAACCGCCCTCGGCCTCACCGTGGTCGGCGCCACCGCCTTCGCCCCGGCCCGCTGGGGGGAGCTGCGGGCGCGCATCCTCGCCGCCCTCGCCGCCGAGCACGAGCGGGCGCCGGACCTCGCCGGGGTGGAGCGGGACCGCCTGCGCCGCCTGACCCTGCCCACCCTCGAGCGCCCCGCCTTCGACGCCCTCCTCGGCGAACTCCTGGCCGAGGGTGCCGTCGCCCAGGCCGGCGCCTGGCTGCACCTGCCGCAACACCGGGTGCAACTGGCCCCCGCCGACCGCGACCTGTGGCAGGTGCTTGAGCCGCTCCTCGCCGCCGCCCCCTACGCGCCGCCCCGGGTGCGCGACATCGCCAAGGCCACCGGCATCGCCGAGGAGACGGTGCGGGCGCTGCTCAAGCGCGTCGCCCGTATCGGCGAGGCCTACCCGGTGGCCCACGACCATTACTTCACCGCCGCCGCCGTGGCCGACCTGGCGCGGCGCGTCGCCGCCCTGGCCGCCCGGGATGGGACGGTGCGGGCGGCCGCCCTGCGCGACGACATCGGCGGCGGCCGCAAGGTTGCCATCCACATCCTGGAGTTCTTCGACCGTATCGGCTACACCCGCCGCGTCCGCGACCAGCACCGCCTGCGCGGCGAGGCCGGGCGCGCGGCGTGGTTCGGCTGAACCAATCGCCCGTTGCCGCTTCCTAAGAATAGGAATCCGGCAAGCTGACACCCCGCTCCGTTCGGGCTGAGCCTGTCGAAGCCCATGGTGCTCCGCCCTTCGAGAAACCTGTCCTGAGCAATGTCGAAGGGCTCAGGGCGAGCGGTTTAGAGGGCGTGTTGAATCGTTATTCACTGCCGCAGTCCTCGTTCCGGGGAAAGGAGGTTGCCATGCGACCCATCGCGGCCGAGGCCAGGCGGCTCCTGGCCGAATTCGGTGTCAACGCGCCCCTGGCGGCGGGGACGCTGGCGGTGCATTCACCCATCGATGGCAGCCCCCTGGCCAGCCTGGTGCCTGCCGGGGTCGCCGACGTGGAGCGCACCGTCGCCGCCGCCCGGGAGGCCTTCCTGGCCTGGCGCCTGGTGCCGGCGCCCCGCCGCGGCGAGCTGGTGCACCGCTTCGCCGATCTGCTGCGCCGGCGCAAGGCGGATCTGGCCGAGCTGGTGACCCTGGAATGCGGCAAGATCGGCGGCGAAGGCCTGGGCGAAGTGCAGGAGATGATCGACATCTGCGACTTTGCCGTGGGCCTCTCGCGCCAGCTCTACGGCCTCACGATGCACTCCGAGCGGCCCCACCACCGCATGTACGAGCAGTGGCACCCGCTGGGTATCGTGGGTATTATCTCCGCTTTCAACTTCCCGGTGGCCGTATGGTCGTGGAATGCCATGATCGCCATGGTTTGCGGCGATGTATGCGTATGGAAACCCTCGGAAAAAACCCCGCTGTGTAGCGTGGCTTGCCAGAATATCCTGCGCAACGTACTCGAAGCCAATAATGTACCGGAAGGCGTCAGCAGTATCATCAACGGCGACTACCGCGTGGGCGAGTTTATGACCAAAGACCCGCGCGTTGCGCTGGTATCGGCTACCGGCAGCACCCGCATGGGCAAAATCGTGGGCGCTACAGTGGCGGGCCGACTGGGCCGTTCGCTGCTCGAACTGGGTGGCAACAACGCCATCATTATCACCCCTAGCGCCGACCTCAACCTGGTACTCACCGGGGCGCTTTTCGGCGCCGTAGGCACCGCCGGCCAACGCTGTACGACCACCCGTCGCCTGATCATCCACGAAAGCATTTTCGAGGAAGTCAAGCAGAAAATGGCCAAGGCATACGGACAACTGCGCATCGGCAACCCGCTCGACGAACACAACCACGTGGGCCCCCTGATCGACAAAGGCGCCGTGGATAATTACCTCCACGCCCTGCGCCAGATCAAAGAACAAGGCGGTAAAATGGTCGTGGAAGGCGGCGTCCTCGAAGGCGAAGCATACGGCAGCGGCTGCTATGTAAAACCCTGCATCGCCGAAGTGGAAAATCACTATCCCATCGTGCAACACGAAACCTTTGCGCCGATACTGTATTTGATCAAATACAAGACAATAGAGGAAGCCATTGCGCTGCAAAACGGCGTACCGCAGGGCCTTTCGTCAGCCATTATGACCAACAACCTGCGCGAAGCCGAGCGCTTCCTATCCGTAGCCGGCTCAGATTGCGGCATCGCCAATGTGAATATCGGCACCAGCGGCGCCGAGATCGGCGGCGCCTTCGGCGGCGAAAAGGAAACCGGCGGCGGCCGCGAAAGCGGCTCCGACTCCTGGAAAGCCTATATGCGCCGGCAGACGAACACGATCAACTACAGCACGCAAATTCCGCTGGCACAGGGGATTAAGTTTGAGTTGTAGCAAAGGAAAGAGGGAGGGAGTGTGAGAGTGTGGGAGGGAGAGATCAATTGAAAATTCTCCCCCTCTCACCCTCAAAATCTTGCTTCTTCTCAGATATTATAAATACTTTCCAAAAAACGCCAGCGTACGCTCCCAGGCCAATTTGGCCGCTGCTTCGTTGTACCGGGCCTGCGAGGTGTCGTTGTGAAAAGCGTGCTGCACGCCTTCGTAAAGGTACTGCTCGTAGCGAATACCCGCCGTTTTTAGCGCTACTTCGTAGGCCGTCATACCGGCGTTTACGCGCTCATCAATGCCGGCGTAGTGGAGTTGAACGGCGGCTTTGATCTTGGGCACTTCGGCAAGATCGGGCTGACGACCGTAGAAAGCGACTGCGGCTTTGAGCTTGGGGACGTTCACCGCCAGGTTATTCGCCATGGCGCCGCCCCAGCAAAAACCGACGCAGCCGTAGCTGCCGTTGCAGTCCTTGCGGTTTTCCAGAAAATCAAACGCGCGAATGAAATTCTGGAGCGATTCCTCGGGTTTGAGGGTGGTAAAAAGCTGTCGCGCATCGTCTTCGTTGGCCGGCGTGCCGCCTAACGGACCGAGCGCATTGGGGGCCAGGGCAAGGTACCCCGCTTTGGCTACCCGCCTGGTCACATCTTCGATGTGGGCGTTTAACCCCCGGTTTTCATGGATGACCACAACTGCGGCGTATTTTTTCTTTGCTGCAGGGCGAACAAGGTATGCCGCCATTTCGCCATTTACGCCGGGCCAGTTCACGCGTTCTTCATGCAGACCATCACCGGTTGTTTTTGCAGCGGTAGCACAACCGGTTTCAATTAGCGGCAATACAGCAAGAGCAGCAGCCATGCCGCCGGTCAGCCGGGCCAGCCGGTCGAGAAATTCCCTGCGCGGCAGCGGCTTGTGGGTATACTCGTCGTAGAGGTCGATTATGCGTTGATCCATGATATTTTGGACTGGTTTTGGAAACAAGAATACGAAAATTCTGTTTTTTATTGATATTGAAAAACCAAAACCTGTAAATGCTATGAAAGTATTAAAACCCATTCTGCTCGTTATGAGCGTGCTCTCCATCACATTATCCTACGCGCAACAACAAGCCATCAAAATAGGCGCCGGCCTGGGCGGCGTTCCTTATGAAGGCACCCCCGGATTCAATGTTGAGTTGCAATACGAGCGCACTTTCGGCGCCTGGCCTACCCTTTTTGTCGCCCTGGGAATGAATGGCGATAATTTTACGGTCAACGGTCGCTCCACAGGAAGCTCCAACGGAGAAACCTGGGATAACAGTTACCAATACTCATACAATGAACGCTTCGTATATGTCGATATCGGACTTGCCAACCGCTTGCTCCGCCTCGGCAAAGTCTACGAATTGCGACTGGCTGCCGGTATCAGCGCCGCACAATCGAGATTCAATTATCCCGAAACGTTGTTCATTAACAGGGGAATTATTACCGAACGGGAAGATACCAAACATCGCGTAGGAGTGCTGATGTTCAACTGCGCGTTGGAAAATAATTTTAAGCTTGGCAATAATTTTACTCTAGGCCTGAAAGGAGCATTGAGAAGTACTTTTGAAGAAATACATATTTTGGAACGGGTTGTGAATTATGAATTCGGCCAATCAAGCAGTACTTCCGGGATTTTAAATATTCCTACAATAACACTGCAAATGGGGTATTCCTTTTAGAGCGTGTTTGGATTTTCGTGATTGTGCGAAAGCGAGCAAATATTGTTTTAGAGGAGGCGCATTTTGCAGACGTAGCCGGCAGCTACGGCGAAAAAATGCAACGATGTATAAAACAATATTTGCCGTTTGCAGCCAATTGACGAATGTCCAAACACGCTCTTAATTGCGGAGAAACCGTTTTAAAACCTTATTATTTGGCAAACCACATAACCTGGAGGTCGGGGCGCCGTTAAAAGTTAGGCAAAATTGTTGACATTTCTTTTTTACCGCAGTGTGAAAGGGGTTTAGCGCCGAGTGCGCAGAGAAATATCAACACTCAGCGAGAAACTCACTTCACTCTGCTGTTTAAAAAAAAAGGCGAACCGGCGCCGGATAACTGCAATTGGAAAGTCGATGCTGCTATTTAACAGCCTTGCTCTTTTAATTACGTGGTTTGCCGAGTAATAAGGTTTTCAAACAGGCGCTAACGTCTGGCTAAGCTTTGAATAGTATGATGTTGTTTATCATTCCCTCAAAAACAAAAAAATGAAACGGCAATACGGCATACCAATACAGACGCCCCAAAACGCCCTTTGGCCGGTAGGTGGCTATTTGCGATAAATAATTTTTTCCGTCGCGCTGAACGATCTTGAATTCCAGCCATGCCTCGCCGGGAAGCCTCATCTCTGCATACAACAACAAACGTTTTTCAGCCCGGTCGGCAACCAATACCCGCCAAAAATCGAGCGTATCGCCCGAGTTGATGCTGGTCAGGTTGGTGCGCCCGCGTCGCAACCCTACCCCGCCGACGAGTTTGTCTAAAAACCCTCTCACCCCCCACAACCAATTGCCGTAGTACCAGCCCCTTTCTCCGCCGATAGACCAGATGTTATCGAGCACCTGATCGGCATCGCCCGGAATGATTTTCATACGCTGGTCTTTGAAACAACCGTCGGAAGGCACGTTAATGTGATTGAGCAGAGAATTGTCTTTGTAACTTGAAACAAGCGAATCTTTCCAACTCGAAATAATGCTGTTTTGCTCTATACGCTGGAAGGCCAGACTGACAGCTTCTTTGTACGATATGGGTTTGATGCCCAATAACTCGCTCAAGTCATTTTTCTGCGCTATCACTTCTACTTTCATGCTGTTGACCAGGTTGACGGCCAATTTGTAGGAAGTGCTCGTAACGAAATACAGCCAATAAGAGGATAACTTTGGGGTCATGACGGGAATAGTGAAAATGAATCGCTTTAACCCCCGAACTTCAGCGAATTGTAACAACATCTCCTTGTACGTCAAGATGTCGGGCCCGGCAATATCGTACGACTTGTTGTAGGTGGCTTTCAGGAGCAGTACACCCGTCAGGAATTCCAGTACATTCCGAATGGCAATGGGCTGCGTCTTGGTATTGAGCCATTTCGGCGAGATCATCACCGGTAGCTTTTCTACCAGGTCGCGGATAATTTCAAAAGACGAACTTCCCGATCCTACGATGATGCCCGCTTTTAATGCGGTAACAGGCCTGCCGCTTGAAAATAATATGTCTTCTACTCTTTTTCGCGATGTCAAATGCCGGGAAAGCTCTTTGTCATTGGTAATGCCGCCCAGATATATGATTTGCTGAACGGTGGTCTGTTTGATTAATTTTACGAAATTGTAAGCAGATAATTCTTCCAATTTTTCAAATTCCCGGGTATTTTCACTCATAGAGTGAATTAAATAATACGCCGCATCAATGTCTGCTACCGCTTCAATACCCTGAATTTCTTTCAAAAAATCAATTTCAATAACGTTGATATTGGGGTGCGCATAATATCCATTCTGCGGAAATCGCTTTTTATCGCGCACGCAGCATACGACCTCATGGCCTTGTTCAAGCAATAGCGGCAATAGTCTTTTTCCTATATAACCGTTGGCGCCGGTGAGAAGAATTTTCATGTGATTGTTTTTATGGCCTGCATAGCCGGTTTTTGTGCCGCATACGCATTAGAACCTGGCAATAATTCCCGCCTGCTTATTTTCGTTTGACAAGCCGGTACGCCATAACCAGTCCCAATACGATTATGCCTGCAATGGCAGCCGTCTCTACCCATCCGTCGTCAGTGCCCAAGTCGGCTATTCTTTTTGAAAAAATACCGTATAAAGCCCAGGCGATCACCAGCGCATACGCGAAATCGCGCCTGCTCCACAACGCCCATACGCCCAAACCTGTGGCAGTAGCCATCACCACAACCGTCCAAAACTGGGGCCCGCCGGGCGAGCCGTCCCAACCCCAGTGCGTGAGTAAAATGCTCGCATTGGCAATGGTGGCCACCGATACCCAGCCGAGATAAATGCTGAACGGCAGTTGCACCAGCCAACGTTCCGCTCCGGTACTACCTGCCACCCGCAGGTATATGGCCAACAACGACCCCAGCAGCGTCAGCATAACAAGCATGGACAAACCGATTTGCAAGTGGTGAAAAGCAAAAATCCACCCCATGTTGGCCAGGCACGATAAAACAAATAACCAGCCTGTATCCTGTAAAAAAGCAGGCGCCGGTTTGTTGATATAACGAAAGGAAAAAATGACAAAAGCCAGCAACAACAGGTAAATAATACCCCAAATGCTAAAAGTGAATCCTGCCGGAGTAAACAGGGTCGGAAACATATCAGACACGTCCGCCGGGGTGCGTCCCGCGATGGGCAAGGCATTGGCCAGGTAGTTGACTGCAATCACACCGGCAAAGGCGAGGGCGTTGGCAATAATGAGTAAAGTTGATTTTGTGGACATGGTTTTTCTATTTTTTATAAAAATACCGGCTTCTTGCTTTTTTTCCAATTTCCCTATGCTATTATTTTTCCTCTCGTATCAACGCCAAAGCCTGCTCCAATACAGCATCTTTGCCCGCAATAACATCGGCTATTGACATACGCGCTTCCACATCGGGTTGAATACCCTCCGCAGGTTTATTTTCATAAAAAGTGCCGATCAGCGGGATATCCAGTTCAATACCGGAATTCGGCAGGCGCAAAAACGCGGTTTGCCCCCCGTTTAACCCCCGCTGACTGCCGCCGGTAGGTTGACCTACAAGCGTTGCCAGTTGGTTGTCTTTTAGTATTTTGGCTAAATAAAATGTGGCCGAACTATTCGCCGCATCGATCAGCACATAGGTTTTTCCGTTAAACGCTTTTTTCTGCGCAGCCAAAGCGCTGATATCCCCGCTGTTTTTTAGCTCGTAATACCCCGGTTTGAAAGGTTTTACCTTACCGGAAAAATCCTTAAAACTATTATCCCAGGAACTTAAATACGGCGCCAACTCAGCCGGAACGGAGGTATATCTCACCAGGTTTTTTGCAGGCTCTAGCGTGACGGATTTATTGGCCAGATATTTGGATAGCTCGTATATCACTTCGTCATTCCCGCCTTCATTGCCCCTGATGTCTAAAATCAGATTTTTAATATTCTCGCTTTTTATTTTATCAAATGACTTTTTCAAAAAATCGCGCCAATCCATTTTCATCTGCCAGGTTACGAAAGTGCCTAATTTCAAATATGCAGTCGTATTATCGATCAGTTGAAAATTCCAGTAACCATCAACAGGCGGTTCGCTTTCCCTGTATATTTCCAATAGCCGTTTTTTGCGCTCATCACGCGATACAGGGCTGATTGACGCTTTCAACATATCGCCATTTATTGTCTTTGCTTCAATCTCATATTGATTATTACGAGGCGGAAAAAACAACGGAAAATAAATATCAAAACTTTCAAACCTTCCGAATCCGGTTACTTCCAGGTCTTTTATGCGCTTGGCATTGTTATCGCCGTCAGCTTTGACTACCGTGAGCAGACTATCTAATATTTGGCTAACAGGTAAATTATTTATAGCCAGAATGGCCGTCCCTTTTGCAAAACTTTCATTTTCCGATAAATTACGCGTAATAACAAGCTGGCGATCAATTATTCTAAAACAAAACGGCAATTTATCGGATTGATTAAACACGAGTTGCTGCACAAGTCCCGATTGGTTGTAAAAATTGGCATACGTATGCCCGCATTGAATAGCGGCAACCATTTTTGAAAAATTCAAATACGCCTGCCGGTAGTCCATGTCGCGGTTAAAAACATCGCCAACGCCGTCGAAATGCCGTTCAACTTCGCTCAGGCTTTTATATCGATCGATACCCGGGTGTAAGGTCAGGTATGCCTTTTTCGCGATAGCAAAATCGGCATTAAGTTGTTGGGCAGATATCAAGGGAATATCCTGTGGCGAAAAGACCGGCGCCACATTCCATTTGTCAACAGCGGCAGACTGCCTGCCCGGCCACAATAATCTGTTGTCAATAGTTTCCCAGGCGGTATTGTCGTAAATGTATTTGTATTCAAGCGTCGCATTGGGTGAAGAAAGCTGAAATTCAACTTCCGCTTCAAAAATGCCGTCGCCGTTTTGATCGGTCATCGGCAGGGTTTTCTCCCACGACAAGGGGGCCATATTGCCTCTAATGCCGAGTGTTGTAGCGGATTTTATTTTCGACAATTCGCTTCCGGCATCCAGTTGGAATTGAATTTTCACAACAGATTGAGCAGTGATTACCTGGGTCAACCCGATGAGGCAAGAGAGCAAGAACAGGGGCTGTTTTATCATGTTGAACAATTTGGGCGTGCAAAATGCGTTAACGGTTTGCACGGCAGGATGATACGATCTCAGGCTAACAGTGCGAGGCAGGTATTGTTCAGCTTATGGTCTTTCTTTTCCTACCTTTGCCCTCGGCCAGGCAATCGCATTGCCTGCTTCAATTTTATCACACAATAACTATTTCCAATGAAAAATGCAGTTTTGATTGTAGCTATTCTGCTAACCGGCACGGCCGCCTTTGCACAGAAAAAAACCGGCAAAGCAGAAAAAATGCCCGAAAAACCGGCACTCGAACTGAAAACCGGTATCGACAGCGCCAGCTATGCCTACGGCGTGCTGCTCGCCGACCAGCTCAAGAATATGATGGGGAAGGTGTACAATACAGATTTGGTGCTAAAAGCCATCAATGCAACGATGGCCGGCGATAAAACGCTCTTTTCCCAAAAGGAAGCTATGAACGTTTACCAGCAGTACATTCCGCAGATTAAGGAATTAACGGAGGCCCAGGAAAAAGCCGATGGCGAAGCCGCCAAGACTGCCGGCGGAATATTCCTCGAAGAAAACAAAAAACGCCCCGGCGTAACAACCACCGCCAGCGGCCTTCAATACGAGGTGCTGACCAAAGGCGCCGGCACAACCTCGCCCGCCGCTACAGATATGGTAAAAGTGCACTACCACGGTACCACCATCGACGGCAATGTATTTGACAGCAGCGTAGAACGCGGAGAACCCATCGTTTTCGGCCTCGACCAGGTTATTCCCGGTTGGACGGAAGGCGTGCAACTCATGCACGTGGGCGATAAATTCAAGTTTTTTATCCCCGCCGACCTCGCCTACGGCGACCGCTCGCCGACACCCGCCATTAAGCCGAATTCCGTGCTGATTTTTGAAGTGGAATTGCTGGAGATTAATCCGGAGGAATAAACAGTATAAAGAGCTTGTTTGGACATTTGCCAATTGACTTAGAGCATGTTTGGATTTTCGTGATTGAGCGAAAGCGAGCAAATTTTATTTTAGACGAGGCGCGTTTTGCAGTCGTAGCAGGCAGCTACGGCGAAA
>JRYG01007635.1_pt1 | contig 14363 bp, 9 predicted proteins | sample 235341 | NCBI WGS metagenome assembly JRYG01 (sample SAMN03074218, study PRJNA261478) | activated sludge metagenome | biome: Wastewater Treatment Plant; feature: Wastewater; material: Activated sludge; isolation source: activated biomass of a wastewater treatment plant treating hydrocarbon... ... | reverse complement strand
CAAGGGCGCCGTCGCTGAGGCCTACGGCGCCTACCTCGGACAGGCCGGCCACTCGAACCGTTCCCTGGTCCTGGTCGGTCCGGACGGCACCGTCGAATGGGTCCACGAGACGGAAACCCCGCTCGACATCCCGCCGCCTGACGTAATCGTCGAAGCCATCTCGGCTTAACGGCCAACCGCACCATGGCGATCCCTCCGGGGAGCCCGCCGCAGTAGCTCTGCACCACCGAGATTGAACTTTGGAGCGGTATATGGCCAGAAACTCATTCTCACTTCGCCGGTACCTCAAGGTGGTCGCGTAACCAGGCCCGCGACTCCGGGTAGTGGCCTGCGTGAAGTGCAGATTCCCATCTTGTGTGTGGCTGGCCATCACCCTCCTGGGAACGATTCTGATTGCAGGATGCGACTACGCGGGTTCGACGAGCGACGCACCTGATTCGGTCAAGGACGTCAGGCTGATTGCCGAGAGTGACACGGAGATGACATTCGCCGAGAATGTGCGAGACGCGATGCTCAGAAACTGTCCGGCGACTGAAGCCAGAACGCCCGAAGTGATGAAAGAGCACTGGCCCCCAAAGCTCCGGAGATTTCACCTGCGGCAGTTCAGGGCCCTCAAACAGGTTTGCGCTGGGGTGAACTCCGTCGAGGTCCGTGGCAGGAAGGTCTCCCTGGTCGGAGATTTCGGCGGGGCGGACATTCCCGCAGTGAAGATCGCGTGGTGCAACCTGCTGACCACCGGTGTGACTCACTACGCGAGGGGTCACCGGCTAGTCGATGAGGATGGCCGGATCCTGGACACGTGTTCAACCCTCGCTTACGTGGGGTGAATCGCTTGTCCGCCAGAAGTGTTGATCTTCGAGCTAGGTCATCCTTTGTGGCTGTCGGGACTCACAACGCCCATCGCCGACAATCGAGAACTCCAAAGGGGATCATGGTCGCCCACCATTGCCTCTTCGATTGTTCGTTCCCCGGTTCCCGCAAATTGCGGGCCGGATCACGGCTTGCGCTTCGGGCCTGTACCCTTGTGGGGATAAGGGAACGACAGTTCTAAACAGATGGCCGCCAACCGGGCGGCCGGAGGAAAAAGAAATATTCCTATGAGCATTTTCGAAACGACTCGCGTCGAGACGCGGGTCGGCGACGCCGACATCTCCTTCGAGACCGGCAAACTCGCCAAGCAGGCCAGCGGTTCCGTCGTAGTACGCAGCGGCGACACCATGGTCCTCTCGACCGCCACGATGGGTGGCCATCGAGACGTTGACTTCCTGCCCCTGACCGTTGACGTCGAGGAGCGCATGTACGCCGCGGGCAAGATCCCCGGATCGTTCTTCCGCCGCGAGGGTCGCGCCGGCGAGAAGGCAACCCTGACCGCCCGCATGATCGACCGTCCGATCCGCCCGCTCTTCCCCAAGGGCTGGCACTACGAGACGCAGCTCGTGACCATTCCGATGTCGGTCGACCAGGAACACCCCTACGACATCCTCGCCATGAACGGCGCGTCCGCCGCCCTTGCGATCTCCGAGATCCCGGTCGCCAAGCACGTCGGTGCGGTCCGCATCGGCAAGCTCGACGGTGACTTCGTGATCAACCCCAACGAGGAAGACCACGAGGCCCTCGATCTCGACCTGATCGTCGCCGGCACCGACGAGGCGATCCTGATGGTCGAGGCCGGCGCCAACGGCGTCTCCGAGGCCGAGATCCTCGACGCGCTCGACATCGCCCACGCCGAGATCAAGAAGCTCGTCGCGACGATCGAGGAACTCCGTCAGAAGGTCGGCAAGGAGAAACTGGTCATCGAGGAACCGACCATCGACGAGGGTCTCCTCGCCGACATCCGCGGCTCGCACCGCCAGGCACTCGTTGACGCGATCGCCACCGAAGGCAAGCTCGAGCGCTACACCGCGATCGACGAGGTCAAGGATGCGGTCATCGAGCAGTACGCACCGGAGACCGGTGACGAGGAAGCCGATGCCGCCCGCAGGTCCGAGGTCAGCAAGGCCTTCGACGCGGTCGAGAAAGACACGATCCGCAAGGCGATCGCGGTCGACAAGAAGCGTCCTGACGGCCGCGCCCAGGACGAGATCCGTCCGATCGAGTGCGAGGTCGACGTGTCGCCCCGCGTCCACGGTTCCGCCCTGTTCACCCGTGGCGAGACCCAGGTCCTCGGCAACGTGTCGCTCGGCACCACCCGCATGGACATGCGCGTGGACGGTCTCGGTCTCGAAACGACCAAGACCTTCTGGCACCACTACAACTTCCCGCCGTTCTCGGTGGGCGAGGCCGGCTTCATGCGTGGCCCGAAGCGCCGCGACATCGGTCACGGCGCACTCGCCGAGCGTGCCCTGGCACCTTCGGTTCCGGATCAGGAGGAGTTCCCGTACGTGATCCGCGCCGTCTCGGAAACCCTCGAGTCGAACGGCTCGTCCTCAATGGGTTCGGTCTGCGCCTCCTCGATGGCCATGCAGGCGGCCGGCATCCCGGTCACTGCACCGGTCGCCGGTGTTGCCATGGGCCTGATCAAGGAAGGCGACGATTACATCGTCCTGACCGACATCGCCGGTGTGGAAGACCACCTCGGTGACATGGACTTCAAGGTCGCCGGCACCACGGACGGCATCACCGCCCTCCAGATGGACATCAAGATCACCGGCGTCACCTTCGAGATCCTGACCGACGCCCTCGAGCAGGCCCGCAAGGGGCGCCTCTTCATCCTCGACAAGATGGCCGAGGCGATCGACGGTCCGCGCGAGCAGCTTTCACCGCATGCCCCGCGCATCGAGTCGATCAAGATCGACCAGGAGAAGATCGGCGCCGTCATCGGCAAGGGTGGCGAGACCATCCGCGGTCTCTGTGAAGAGTTCGAAGCCGAGATCGACGTCGAGGACGACGGCACGATCCGGATCTACGCCCCGACCGGCACCCAGGTCGAGGATGCGGTGGCCCGCATCGAGTCAATGACCAAGGAGGCCGAAGTCGGCGACCGGTACACCGGCGCCAAGGTCGTGAAGACGACCACCTTCGGAGCCTTCGTCGAGCTGACCAAGGGCACCGACGGCCTGCTCCACATCTCGAACGTCAAGCCCGGTGGCCGGGTCGAGACGGTCGAGGAGGTCCTCGAGCAGGGCCAGGAGATCGACGTCACCGTCGCTGAAGTCGACCGTGAGCGTGGCCGCATCGGCCTGCGCATGACCGACGACCCGGCGATCGCGGGCAAGAGCCCCGAAGAGATCGCCGCGCTTTCCTCCAACGGCGGTGGCGGAGGCGGAGGCCGCCGGGGTGGTGGCGACCGCGAAGGCGGACGCCGTCGTCGCGACCGTGGCGACCGGGACCGCCGATAACCGGCGTCGCCAGACTCTCGCCTAAATGAGCACTGAAGAACCGCGCCTGTCCGAGACCGCAGCCGGCGTCCGGGTGATCACCGAGGAAGTCCCCTCGGTGCGCTCGGTCGCCCTCGGCCTCTGGGTCAGGACAGGTTCCCGTGACGAAACCCCCGCCCAGGCGGGGGTTTCGCATTTTCTGGAGCACCTGCTCTTCAAGGGAACCCCGAACTACTCGGCAATCGAGATCTCCGAGCGCTTCGACGGACTCGGGGCCTCCTTCAATGCGGCCACCGGCAAGGAGTCCACCCATCTCCATGCCCGCTTCCTGGACGAGCACACGCAGGACGTTTTCGACCTGCTCGGGGAGATGCTCCTCGAATCCACCTTCCCCGACATCGACTCGGAGCGGGACGTGGTGCTCGAAGAGATTGCGATGTACGAAGACGAGCCGTCAGACCGGGTTCACGACTACCTCGCTGACGCGATCTTCGGAGACACGCCGCTGGGAAGAAGGATCCTCGGTCGCTCCGACGTCATCTCGGACATTCCCGTGCCGGACATCGCCGCCTACCATCGGGCCCGTTACTCGGCCGGGAACATCGTCGTGGCTGCCGCCGGGAACGTGGATCACGAGGCGATCGTCGAGATGGCCGGGAAGCTTAAGCCCGGATCCGGCGACGGCGCGCAGACCCTCGTTCCGCAGGAACCGTCAGCGTCGGGGCGGCTCGTGTTCGCGACCAAGGACACCGAGCAGTACCACGTCTGCGTCGGAGCCCCGGGTATCAACCGGGCCGACGAGCGCCGCTTCGTGCTCGCCGTGCTCGACTCGATCCTCGGCGGCTCCAGCTCATCCCGGCTCTTCATCGAGGTCAGGGAGAAGCGAGGGCTCGCTTACTCGGTTGGCACCTATTCGGAACAGTTCACCGACACCGGACTCGTCGCCACCTACGTGGGCACCCGCGAAGACAACGTCGAGGAAGCCTGCGAAGTGATCGGGACGGAACTGAAGCGGATCCAGAGCGATCCGGTCACCGCCGACGAGCTCGACCGTGCGAAGGAACACGTGAAGGGCCGCCTGGTCCTTTCCGGAGAGTCCACCGCGGCCCGGATGGCCCGCATCGCCCGCTCGACCCTCCATGACATTCCGCTTCTGAACCTTGACGAGATGCTGGCCAGGGTTGATGCTGTGACCGTGGAAGACGTGTCAGAACTTGCCGCCGAGCTGTACGCGGAAGACCGCCTCTCGGCAGCCGCTGTCGGGCGGGACGAAGCCCGCTTCAGCGCGGCAATCAAGCCGGTGAGCGAGGCCCTTCCAGCATGATCAAGGTCGGGGTTGCCGGTGCTGCCGGGCGCATGGGAGCCACCGTCTGCGACGCGGTCGAAGAGGCTGACGGGTTGGAACTGGCGGGTCGGGCGGACCCCGCCCTCGGGATCGAACTGAACGAGATCCTGGGTGACGTCGACGTGGTCGTCGAATTCACCACGCCTGACACCTCGCTCGCGAACTCGACCGCCTGCCTCGAGGCAGGGGTCCACGTGGTCGTCGGAGCCACCGGCTTCGACCTCGGGGAGCTCGAAACCGCAGCCGGACGAGCCGGAACCGGGGCCAACTGTTTCGTCGCGCCGAACTTCGCGATCGGCGCGGTGCTGCTGATGGAGCTCTCCCAGAGGGCCGCCAGGCACATGCCCGAATGCGAGATCATCGAGCTCCATCACGATCGCAAGCTCGACGCTCCCTCGGGTACTGCCAGGAGGACCGAAGAGCTGATCACGGCCGCCGGTGGTCACGTACACCAGCCGATCCACTCGGTTCGGCTGCCGGGCCTGGTTGCCCATCAGGAAGTTCTCTTCGGCGGCACCGGACAGACTCTCTCGATCCGGCACGACAGCATCGACCGGTCTTCATTCATGCCAGGGGTGGTACTCGCGGTACGCAAGGTAGGTCAACTCGAAGACCGTTTCACGGTCGGACTGGAGAAGCTCCTCGATGACTGACGTCGTGGCACTGGACGCAACCGGGCAGGCGGAACTCGTTGCCAGGGGAGATGTCTCGCCCCGCGAACTCGTTGACGGCGCGATCGAGAGGGCGGAGAAGCTAAACCCCGAGTTGAACGCAATCTGCTCACCGCTTTACGAGCAGGCTGCCGCTGCGGCCGACGGTGAGCTGCCCGACGGACCCTTCAGGGGCGTTCCGTTCCTGTTCAAGGACCTCGGTGCCGGACTGGCCGGACAGCCGATGCATATGGGCAACAGGGTGCTCAAGGAGATCGGCATGACCATGCCGTACGACACCCATCTCGGCGGCCGTTTCCGGGATGCCGGACTGGTCACGATCGGCCGGGCTTCCACACCCGAACTGGGAATTCTTCCCACCACCGAGCCTGAGTCGAACGAGGGACCGACCAGGAACCCCTGGGACCACAGCAGGTCCAGTGGCGGCTCCTCCGGTGGTTCGGCGGCCGCCGTGGCCGCCGGCATCGTCCCGATCGCCCACGCCTCCGACGGCGGCGGCTCGATCCGGATTCCGGCCAGCGAATGCGGACTGGTCGGGCTGAAGGCGAGTCGCGCCCGGATCTCGATGGCCCCGGTCATGGGTGACTCCATGTCGGGATTGACGACCGAGCTGGTAGTCGCGCACTCGGTGCGGGACGTAGCGACCATGCTCGACTGGGTTCACGGTCCGCAGCCCGGAGATCCCTACGGATGTCCTGCCCCGGTGCGTGCCTACAGCGAAGAAGTCACCGCCGGTACCGAGCCCCTCAAAATTGCCCTGCTCACCGAGTCGCTGACCGGCGACAGCCTGCAGCCTGCGGTCATTGACGCCGCGAAGGAGACCGCACGGAAACTGGAGGATCTCGGCCACGAAGTGACCGAGTTCGAGCTGCCCGCGGCCGGAGAACCCGATGCGCTCTACCAGACATTCATCACCCGCTGGGCGGCTGGCATGAGCCAGACCGCAGACACCCTCAGCCTGCTGATCGGCCGGCCACTTCTCGAGGAGGACGTCGAGCCCCTCACGTGGGCACTGATCCAGAAAGGCCGGATGGAGGGTGGCGCCGGGTACCTTTCAGCCATCGCGCAGCATCAGCTGATCGGGAGGCTTGTCGCCGGAGTCATGATCGACGGGCAGTTCGACCTCCTCATGACCCCGACCATCGCAACCCTGCCTCCCAAGCTCGGGCATTTCGACCAGCATGGTCCCGATCCGATGGACGCAATGCTCAAGGCCCGCGAGGTGGCGACCTTCACGGGGATCTTCAACGCGACCGGGCAGCCGGCGATCTCGGTGCCGATGGAGATGAGTGGGGAGGGGCTCCCGATCGGCATTCAGTTCGTGGCACCGATGTGGCGCGAAGACCTCCTCATCCAGCTTGCGGGCGAACTCGAGCGTGCCCATCCCTGGATCGATCGCCGGGCACCGGGTGTGCTCGATTCCTGATTCAGGGATGACTGGCCGAAACCGGAACCGAATGCCCGCAGACAGTGGGATAGGGTGCCTTGCGTGAGTGAGATTCGTGGAGTCATAACGGCATTGGCCACCGCTTTCCGGCCCGATGGAGAGCTTGACGTCGACTCGACGCGAAAGCTGGCGGCTCACCTGGTCGAGAACGGATCGCATGGTCTGGTCGTCGCGGGTACCACCGGCGAATCGCCGACCCTCGAGGACGACGAGAAGATCGACCTCCTGAAAGGAGTCATTGCCGAGGTCGGCAGCGAAGTAACGGTAATCCTCGGAACCGGATCCAACGACACCCGGCACTCGGTCAATCTCACCAACATGGCCGCCGAGGCCGGCGCTGACGCGGGATTGATCGTGACCCCCTATTACAACCGGCCGACCCAGGCCGGCATCAAGGGGCACTTCGCCGCAATCGCCGAAGGCAGCCCCGGGTTCCCTCTGGTCGCGTACAACATTCCCTCGCGGACCGGAGTGAACATGCCGCCAGCCCTGCTTGCCGAGCTGGGCCGCATTCCCGAGGTGGTAGCGGTCAAGCAGGCCAATGACGATGACCTCGGGCCGATCGAAGGCCTCGACATCCTGGCCGGGAATGACAGCGGCTTCCTGCCTACCCTGAAGTTCGGAGGAGCCGGCGGAATTCTCGTTGCCTCGCACCTTGACAATGGCCGGATGCGCACGATCTGGGACCTCTGGCAGGAAGGCAGGCATGACGAGGCCACCGCGCTCGACCATCAGCTGAAGCCGCTCTACGAGGCGATGGGCGTCGTCGTGAATCCGATTCCGGTCAAGGCGGCGCTGGCCCGTCGAGGCCTGCTGCCACCGACCATGAGGTTGCCGATGGTCGAGCCTGACCAGAAGGAAATGGACGCGATCGAGGAACTCCTCGCCGAGGCAGGAGTGCCAGCCTCGTGAGCGAGAAGATCAAGCTGCTTCCCCTGGGCGGTCTGGGGGAGATCGGCAAGAACATGATGGTGATCGAGTACCGCGGCAAGATCGTGGTCATCGACACCGGACTGATGTTCCCGACCCCGGACATGCTCGGCATCGACCTGGTCCTGCCCGACTTCGATTACCTGCGGGACAGGGCGGACGACATCGAGGCGATCGTCCTCACCCATGGCCATGAGGACCACGTCGGAGCGCTCCCTTACGTGCTGCGCGAGATCGGCTTCCCGAAGGTGATCTATGGCGGGATGCTGACCGTGGGCATGGTCCGCTCGAAGCTCGACGAACACAAGCTCGGGGCCGCGCCGCTCCAGGAACTCCCGGCCGGGCAGGTGGTGCAGGCCGGTCCCTTCGAGATCGAGCTCGTCCACCTCTCGCACTCGATCCCGGACATGCGGGGAGTGATCGTCGGCACCGACCTCGGCCGGATCTTCATGACCGGCGACTACAAGTTCGACCAGACACCCGTCGACGGTCGTCCCGCCGACGTGGCCCGGCTGGCTGCACTCGGCGACGAGGGACTGCTACTGCTCTGTGGCGACTCGACCAACGCCGACCGTCCAGGGGTCTCTCCCTCGGAGTCGAGCGTGGGGCCGGCGCTGTACGACACCTTCTCCCGCTGCAAGGGCCGGATAATCGTTACCTCGTTCGCCTCGAACATCCACCGGGTTCAGCAGGTGATCGACGCGGCCGAGCGGCTCGACCGCAAGGTCGCCCTGGTCGGCCGGTCGATGCGAAAGAACTTCAACATCGCCTCCAACCTGGGCATNNCTTCAACATCGCCTCCAACCTGGGCATGGCAAACGCCCCGGAGGGCCTGCTGATTCAGCCCCGGGAGATCGAGGACTTCCCCGATGAACGTGTGGTTGTCATCTCGACCGGATCTCAGGGCGAGCCGTTCTCGGCTCTGCGCCGCATGGCGAACAACGACCACCGCGACGTCGAGCTTCACTCGGGTGACACCGTTGTCTTCTCGGCCACCCCGGTGCCGGGGAACGAGAGGGCGGTCAATGACACGATCGACCGGATCTACGAGCTTGGTGCCAGCGTCATCACGCCCAAGGATTCGCCGATCCACGCTTCCGGCCACGGTTACCGTGAAGAGATCAAGATGATGCTCAACCTGACCCGGCCGAAATACGTGATGCCGGTTCACGGTGACTTCCAGAGAATCCGCCTTCATTCCGAACTGGCCGAGTCGGTCGGCGTGCCGGCGGAGAACATCTTCCGCAACCACAACGGTCAGGCGCTGCTGGTCGGACCGGACGGAGCCGAACTGAGCGAGGAAACCGCGGGCGGCGTGATCTACGTCGACGGGGTGGAGCTGTCGGATCCCAACGACGCGACGCTGCGTGACCGGCGGGCGATCTCGGCCGACGGCATCGTGATCGTGGTTGCGACGATTGCCGAAGACGACGGCGAAGTGGTTTCGGACCCGGAGGTGATCGCCAGGGGCGTGCCCGGACTCGAAGAGGAAGCCGAACTGCTCGACGATCTCCACGACCTGATCGAGGACTCGCTGGAGCGGGCGGCCGAGGCGAAGGTCAAGGACCACGACCTGGTCCAGCAGGACCTGCACGACGCCGTCGCGGGCTTCTTCCACAAGCGCCTCAAGCGCCGCCCGATGGTCGTCCCCGTAGTAGTCGAAGTCTGAGGCCGCGGATCCGGGGGTAGCCCCGTGGGGCCGGGCAGGCATCCCCGGGAAGCGGCAACACCTCGGCGGCATTCAGGCGCCTCCGCCTGAGTATCCCGGGGACGCCAACCCGACCCCACGACTACCCGATCCTGTCCTGCCACGACACAGACGCCGGATTCGATACTTGCCTCGTGGCAGCTGGAGCCCCTCCCGGTGGAGCCGGCCCATCCATTCCTTGCTTCTGTGGGCCGGCGGGTTGAATCTGGAGGCGGGGCGAAGCTCGCCGACCTGCAGTTAAGCCAGGCCCCTTAACGACAGAGGGACCGTTGGGCCTTGGGGGAGGGAGATGGCTCAACGGTCCGCTCTGTAAGAAGCGAAGCCGCCGGGGCAGTCTGGGGGAGATCCCCGGCGGCTTCATGTGTCTCGTCCGCGAAGAAAGATAGGCGCGCGGCCTAAAAGAGCCTTAAATCCTGCCTAACGGTTTCCTTGAGGTTTTCAGGCGGCCGTCGATTCGGCGCTGGAGGCCGGAATCCGAACCACGAAAGATGCTCCGCCGGCCGCTGACTCGCCGACGGTCGCGGTCCCCCCGTGCCGGCGGGCGATCACCCGCACGATCGAGAGTCCGAGGCCGGTTCCCTTGCCCTTGGCCCGGTCTCCGGGACCGTGATGCCGGACGAACCGGTCGAAGATGGTCGGCCACATCTCCCTCGGGATGCCCGGTCCGTCATCGTCGACCCGCACTTCCGCAATGTCGCCGTCGAGGTGGCTGGTCACGGTGATCGTGCTGCCGGGGGGTGTGTGCCGGATCGCGTTATCGATCAGGTTGAGAATGACCCTGTGGAGCTCGTCGCCGTTACCGCAGACCATCACCGGTTCGGGGGCATTGATCACCACCTGATGCTCGTCACTTATCGGGGCCAGCTCGGATGCCACGTTTCCGGCGATCTCCGAGAGGTCACAGGGCACGGGGTCGGGCGTGTGGCCGGCGTCGGCCTTCGCCAGCAGCTGCAGGTCGGCGACCAGCCTGGTCATCCGCTCCGAGGAACGGAGAGCAGACTTCACTGAATCGATCTGGAACTCCCTGTCACCGTTGCCAGAGCCGGGACGGCGGAGCGAGTCGTCGAGCAGCTCCAGGTTGGCCAGGACGCTGGTCAGGGGGGTGCGCAATTCGTGCGAGGCATCGGCGACGAACTCGCGCTGCCTTTCGAGCGACTGCTCCCTTTCCTCGCGGGCGATCGAGAGCTCGTGGAGCATGTCGTTGAAGGTGCGGGTCAATTCGGCCACTTCGTCGTCGCCTTCGGGTTCAGCCAGTGTGACTTCGGGATCCCTCGTCCTGGCGATCTGACCGGCAGCGGAGGTCAGCGAGGAAATCGGCCGCATCGCCCTGCGGGACAGGATCACCCCGCCCATCGCGGCCAGCAGGGTGGCGCCGAGGGTGCCGGCGAGGATTGAGATCCAGATCCGCCCGATCGAGGCGTCGAGCCGGTCCATCGGGCGGCCGTAACGGACCAGTCCGATTGCGTAGGGCTCGGTGGGGGACTGGGTGACGACCGCAGTGGCCACCTGCCAGCCCTCCGAGGTGGAGATGCCCGGGCTGGTTGGCGCACCGAGATCGTGAGTGTTCGGGGGCCGGTAGCGAATCCCGTTGGCGAGGGAGGTGATGTCAGCGGCACCGTTGACCGACGCGAGCAGGTTGTTCAACATCGCCTCGTCACCGAAGTAGGCCGGTGTAATCAGGTCCCGGTCCCTGATCTCAGCGGCGAGTTCGTTGACTTTCGCCTCGGTGTCAGCCGCGTAGTTCTCGCGCAGCTGGTTGGTCGTGATCTGACCGACCGCCAGACCGAAGGCGACCAGGATCACGAAGGTGATGCTGGCCGAAACTGCAGCGAGCTTCCACTGGATCGGCCAGTGCGGCGGCCACTTCCGCGACCTGCGCATGCGATCCAGCAGGCTGGTCTGCGCCCGGGCCATCAGCCCTTGATCACGTAGCCGGCCCCGCGCTTGGTGTGGAGGATGCGGGGCTCGCCGCCCTCCTCCAGTTTGCGTCGGAGGTTGGAGATGAAGACGTCGATGGTGTTCGTCTCATCGAGCGGGTCATATCCCCAGACCTCTTCCAGAAGGCGTTCCCTCGAGATGACCAGACGCTGGTTGCGCATCAGGTACTCGAGCAGCTCGAACTCGCGCTTGGTCAACTCGACCTCGCGGTCACCCCGCATCGCCTCCTGGGAATCGGGGTTGAGCCTGAGATCCCCTACGGTCAGCATCGCCGAGCCCCTGGGAGGCCGGCGGCGTAGCAGCGCCCTGATCCTGGCCAGCAGCTCGTCGCGGTTGTAAGGCTTCTCGAGGTAGTCGTCAGCGCCGCTGTCGAGGCCGGTAACCCGGTTCTCGGCACCGTCGCGGGCAGTCAACATCAGGATCGGAAGGTCAGAGCTCTCCTCCCGCAACCGGGTGCAGACCTCGAGCCCGTCCATGTCGGGCAGTCCGAGGTCGAGTACGACCAGGTCAGGCAGGAATTCGTCGGCCACCTGGAGACCGGTCTCGCCGTCCTCGCCGGCCCTGACCTCGTATCCCTCGGCTCTCAGCGTGCGCCTGAGGACGTCAACGATTTCCTCGTCGTCCTCGATGACGAGAATGCGCCCGCCGCTCTGCTCCTCATCCACCATTCCCGGGATTCTAAGCAAGCGGGCATCAGGGAAGGGTAAACCGGGGTTTCGTTGAAAGGAAAGCCATGTTCGTACGTTCAGTCCGGCGTGGTTCAGACCGACGCCCGTCCCGCGGCGCTTCCAGGAAGGACGCGAATTCGCCGAAGCCAGCCCGCGAGCCACTTCGCCAGCATCATCTCGACCTGATCGGGCTCGGCTGCGTCCTGCTCGGCATCTACCTCGTGTTCGTCATGTACTTCGGCTGGAACGGGGGCAGGGTCGGCTCCGGGATCAGTGACGGACTCACATACCTCTTCGGACTGGTCGCGTACCTTGCTCCGATCGCGCTTTTCGCTGCGGCAGCCATGGCGATCTTCAGGCCGGCAGTGCCCTCGACCCGGCCGCTGAGGACAGGGGCGGCGGTGCTGCTCGGGGGGCTTCTCCTCGCCTTCGCCGGTGGCACCATGGGCCTTGACGGTGGCCGTCCCGACCGCATCAACTATTTCGATCCCGGATGGTTCCCCGAGCATGGCGGCGTCGTGGGGGAGAGCATCTACTGGGTTTTCGCCAGTGCCCTGCAGCCCTTCGGGGCGCACCTGGTCGCGGTCTTCGCGATCCTGGCCGGCATCCTGCTCCTGACCGGCACGACGGTCGCCGCAGTGCTGGGCAGGAGCAGCAAGGCGGTCAGGAAGGCCAGCGTGACATCGGTCGAGAAGACCCGGACCTTCGCCCGCACCGCAATCCTTCACGACGAGAAGGAGGGACCGGGCCAGGCGGAGACGATCGTCGATCCGCTGCCGGTCGGGGACGAGCCGACCGTCACAGTCGCCAGTGCCGGGTCCACCGACGAGATGGAACTGCCTGGTGCGCCCGCAAAGGACGATTCGCCATTTGCGGTCGACATCTGGGGGGAGGAAGGCGGCGAGCCAACGGTTTCCGACCGCACAGAGCCACTTGAGCCGATCGACATCTTCGGCGACGGAGGAGCCCAGGCGGCGATCACCGGAGCGGGCACTGCGGTCGCCGAGCCGGGCAGCGACGACGGCAGCGCCGGAGGCGACGGCGACGACTCGGTATTCAGCGATGATTTCGAAGAGGAACTGAAACAGCTCGAGGAAGAGTTCGACGAGGCTCCCGAGCCGCAGCCGGAACCCGAGCCGGTCGCAGCGTCCGAAGATGCGTCTGGAGATCCGGGACAGTCCGGCAAGGAAGAACAGCTCTCGCTGACCCCGCAGGGTGAAAAGCGCGGCGCGACGCTCTCCGAGGAAATCAATTACAAGGCCCCGCCACTCAAGGTCCTCGAAAGGGGTCAGAAGGGAGGCGGGCCCGACCCCGCCGAGCAGAAGGAACTCGCCCGCAAGCTGGTCGAGACCCTGGGTCATTTCGGTGTCGAAGCCAAGGTGATCGGTGTGGTGACCGGTCCGCATGTGTCCCGCTTTGAACTTCAGCTTGCGCCGGGCACGAAGGTCAAGAAGGTTTCAGAGCTCGCAAACGACCTCGCCTACGCGCTTGCTTCCACTGACATCCGGATCCTGGCGCCGATTCCCGGCAAGCAGGCGGTGGGAGTCGAGGTGCCGAATTCGAGCCGGAACATGGTCCGGCTGGGAGACATCTACGGCAAGCCGAAGGAGAAGGATTCGCCGCTTCTGGCCTGGCTCGGCAAGGGCATCGACGGGAAGGCGGTTTCGACTGATCTGGCGAAGATGCCGCATGTGCTGGTCGCCGGCACCACCGGTTCGGGCAAGTCCGGCTGCGTCAATGCGGTGCTGTCCTCGATCCTCATGCGCTCGTCGCCCAACGAGGTGAGGCTGGTGCTGGTCGATCCGAAGCAGGTGGAACTGAACCACTACGAATCGGTTCCGCACCTGCTGACGCCCGTGGTGACCAATCCCAAGCTCGCGGCCAACGTGCTCAACAACCTGATCGCCGAGATGGAAACCCGCTACGGCCTGATGAAGAACGCCCGGGCCAGAAACATCGAGGACTACAACAACGCGATGGCGGCCGAGGGCGAACCACGCCTTCCCTACATCCTCTGCGTCATCGACGAGCTCGCCGACCTGATGATGGTCGCTCCCGCCGACGTCGAGGCGTCGATCATCCGGCTGGCCCAGAAGTCCAGGGCGACCGGCATCCACCTGCTGCTGGCGACCCAGCGGCCCTCGACTGACATCATCACCGGCACGATCAAGGTGAACATCCCGTCCCGGATCGCCTTTGCCGTCTCTTCCCAGACCGACTCGAGGGTGATCCTCGACCAGGGTGGTGCCGAGTCGCTGCTCGGTCAGGGCGACATGCTGTTCCGCGGTCCCGGCACCTCGAAGCTGGCCCGCATCCAGGGCGCCTTCGTGAGCGAGGAC
>JRYG01006414.1_pt1 | contig 14374 bp, 18 predicted proteins | sample 235341 | NCBI WGS metagenome assembly JRYG01 (sample SAMN03074218, study PRJNA261478) | activated sludge metagenome | biome: Wastewater Treatment Plant; feature: Wastewater; material: Activated sludge; isolation source: activated biomass of a wastewater treatment plant treating hydrocarbon... ... | reverse complement strand
GACGGAAACCGGATTCGCCAGCCCATGTGGTTCGGACTTATCCGAAGACGCCCCGGGTCCACCGGTCCCGGAGGGCGACCAGGATCCCTACCGCGACCAGCAGCAGGATCAGGGAAAGGGTGATCGCCGCGTCGGGATCACTTTGCATCGTCGTATAGGTCGCGATCGGCATGGTCTGAGTGACCCCGGGAAGGTTCCCGGCCAGGGTGATGGTGGCGCCGAACTCTCCGAGAGCGCGGGCGAAGCAGAGGACGGCTCCAGAGATGACGGCGGGCCGTATGATCGGCAGGACGACAAGGAGGAAAGCCTGGGCCGGGGTGGCACCCAGATCAAGCGCGACCTCGTCGAGGCTGCGATCAATCGAACGCAGGGCGCCCTCAACCGCGAGCACGAGGAAGGGCAGCGCGACGAAGGACTGGGCGACCACCACCGCGGTGGTCGTGAAGGGAACCGAAAGCCCGGTCAGGTCATGGACCGGACCCCCCATCACTCCCCTCCTGCCCAGAAGCATCAGCAGGGCGACACCGCCGACCACGGGCGGCAGAACCAAAGGGACCAACACAAGCGCCCTGATCAGCCGGTACGACAGGCTGCCCGGTGAACGCCCGAGCCAGTCAAGCCACCAGGCAAGTGGTATGCCGACAAGCAGGCAGACGATGGTCGCGAGAGAGGCAGTGCCGAGCGAGAGCAGAAGGGCCTCGATGGTCTGCTCGCGGGTGAGGATCTCGCCAAGCGAACCCCACGGAACCCGCAGGAGGACAGCGACGAGCGGGAGCGCAAGGAAGAGCACTGCGACCGCAGCCGGCCAGGTGAGTGCCAGTGGCGGACGGGACTGGCGGGTCACCTCCCGATACCCGGCAGCTTTTCTCAGGGTTCGCGGAATCCCCACTTGGCAAGCTCCGCCTGGCCCCGGTCACTTAGAACCAGATCAATGAACTCCCGGCCACCACCGGGGTTACCGGCACCATTGACCAAGGCGATGGGATACGTGTTGACCACCTGGTCGCGGGCTGGAATAACGATCGATTCGATTCGGCCACCCGCGGCGAGGACATCCGAACGGTAGACGAGACCGGCATCGACCTCGTCAAGTTCCACCTTGGTCAGCACCGATTTCACATCGGGCTCGTAGCTGTCGATAGAGGCGTCCACACCAGCCTTCTTGAAGACCCCGCCGGCGGCGTTGCCACAGGGCGCCGCGAGGTCGCAGATGGCCAGCCGGAGGCTGCCGTTCGAGAAGTCGGAGAGACTTCGGACGTTGCCGGAGTTTCCCTTTGGCACAGCAATCTCGAGTACGTTCCCGGCGAACTCCTCCGGTTCTCCGTCCGCCATCCCGGCGTCCACGACCTTCTGCATATTCGGCACGTCAGCCGAGGCAAAGACGTCGGCCGGGGCGCCCTGGTAGATCTGGGTCGCGAGGTCGGAGCTGGAGGCGAAGCTGAACTCGACCGTTACCCCTTCATTCTCGGCCTCGTATTTCCGGCCAAGCGAGGTGAAGGCTTCGGTGAGCGAAGCGGCGGCAAAGACGGTCACTTTGCTTTCGTCAGGCGAACCGGAGTTATCGGATCCGCAGGCGGCCAGACCACCAGCCAGGGCAAAGAGCGCAAGAAGACCAGCCAGAAACTGTACGCCCCCGGTGAGCCTAGGAGGCAACTTCGACGCCGACGTTGGTGGCTTTCGCGGTGGCGATCACGGCGCTGCCAACTTCTATCCCGAGTTGCTCGACAGCCTCGCTGCTGATGAGTGAGACCATTCTGAAGGGCCCCGCCTGGATGTCCACCTGGGCCATCACACCGTCGGACTTCACCGCGGTGACGATGCCCTTCATCCGGTTGCGGGCCGAGAAGGTTGCTCCCCCTTCCGCCAGGACAAGGGACTCGGCGGCCACCTTCGCGAGCTCCTTCCCGTCAATGACCTTGCTGCCACCATCCCCATCTCGGAGGGCGAGGCGCCCGTCAGCGGACCAGCGGCGAACCGTGTCGTCACTGACGCCAAGCAGGTCGGCAGCTTCCGATACCCGGTACTCGGTTGAGGCCATGGGAACACACTAGCACTGGCGCAGGTGCGGCCACATGTGGCAAAAATCAGCGAATTTGCGGCCCTACTGACCGAAAATGACCTATTTCGCGGAAGGCCGCCCACCCGCGACCCGGTTCTGGCCCGGCTCGAGTCGGATGATCACGTCCTTGTAGGCGGGGCAGTTGCTCTGCGCGTCCACCGCTGACCGGTGGACCAGTTCATTTGCCTCCGGGAAGTACATGGCTGCGCAACCCCGCTTGGTTGGATAGGAGACGGCCCGATACCCGCGCAGAACCCGATCGTCCTCCCCGGGCCGTTCGCTGAAGACATCAACAGTGTCACCATCGGCGATGCCGAGCTCGTCAAGGTCCTCCGGACTGACGAAGATCACGAAGCGCCCGGACCGAATGCCGCGGTAACGATCGTTCAGGCCGAGGATCGCCGTGTTGTGCTGGTCATGGGCCCGGACTGTGTTGAGGATCAGGCGACCGGGAGGAACCTCGAGCGTCGCGATCGGCCCCGATATGAAATGAGCCTTGCCGTCAGGTGTCGGGAAGGTGAGTGAGTCGCGTGGCTCGTGAGGCAGCACAAATGTGCCGTCTCGCCGCAGCTTCTCGTTAAAGCCCTCGAAACCGGGGATGATCCGACTGATCGAATCGCGGATGCGGTCGTAGTCTGCCTCGAACGCTGCCCAGTCAACTGGTGATTCAGGGAAGGTTCTCTGCGCGAGCCTGGTGATCACCGAGACGTCCGAAATCAGATTCCGGGACACCGGCTGCATGTTCCCCTTGCTGGCGGTTATCCGGCAGACCGAGTCTTCGGCGGTGACCACCTGTTCACCCGACTCCTGCTCGTCGCGCTCGGAGCGACCCAGCACGGGCAGGATCAGTGACTCCTCCCCGCAGACCACGTGGGAGCGGTTGAGCTTGGTCGAGACGTGGACTGTCATCCCGGTTCTTCGCATTCCCTGCTCGGCCCGGGTGGAATCGGACATCGCGGCCACGAAGTTGCCGGCCATGCTCATGAAAAAGCTGACGCGACCCTGCTCCATGGCATCGATCGCCCGGACCGAGTCGTGACCGTGCTTGCGTGGTGGTTTGATCCCGAACTCGGCCTGCAAGGCATCGAGAAAGTCATCACCCATCTGCTCCCAGATGCCCATCGTACGGTCGCCCTGGACGTTGCTGTGCCCTCTGATCGGGGAGGCGCCCGCCCCGGGCCGGCCGATGTTGCCCTTGAGGAAGAGCAGATTCATGATCTCGGTGATTGTCTCGACCGCTGATTGCTGCTGGGTCAACCCGAGCGCCCAGGTGATGATCGTCGCGTCGGAATCGATGTAGCGCCCGGCGAGCTCGTCGATCTCGCCCGGGGCGAGGCCAGTGGCCTCCTCTACTTCCGAGTCGTCAAGTGCCAGCGCCGCTTCCCGGTACTGCTCGAATCCCTCGCAGTACGTGTCTATGAACTCATGATCGATCACGGTGCCCGGTGCCTCCGCTTCGGCCAGCAGGACGCGCTTGCCGATCGCCCGGAGCAGGTGCTGGTCCCCACCGACCCTGATGTGGACGAACTGGTCCGAAATCACCGTCCCCCGACCGGCCAGGCCTCGCGGCGTCTGGGGATTGCGGTATTTGAGAAGCGCGGCCTCCGGCAGCGGGTTGACACCAACGATCTCCGCGCCTTTCCTCTTCGCGCTTTCCAGCGCATTCAGCATTCGCGGATGATTGGTGCCCGGGTTCTGCCCCATGACGATGATCAGGCCTGCCCTTTCAAAGTCCGAGTAGCCGATCGTCGACTTGCCGACTCCGATCGACTGGCGCATGCCCGTCCCAGTGGCTTCATGACAGAGGTTCGAACAGTCCGGAAGGTTGTTGGTCCCAAATTCGCGAGCGAAGAGGCCGTAGAGGAAGGCCGGCTCGTTCATGATCCGGCCCGAGGTGTAAAAGACCGCATCGTCGGGTGAGTCGAGCGAACGGAGCCGATCGGCGATCAGGCCGAAGGCCCGGTCCCAGTCGATCACCTCGTAGTGGTCCGAGCCTCTGGCCCGATAGACCGGTTCGGTAAGCCTGCCCTGCCGGCCCAGCCAGTATTCCGATTTGTCCAGCATCGAACTGAGCGAGTTTTCCTCCCAGAATCCGGCTGGCACGCTCACAGCGTCGATCTCGGATACCAGGGACTTCATCCCGTTCTCGCAGAAATCGATCGCCGGTGGTTTGTCCTCGCTGATCCAGGCGCAACTCGGACAGTCGAAACCCTGCGTGTGATTCATGGTGAACGAGGCGCGCCAGGTTCGCCGCGGTCCGGCGCGGCGCAGCATCGGTCCCATCGCGTAACCGATCGAGGGCAATCCGGCAGCTGCTTTCTTCGGCGGCGAAACCCGGATGCCGTCGTCGTTGAAGTCCGGGCCGGGTGACCTGCTCTTGCTCAAAGCGCGACCGTTCGTTGCGCCTGTCCCGGATGACCGTTGGCTGGTGGCCCGGCCGCAAGGATCCGGTCGGGTCGGCTGTAGGCAACCAGCGAGCTACCCCGGACGAAGCCAGCCAGGGTGATGCCGGCGGAGACCGCCAGATCGACCGCCAAAGACGAAGGAGCGGACACAGCCGAGAAGATCGGCAGGCCAGCCATGCTCGCCTTCTGGACCAGCTCGAACCCGGCCCGCCCCGACACCTGCATCACGCAGCCAGTCAAGGGCAGCCGGTCCTCCAGCACCGCCCACCCGATCACCTTGTCAACCGCGTTGTGGCGACCGACGTCTTCCCTTGCAACCAGCAGTTCTCCTGTCTTCGCGTCGAACAGGGCCGCCGCGTGCAGTGCGCCAGTCTTCTCGAAGAGCTCCTGGCCCTGCCTGAGGCGCTGCGGCATTTCGAGCAGACGATCGAGTTCAACGGTTGTCGGATCGGTCGAAGGGTTGAAAGGTGATTGCTTCCTCACGGCCTCGATGCTTGCCTTGCCGCAGATCCCGCATGAACTCGTCGCCGCGAAGTTCCTCGCGAGGCCTGCGCCAGGCTTCCCGGCCCCGGGCCCCGGGCAGACATCAAGCAGGTTGTACGGGTTCTCCCCTTCTGCCCCGACCCCGCGGCAGTAACGGGCCGACCCGAAGCCGGCGGCATCGATGACAAGCCCTTCGGAGGCCAGGAATCCCGCCGCCAGTTCGTAATCGTTACCGGGAGTTCTCATGGTCACGATTAGCGAAGTGCCATCGATCCGGATCTCCAGTGGCTCCTCTCCCACCAGCGAATCCCGGCGGCGGCTGGGACTCGAGCCCGAGCTGAACCGGGTCACCATCCGCTCTGACACGACTCGACCCATGTGCGGATCATAGATGGCGCCCGACCCACCTTAGAATAGGCATGGTGATCACCACCGGGGAGCACCTTGAGCGCATTCTCTCCCTGACTCCGACCCTTGGAAGCGAGACTGTCCTGCTCGAGCGGGCCCGGGGAAGGTGCCTTTCGGAGGCAGTGCGGGCCAGGGTTCCGGTGCCGCCCTGGACCAACTCTGCGATGGACGGGTACGCAGTCCGGGCCGATGACCTCGTTGGCGCCAGCAAGTCGAATCCGGTGAAGCTGCGGCTGATTGGCAGCGTTCCGGCCGGCTCCGCCGAGGATCCGGAGATGAAACCGGGAGACGCAGTGCAGATCATGACCGGGGCCCCGTTGCCTTCAGACGCCGACACCGTGGTCCCCCAGGAGTTGACCGACCAGGGAACGGAGGTGGTGACCTTCCGCCAGGCCCTGCCCCGGGGCCGACATGTCCGGATCAAGGGCGAAGACCGCAGATCCGGCGATCCGATCGCCCAACCGGGGAGGGCACTCACACCCGAGGCGCTTGCCGCGATCGCTTCCGCCGGGGTGGCCGAGGTCCGGGCATCCAGACGGCCACGGCTGGTAGTAATCAGTACCGGTGACGAGCTCGTGCCGCCCGGCCAGGAACTCGCACGGGGGCAGATCCCCGACTCGAACCGGATGCTGATCTCGATGCTGGCCGCGGATGCGGGTGCGACCGCAATTTCAGCCCGGGTTGGCGACCGGCCAGAGCATCTTGCCGGAGAAATAGAGCGGATCAGGGAAGGGGCCGAGGTGATCGTGCTGACCGGCGGGGTCAGCGTCGGAGCCTTCGACCCGGTCAAGGCCGTTTTCGGGGAGGGCGATTCCGTGAGGTTCGACCGGGTCGCGATGCAACCCGGCAAACCCCAGGCTTTCGGCCGCCTGGGCGACGATGGGCCTCTGTTGTTCGGGCTTCCGGGGAATCCGGTCAGCGCCTGGGTTTCGTTCCAGATGTTCGTTCGCCCCGCGCTCCGCCGGATGCAGGGATTTCTGACCCTAGTGCCGGAAGAAGTGCCGGGGCTGGCATCGGAGCGATGGATGACCCCGAAAGGAAGGCAACAGGTGATTCCCGTACGGATCCATGATTCGGAAGTGCGGGGCGTCCTGCCTGCCGCCGCCGGGGGCTCGGGATCCCATCTCGTCGCTAGCCTTGCCGCAGCCGACGGGTACGCCCTGGTCGATGCGGAAGTGGAGGAGATCCTTCCCGGGGACACCGTTCAGACCGTTCGACTGCGGGACCCCGAGCAGTTCAACCAGCTACCGAGGAGCGAACCTTGAAGTTCACCCACCTTGACGACTCCGGAAACGCCCGCATGGTCGATGTGACTGGCAAGCGGCCGACTATCCGCTCGGCCACCGCTTCCGGTTTCGTCCGCTGCCCGCCGGCAGTGGTCGAAGCGCTGAAGACCGACGAGGTCCCGAAAGGCGACGCTCTGGCCGTGGCGAGGATCGCCGGAATCCAGGGGGCCAAGAAGTGCGCCGAGCTGCTCCCCCTCGCCCATTTGATCGGGGTCCACGGAGCGGTGGTCGACTTCGAACCGGGTGACGAAGGAGTCGGAATACGGGCAACGATCCAGACGGCCGATCGCACGGGAGTCGAGATGGAAGCCCTGACTGCGGTTTCGGTAGCCGGTCTGACCCTGGTCGACATGTTCAAGGGCATCGACAAGGGTGTCGAAATCGAAAACGTTCGCCTCGAGGAAAAGACCGGCGGCAAGTCCGGGTCGTGGAGGAGGGGTCGCTGAACACCGATCTGACTTCCGCCGTCATTCTCGCCGGCGGCCGGGGCTCTAGGCTGGGCGGCCGGGAGAAGGGGGAGATATCAATCTCCGGCGAACGACTGATTGATCTGGTCGTACGAGGGGCCAGGGAAGCGGGATGCCGGGAGATCGTGATCGCCGGTGACGTCAGCTCGCGAGGGGCGGTCACGGTTCGCGAGGAGCCCCCGTTCGGGGGCCCGGTAGCGGGCCTGGCCGCCGCGCTGGACCAAGCGACCGGCGAGTGGATCCTGCTGCTGGGTTGCGACCTGCCACGGGCGGGCGAGCTCTGTGGCCTGATCGTTGATGAAGCAGGCAGCCTGTCGTCCCGGGCCGACGGGATCGTTGTCGTGGACAGGGGCCGCCACCAGTGGCTCTCCGGCCTTTACCGCCGCTCTTCACTGGAGAGTTCCCTGGCCAGTCTCGGAGAATCATCCGGAGCCTCCCTTCAAGCCCTTCTCGGAAGCCTGGATCTGGTTGAGATCGCTGATCCGGGCGGACTTTCCCGTGACATCGACACACCGGATGATCTTGCCGCAGCTCAACGAAAGGATGCTCCATGAACCAGGGGAACCCGAAACACCTGCCTCCGGAAGCGCTTCAGGACTGGCTGACCAAGGTCTCGGAGATGCTCGATGTCGAGGAAGACGTGGACATCGCCGCGGTGCTCGACCTGACCCGGGACGTAGCCCATGACGTCGCCAGGCCGGCGGCCCCGCTGACTACCTTCGTCTTCGGCCTCGCTCTTGGCCGCCTGCCGGCTGACCAGTTCGAAACCTCTTTTCGAGACCTCCATTCCCGACTCACGAGATTGGCGGCCGGGGAGGCGGCTTGAGCCAAGTGAACGTGAGACTCTTCGCCGGCGCGGCCGAAGCCTTCGGTTCAGGCGAAGCGGAAGTACGGGACATCCCCGACCTAGCATCACTGATCAACGAGTTGAGTGGCGATGACGGCGAGCTTCGCCGGGTCCTCGGGAAATGCTCTTTCTTCGTCGACGGCGAGCACCACCGCGATCTGCAAACAGCCCTGACCGATGGCTGCCAGGTTGACGTGCTGCCGCCCTTCGCCGGGGGCTGATCAGCCGCCGATCGCGTTCATCCCCCGGTCCGGCTGGACGAAGTCGGGGCTGTCGATGCCGTGCCCGGACCGCTTGTTGGCAACCGCCGCCCGGAGAATGTCCCTGATCGCCTCATCGCTTGCCCCCCCGCGGAGGGCAGCAAGAAGGTCCAGCTCCTCGCGAGCAAAGAGGCAGTTGCGTACCTGGCCGTCGGCGGTCAGCCTGAGCCGGTCGCAGCCCCCGCAGAACGGCGCCGTGACCGATGCGATCACCCCCACCGTCTCAGGCCCACCATCGATCGAGAAGAGCTCGGCCGGCGCTCCTCCCCGGGCCGTAAGGGGTTTGAGAACGAATCTGCGCTTGAGTGAAGCGAGGATCTCTTCCCGCGGCACCATCTCGGCCCGGTCCCAGGTGTGACCGAGATCGAGCGGCATGTGTTCGATGAAGCGCATCTGCGCGTCATGCTCGATTGCGAACTCGACCAGGTCGACGACCTCGTCTTCGTTGACACCCCGCATGACCACCGCATTCAGTTTCAGGGGCTTCAGACTCGAACGCCGGGCCGCCTCGATCCCCGCCAGCACGTCAATCAGGCGATCCCTCCGCGTCAACTGCTGGAAGCGCAGGGGATCAAGCGTGTCGATGCTTATGTTGAGCCGGGCGAGTCCCGCTTCTTCGAGACCCGGGATGAATTCCGGGAGGCGAATACCGTTGGTCGTCATCGCAACCTCCAACGGGCCCTCCGGACCTTCGATCGCGGAGATCCGTCCCACCACCTCGATCAGGTTCGGACTGATAAGCGGCTCCCCTCCTGTCAGCCTGACCGTCGTGACGCCCTCGTCAGCAGAAACCCGAACGATCCTTTCGATCTCCTCTGGATTGAGCAGGGACGGTTTCGGGATCCAGGCGATCCCCTCGGCGGGCATGCAGTAGGTACAGCGCAGCGAGCACCGGTCCGTAAGGGAAATCCTCAGGTCCCGGTGAACGCGACCGAAGGAATCGACCAGGCTCATGTCAGTCCCTGCCAGTTGTGACTGCCGTCGGTCTCGACCTGGCGCTTCCAGATCGGCACTTCGGACTTGATCCGCTCGATGAGGGCACTACTGGCTTCGAAGGCGGGCGCTCGGTGGGCCGATGCCACGCAGGCGATCAGCGCCGGCTCGCCCACTTCCACGGCCCCGGAGCGGTGACTGACCGCGATGCGAATGTCCGGACCAGCCAGCTCCCGGGCGATCTGCTCGAGTATCGCTGCGGCTTCGGGATGAGCGCTGTACTCGACCCTTTCTACGCTTCCGGAGGCCCCTGGATCGTGATCCCGGATCTGGCCGACGAAGGTGACCACGGCCCCGCAACCTGGGCCGGCGACAGCTTTGAGATGCTCGCCGAGGTCGAGTGGCGTGTCGGTGATCCGTGCCCAGGCGACCGCGTCTGGCGGCGACCCCGTTCCCGGCTCTTCAAGCATTTCGCCGCTCATCAGTGATCACCGCCCCGCAACTGTGCGACCAGGTGCGGAAGCACGGGCATCAGGTACGCGATCCCGTCGCGAGCGCCGCCGGTCGAACCGGGCAGATTGACCACCAGGGTTCGGTGTCCGGACCCGGTGGCGGCAGTGACTCCGGCCACGCCCCGGGAGAGGATTGCGGTCGAAACGGCGGCCTCGCCGGATCTCCTCAGGCCTTCACTGATTCCGGGCAGTTCGGTCTCGATGATCGGCCGGGTCCCTTCCGGAGTGTCGTCGCGGGGTCCGACCCCGGTACCGCCCAGGGTCAGGACGAGGTCGACGCCGGCGGCGATCGCTTCCCGCAGGGCGCTCTCCACCGCCTCGCTGCCGTCGGGAACGATCTCGAGGTCGACGCGGCCGTAGCCGGCGTCTCGCAACATCCCCGCCGCAGCCGGCCCGGACATGTCTTCGCGGCTGCCCGCGAACGATCGGTCGGAAATGGTCAGCACCTTCACGGTGATTGCTTCCGGACCGATTTCCAAAACCATGCATTGAGCATAGGGACCGTCACCCTTGTGAACTTGCCATCCTCCGGCAACCACCGCTTTACAATACGAACGATCGTATGCTATAAGTCGCAGCCAGACATCGGGGCGATGGACCAGGGAAATGGCCGGCGGCCCCAAGGCGACCAAACGGAGGTGAGCAGCAATGAGAATCAGGAGACTTGGGTGGGCCGGAATCGAGGTGGAGCAGGGCGGGGAAAGCGTGGTCATCGATCACATCCTGGGCTGGAAGTCCATCGAGCCCTACATCGGGCCACCACGAACCCCCTTGTTGCCGACCGGAAAGCCCGGCGAGGCAACTGCCGCCTTCGTGACCCATCTCCATACCGACCACACAGACGCCGAGGCACTCGGAGCGGCCCTGTCCGAAGGTGCCCGGCTCTACCGGCCGCCGGTCATGGAGGGCGAGCCGCTCGAAACCGGCGGCGTCGCGGTCGCCGAGATGGAACTGGCGGAGGCGGGTCTCGACCAGGTGCTCATGGATGAGTGGGAGACCGTGGAAGCAGGACCTTTCACCGCGACAGCCGTACCTGCGGTTGACGGCTTCGGCGACCCCCAGATCTCCTGGGTGCTGGAGGCCGGTGGCAAGCGGCTGATTCACGCGGGTGACACGCTCTTCCACGGCTCCTGGTGGCTGATCCAGATGCGTTTCGGGCCCTTCGATGCCGCCTTCCTTCCGGTAAACGGCGCCCTCACCTCCTTTCCCCACCGGCAACCGGCCAGCGGACTCGAGGCGTCGCTCAGCCCAGAGCAGGCCGTCGCCGCCGCCCGGATCCTCGGGGCCCGGCGGCTGGTACCGATTCACTACGACGGTATCCACGAGCCTCCGCTCTACGAGCAGACCGGAGACATCATCCCCCGGCTGGAAGCCGCCGTGGGTGAGGTCGAAGGTCTGGAACTTCTTGTGATGGAGGAAGGCTCGGTACTCGACATCTAGCCGCCGAGACACCGATCTATAGTCAGCCCATGAGTCCGCGACGGACAAGAGCCGAGGCCGCCTCGACCCATGAAGCTATCGTCCGTGAAGCGGCCGAGGCGGCCTCCGAGATCGGCCTCGAAGGAATCTCGATCGGCTCCCTCGCCAACCGCATGGGAATGAGCAAGGCCGGCGTGGCCGGGCATTTCAGCAGCAAGCAGGCCCTACAGCTGGAGATCGTCGAGTTCGGGGCCCGTGACTTCACCGCGAAGGTGTGGGGTCCGAACGCGGAGCTTCAGCCGGGCCGGGAGCGTCTTCTCGGCTGCCTCGACACCTGGTACTCATACTCCGCCGGCAGTCCGTTCCGTGGTGGTTGCCTGATGACGGCCATTTCGACCGAGTTCGACGGGCGCCCCGGACCCGTCCGGGAGCAGATCGCCGAGACCTGGAGTCGCTGGACCGCGGTTCTGCGAAATGACCTCGACCTGGCCATCGCCGCCGGCGAGCTCTCTCCCCCGCTTTCGCCCTCGGACACGATCACGGCGATCGAATCCCTGGCGACCGGGGTCAACCAGCAGACACAGCTCTACTCGAAGGAGAGTCCCGAGAAGACCGCCAGCGCCGCCGCCCGGGTCCTGCTCGGGATCCTTTAGTCGCCCTGGCCCCGAGACCGGCTCAACCGATCCAGAGGATTCGGACCACCCGTCGTTGCTCACCGCGGATCGCGACGTTGACCCGGTCGGTCCGGTAATCCTCGGTCACCGCCAGGTCCTCACCGTTGCGACGGGCGACCCGGACCGTGCAGCCCTGCTTCCTGGCAACCGACTTCGCCACCGGGAGCTTCTTGCCGACCAGCTCCTGAGAATTCCATCCGGTCGCAGCGACCGGACAGATCTTCGGCTTCGGCCAGGGAGCCGAGGCATCGGCGGTGACGTTCTGGGGAACCGGGAAGGCGAGCCCGGCCAGGACAAGGACGAGTGTCATACCGGTCTTCATGGCAACCGGAAAGGTACCGCTACGAGTTGGAAACCGAAAGCAGGAAGAGGCCGAAGCAGGTGAAGGCGACCATGACGGCCAGCATCCAGTATTGGGAACGGGCCGCCGTCCGGTAGTCCTTCCAGATCGTGATCGCCTTGTCGTGGGCGAGGACGAGACCGGCCACGTGGCCGGCCAGCAGGGCGGCGACCTGGACGTACCAGACGAGTTCGTTGGAGATCGCGTTGTAGTTGATGCCGTATCCGGCCGTGCCGAAGATGTCGGTGCTTCCCGTGCCCAGCGGGTCGGAGAGCAGGTAGGTGAACTGGGCCTGCTCCTGGAAGAAGAAGAGGCTGAAGTAGTGAGCGACCAGGTAGGCGAAGGCGATCGGGATCAGGGCGTGCGCGAAGGACTGCCAGAGGGTCCTGCGGTCCGGGGCACCCGGAATCGTGCCCATCCCCCGTACACCGGCGAGATAGACCAGCGCCACCAGTCCGACGCTGAGCAGCATGAAAGTCGTGGAGGAAGCGCGGACCGCGGCGGTGGCACCCAGCCCGAGATCGGCGAGGCGGTCGATCAGCCAGTCGATACCGTCCTTGAAGACTCCCTCCGAGGCACCGTCGAAGGTCGTCGTTCCGATCGAGGTGATGACAAGCGCAACCGAACCGGGAATTGCCGCGGCCCAGGTCGTAGCGCCCTCGAGGAAGCGCCTTGACCCGAGCTCACGCCCGCGCACCTGCAGCTTTCCGAGCGAGCCGAACATCCCGAAATAGACCGAGAAGGTCTCGCCATTCCTGAACCAGGTCTCGCGGCCGAAAAGGCCGACCATGGCCAGCGTGTAGAGCGAGTAGATGATCGCCGCATCGGCGACTGCCTGTGGCGAAACCCCGACCGCCACTCCGCTGCTTTGACCGTAGATGAGCTCCAGCCAGACGAAAAGAAAAAGACCGACGACCGCGGGCCAGCGGCCGAGCTTCTCGGGGTAGGAAAGATGTGGCGGCGCTCCTCCCGTCACCTTCCGCCAGGCCAGGCCGACCGGTGCGGTTAGCGCGTTCCAGGGGTTGAAGGCGGGAAAGAGGTTGCCGAACAGCACGCCCAGCAGGGGGAATCCCAGCCAGGCGGTAACGAAAAGGAGGGTGAGGGCGATGTTGCGATCAGGTGCCTCCGTCCCCTCGTAACCTGCGTAGATCGCAAGGCCCAGCAGAAAGAGACCGAACCCGCCACAAATGACGCGAACCGGCGCAGAGGTGATCGCCCGGCCGAAGCCGGGAGCCACCGGGCGCCAGGAGTCACCCTCATAGCGGGCCCGGCGCCAGCCCGCCGAGAGAGCGAAGAAAGAAACAACGAGGACAATCGAGGCTCCCCAGGCGAAGAGCCACGCCGGTATCGGTAGATCCTGCCCCGCTGAGAGGGCGTGTGCGAGGGGAAAACTCAGGCGCGTGCCTTCTCGACACCGTCGAGCAGCAGCCAGTTCGCCTTGAAGGCCTCCTCGGCCGCCTCGACCAGCTCGTCCTCACTGAAGTTGTTCATGTGACGCTCGATCAACTTGCGGCCCTCGGCTGCGTGATGGACGTCCATCTCCTCGTGGACGGTGAAGTAGAGGTTGCCGGGGGCAGCGTGGATCTCGTAGTGCTCGCCGAGACCTTCGGTCTTGGTCTTTGAGATTTCCGGCTGGCCTGACTCGATCGCGAACATCCGCGCCAACTGGCGGCCGAAACCGTCGGCCTTGGTCCAGGTCTCTACGCATTCGAGTGTCTCCGGGTTCGGCCGGGCACCGACGGTGCCGCCGACCGCGTTGACGAAGCCGTCCCACATGGCGACGTGCTCGTGCTCCTCGGCCGCATGAGCCTCGAGTCCGGCGCGCTCGGATTCGGGAGCCTCGGCAGCGATGTCGGCGCTCAGCTTGGCGATCGCCTCGGTCGCGTACCGGTACTGGCCGGAGTAATGGGCGAGTTCCTCACGGGTCAACTCTCCCTTCGACCAGCGCTGGTAAAAGGGGTGTTCCAGGACGTTGTACTCGGCCCGGGCCTGCTCGATGCGGTCCCACAGATTCGTGTTCACGAGTTTCTCTCCTCGTAGAGCTCATAGAGGGGGTGACTGAAGGCTGATCATATCCATACGATCACGCCATCCACCCGCTCCGAGACGACATAGCCGCGCCCGAGCTGCCCGGAAAAGCGACCTGGATCGGAAAAGACCCGGGGAAGATGCCCGTCCTCACCGCCAAGGGCCCGGTCCTCGTTCATTTCGTCGACTACAGCCAGCTCAACAGTGTCCGCACCCTCCCCTACCCGATCGAGTGGCACGAGCGTTACGAACC
>JRYG01011790.1_pt1 | contig 14410 bp, 10 predicted proteins | sample 235341 | NCBI WGS metagenome assembly JRYG01 (sample SAMN03074218, study PRJNA261478) | activated sludge metagenome | biome: Wastewater Treatment Plant; feature: Wastewater; material: Activated sludge; isolation source: activated biomass of a wastewater treatment plant treating hydrocarbon... ... | reverse complement strand
GGTAACCCGAGCCGGTGCCCACTTCCAGTACGGTACAGCGCTTCTGTACGTCGAGCAGCATAGTTTGGAAAGCCACGGTATAAGGTTGGGAAATAGTCTGATCTTCGCCGATAGGCAGGGCTTTATCTTCGTAGGCCAGTTCCTCGAATGCCTTGTCGAGAAAAAAATGCCGCGGCAGGGCGCCGATGGCCGCCAACACCCGTTCGTCGTCGATACCTTTTTTTCGGATCTCTTCCACCAATTGCCGGCGCATGCCTTTATGCCGATATGTATCTTCCACAATGCGCTTTTTTCAGGATGAATATAAGCAATTTATGCGGGGTATGCTATTTTTGTCGGAGTCAAAGATAAGAACATGGATAAAATAAAATTCGGTACCGATGGTTGGCGCGCGATTATTGCGCAAGACTATACTGTTGACAATGTAAAACGCGTGGCGGAAGGCACGGCCCAATGGCTGCTACAACGCGGCGGCAAGCAGGCTGTGATAGGCTATGATTGCCGTTTTGCCGGCCAGTTATTTGCCGAGACGACCGCCCGCGTGCTGGGCCAACACGGCATCAAATCGATAATGGCGCGCAGCTTTGTGTCTACGCCGATGGTGTCGCTGGGCGCGGTCAAACTCGGCGCCGATGTGGGTATCGTGATCACAGCCAGCCACAACCCGCCTTCGTATAATGGCTTCAAACTCAAATCAAGCCTGGGCGGTCCGATGGTTCCCGCCGAAGTTTCGGAGGTAGAAGCCCTGATCCCTGACAACTATTTAACGGCAACGCTGCCTGAACTGGCCGACCTGGAAAAATCGGGCCTGCTCGCGTATGTCGACCTCGAACAGCTCTACCTCGACCACGTGGCCGCCAATTTCGACCTTGACGCCATCAAACGCTCGGGCATTCGCATCGCCTATGACGCAATGTACGGCGCCGGACAAAACGCAATGCGCCGCCTCTTTCCCGACGCCGTTTTACTCCATTGCGATTATAACCCCTCTTTCAAAGGCCAGGCCCCCGAACCCATTCACCGCAACCTGCTCGAATTTTCCGAGTTGATACGCAAAGACGGCAACATACAACTCGGCATCGCCAACGACGGCGACGCCGACCGCATCGGCCTTTACGACGGCCAGGGCAATTTTGTGGATTCGCACCATATCTTGCTGCTGCTCCTATTATATATGTATAAATATAAAAAGCAAACCGGCAAGGTGGTGGTGACTTTTTCGGTGACCGATAAAATGAAAAAGCTGGCCCAACTGTTCGGACTGCCCGTGCAGGTCACGGCCATCGGCTTTAAATACATCGCCGAAATTATGGCCCACGAAGATATCATCACCGGCGGCGAGGAGTCGGGCGGATTGGCGGTAAAGGGCCACATCCCCGAACGCGACGGCATCTGGATCGGTTTGATGATCCTCGAATTTATGGCCAAAACGGGCAAGTCGCTCCAGGAATTAATTCAGGAGGTGTACGACCTGGTGGGCGCCTTCGCCTGCGACCGCGACGACCTGCATATCCAGGAATCGCAGAAACAGGCGGTTATCAAAGCCTGCAAGGAGTCGCCCTACACGGCCATCGGCCCCTACAACGTAGAATCGCTGGAAACAATTGACGGATTTAAATACAACCTGGGCAACGATACCTGGGTGATGATCCGGCCTTCAGGCACCGAGCCGGTGCTGCGCGTATACGCCCAGGCGCCTACGCTGGCAGAGACGCGCGTGGTGCTCGATGCTGCCCGGGCGACAATGGGCGTATAAATGCTGGATTCTGCGCAATACCATGCCGTTTTTGAACGCGAACTGGCGCGGCTCAACACCGCCCAGCGCGAGGCCGTAGAGCACATCGAAGGCCCGGTATTGGTATTGGCAGGCCCTGGCACCGGCAAAACCCACGTCCTGGCCGCCCGCATCGGTCGCATCCTCCAGGAGACCGACGCGCAGGCGTCGAATATTCTTTGCCTGACCTTTACCGATGCGGGCGTACACGCTATGCGCGAGCGGTTGCTGCAGTGGATAGGCCCCGAGGGCCATCGCGTACATATCTTCACCTTCCACTCGTTTTGCAACAGCGTCATTCAGGATAATCTCGAATATTTCGGTCGCAGCGACCTGGAGCCGCTCAGCGACCTGGAGCGGGTGGATATCATCCGCCAGATTCTGGACAATCTCGATCCCGGCCATCCGCTGCGCCGCCGCCAGGCGGACCCTTTTTTCTACGAGGCGCACCTGCATGACCTGTTCCAGCGCATGAAGGCCGAAAACTGGACAACGGAACTGGTAGACCGGCAGATCGACGTTTATCTCGAAAGTCTGCCCCGGCGTAAGGAATTTATTTACCAAAATAATTTTAAACAAGCCAAAAAAGGCGATCTCAAGCAAGCCAAAATCGACGAGGTCGTTGAAAAAATGGAGCGCCTGCGCGCTGCCGCCCGCCTGTTTCCCCAATATACGCAGGCGCTGCAACAAGCGCGCCGGTACGACTACGACGATATGATCCTTTGGGTGCTGCGCGCTTTTAAAGAAAATGAAGCGCTGCTGCGCGCCTATCAAGAGCAATACCTCTATCTGCTCGTCGACGAATACCAGGATACCAACGGCGCCCAAAACGAGGTGCTGCAGCAGTTGATCAGCTATTGGGACAGCCCCAATATTTTTATCGTAGGTGACGACGACCAGTCGATTTACGAATTCCAGGGCGCCCGCCTCAAAAACCTCATCGATTTTTTAGAACTATACCGCCGCGAAATCAAACTCGTGGCCCTCACCGACAATTACCGGTCGTCGCAGCATATACTCGACAGCGCCGGGGCATTGATTGCCAACAATGAAAAGCGGGTTGTCAACAGCCTCGATACGCCGGGCATCAGCAAAACGCTGCTGGCGCGCCACGACAGCTTTGCCGGCGTCCATTGGTTGCCGGAAGTAGTGAGTTACCCCAACCGCCTTCAGGAAGACGCCGATATTGCCGCCCAGATTGCCAAATTGCATGCAGACGGCTTTCCTTTAGAAGAAGTGGCGGTTATTTATGCCAAACACAAGCAAGCGCGGCGATTGATCGCTTTATTAGAAAAAAAAGGCATCCCCTACCATACCCGTCGCCGGGTCAATATCCTCGATTTACCGTTGATTGCCACGCTGCGCCAGATGATGGAATACGCCCAGGCGGAATTGTTGCGGCCCTACAGCGGCGAATACCTCTTGTTTCGGCTGTTACACGTCGACTTTACCGGCGTTTTACCCGCCGACATTGCCAGGCTTAGCGCATATTTGGCGGGGCTGACCGATCGAGCGGCCCCGCACTGGCGCGACGTTATCGGCGACGAAAAGCTGTTGGCGCAATTGCCGCTGCAACAACCCGGGGCTTTGCTGCGCCTGTCGGCCTGGCTTGAACAGTTGCTGTCCGACCTGGTCAACACCCCCCTGATTGCCTGGCTCGAGAGGCTGATAAACCGCAGCGGACTGCTGGGCCATGTGCTGCAACACTCCGACAAAGTGTGGTTGTTGCAGGTGCTGAGCACGTTTTTTGATTTTGTGCGCGATGAAAGCGACAGGCGCCCCCGCCTGAGTCTGCGCCGCCTGTTGGAAGTGCTACACCGCATGGACGACAACCGGCTGGCCATTGAACTCAACAAAAACGTGACGGCTGCGGGCGGCGTCAACCTGGTGACCGCTCACAGCGCAAAAGGCCTCGAATTCGAACGCGTTTTCGTTATCGATTGCGTAAAAGACCAGTGGGAGCCGCAGCGCCGCGGCAACGGCTACCGCTTCCCATTGCCGGACACCCTCACCTTTTCGGGCGAAGAAGACGCCCTGGAAGCGCGCCGCCGCTTGTTTTACGTGGCAATAACGCGGGCCAAATCGTTTCTGCACCTCTCATACAGCCGCCTCGACACCAACGAATCGCCCCTGGCTCGCACCCGTTTTATCGATGAACTGGTTGCCGCCACGGGCAGCGAGGCTGTTGAAAAGATCACAGACCCCGCCGTAGCCTTGGAGGCGCAATGGCTTCAACTACTGGAGGCCGACTTGCCCCGACTTCCCGAGCAGGAAAAAGCGGAAATCGACGCCCTGTTGGAGGGGTTCACGCTCAGCGTATCGGCGCTCAACCGCTTTTTGCGCTGTCCGTTGAGCTTTTATTACGAAAATGTGTTGCGGGCCCCCGTTTTACAAAGCGAGGCGGCCAGTTACGGCATTGCCGTTCACCAGGCTTTACAGCGGCTTTACGACCGCATGTCGGCCAGCTTCGATAAACACTTTCCCCTCGAAGAAGAGCTGGTGGGCTTTTTCGAACACGCCATGGAGCAGCAGCGCGGTTATTTTAGCCATAAAGACTGGGAGCGCCGCCTGCAGTGGGGTCGCCGCCACCTGCCGGCGTTTTACCGGCAGTACGTGACCCACGCCTACAAGCGCGTGCGGGTGGAGCTCAACATCAGGCGGGTGGAAGTTGAAGGCGTACCGGTGTCAGGGGTTATTGACAAGGTAGAATTGCACGACGGGTTGCGCACGGTGGTCGTCGACTACAAAACAGGCCGCCCCGATGCCTTGCGTTGGCGCCCCCCGACCGACAAGGCGCCGTATGGCGGGCCTTACTGGCGGCAACTGGTGTTTTATAAATTGCTTTATGAAGCCTACGACCCTGGTTCGCGCCGCGTAGAAGCCGGGCAGATCGTGGGGCTCGACCCTGATAGCAAAGGGCATTTCCCGGTGCACACAGTACAATTGGGCGGCGACGATGCCGCGTTTATGCGGCAGGTGATCGTCGATACCTATGATCGCATCCGTCGCCACGATTTCTATGAAGGCTGCGGCCGCCCCGATTGTGTCTGGTGTAGTTTTACACGCCGCAATACCCCTATTGATTCATTCGCCGACGCCGAAATTGAGGCGCTGGATGATTGATGGGTTTTTGCTGAACAAAAAAATGATCGCACAACTCAACATATGGCAGCTACTGGCGGGATTGGGCATATTCTTGCTGGGCATGAACAAAATCGAGCAGGCGCTGGAGCAACTGGCGGGCCGGGCATTCAAGCGTTTTTTGCGCAACTTCACCAACCGCGCCCTGAAAGCCATACTGGCGGGGGTAATCGTCACAGCTTTATTGCAGAGCAGCGCTGTGGTGAGCCTCATGGCCGTAGCCTTTGTAGGCGCCGGCATCATTGAATTGCGCAACGCCGTAGGCATCATCCTGGGCGCCAACCTGGGCACCACCTTTACCGGCTGGATAGTGGCCACACTTGGATTCAGCCTGCAGGCCGACAACCTGGCCCTGCCGTTGATTGCCATTGGCGGATTGATGCTGGCCTATTTTGGAAAACAAAAAAACATTCAGGAAACCGGGCGATTGCTGCTGGGTTTCGGCTTTATGTTTTTTGGGCTTTCCTTTATGAAAAGCAGTGTAGCGGGCTGGGCTGCGCAATTCGACATATCGCCGTTTGCCGAATGGTCGCCGTTTTTGCTGGCGCCCATCGGTTTTGCCCTGGCGGCGCTTATCCAGTCGAGCACGGCGGCCATGGTCATTGCGCTCAGTGCGCTCAGTGCGGGCATGCTCACCCTGGAAAGCGCGGCGGCTATGGCCATCGGCAGCGACCTGGGCACCACCATGACCGTATTGATCGGCGGTTTCAAAGGTTCGCCCGGCAAAAAACGCGTAGCCTTCAGCCATTTTTTCTTCAATCTGGTGGTAGACGCGATGGCGCTGACGTTCCTGTTTCCATTGTTGCAGTTGGTACAATGGATGATCGGCAATACCAACCCCCTGGTGACGCTGGTGGCTTTTCACAGCACCTTCAATCTGTTGGGCATCGCCATTTTTCTGCCGATATTGCCGCGTTATGCCCGATTCCTGGAAGGACGTTTTCTGAAAGGCGACCGCGACGTAGCGCGCTACATCCGCGAAGTGCCGCCTGCTGTGCCCGACGCGGCGGTGGAGGCTTTATTCAAAGAAATCAGGCATCTCCTCACCCGGGTTTTTGCCCTGCATTGGCGCATTTTGAAATTACCGCCCGAGTTATTGCCCGACAAAACGCATGTCAACATTCCCGCCCCTGAACAATACGAGGCGATCAAATCGCTGGAAGGCGAGATGATGGAGTTTTATTCACGCCTGCAGCAAGAGCACCTCGACAGGTCGGTTATTGATCAGCTGCACAACGCCGACGTGGCCATCCGCCATGCCATGGGCGCCGCCAAAGACGTCAAAGACATCCACCACAATTTCCACGAATTTGAAAAATCGGTCAACGACGATATTGCCGCCCTCATCCAGGTATTGACCGCAACCCAACAAGCCTTTTACCTCGAACTATTGCCGCTTTTGGAAAAACAACCACCCCGCGAGGAATTGTCAGCCAAACTCGAAGCCCTCAAACTGCTCGATAAAACCAATTACCACAATTTCATGCATCGCATGTACCCGCTGATCCAGCAGCGCAAATTTTCAGAATTGGAAATTTCCACGCTTTTTAATGTGAATAGAGAGTTGCACGCCGGCAACAAGGATTTACTGGAGGTGTTTGGGGCGTTGTATGTCGGGCCAAATGCTTCTCCGATTGGGCAACTGAGATAGGAATCTATACCGCACGCCGTCAAATCAACCCGACCTATCGGCACGGGACAAGTTGTGCATGATTTTTACGTCGCGCCCGAGCCCATGCTATACCATAAACATGGCGGCGGGAAGTATATCTTTCTAAAGTACTATTGTTAACCTGATTTACAATAAATTGAATCACACAATCGCTATAACGGTAATTTGTAATCAAGTCACCATAAACATCAAGCCATGAAAAAGACCATACTATGGCTATTGCCTGCTGTTATTTTGTATTCGCAAAAAACACTATCTCAACCCTGCAACGACTTAAACATCCAGCACCAGGCGGACATCGTTTCGACCTGTGGTAACATGGCAATGACCATGATCCACGATCAAAATAACCTGCCTTATCTATACATAGCCAATAAAGAAGCCGGATTGACCATATACGATATTTCAACTATTAATACGCCGACGCCGGTAGCCGAGGTACCCATTTCTTCCCTCGGCAATCTGGAAGTGATGAATCTCTACCAACATGGAGACTATCTATTGCTCGCATTGGGCAATCATTTCGCCAATAGCGGCTCAGCGGCAGGTATAGCAATTGTGGATGTTTCCAATCCGGAAATGCCCACGGTGACGGATCACTACTCGGCGCAGGGTACTTCGAGCGGCGCCGGCGTGGTAAAGGCGGAGGGCAATTATGCTTACCTTGGCGCTATGAAAAGCGGGCTGTTTGTATTTGATATTTCCGATGTAAATAACATTCAATTTGTTTCCCAATTTATTCCCGATATCGATTATCCGGTGGCCGATCCCAATCCCGATTTTTACAATGCCCGCGGCATGGAAGTAAAAAACGACCTCGTTTATTTGTGTTATGATGCCGGCGGTGTGCGCATTATTAATTGTAGCGATAAATTACATCCTGCGGAGACGGGCAGGTACGTCAATCCCATAATGTACCAACCTTTTAACCTTCCCCGCGCCTATAATAATCTTGTGTTGGACGATTCGCTGTTGTACGTCGCCGTTGATTATTGCGGTGTAGAAATTTTGAATATTGCCGATACGGCTAATATTTCACTACGTGGATGGTGGAACCCTTACAATTGTCCCAATAATAATTGGTACACAAGTCCCGTGCATGCCAACGAAATTCAATACGACAAAAACGGCAAAAAGCTTTTTTTGTCAACGGGTAAAAGCGATCTGTACGCGCTTGATGTGTCAAATCCATCTCAACCCGATTCTTGCGCTGTGTTTGGCGGTATTTCCAATAATATCGGTACCTGGGGAATTGGGTTGTGGCAAAACCAGTTATACCTTTCCTATATCTGCACCTTTGGCATTCCTTTTGCCTCCGATTGGACCGGCGTGAAAATACTTACCTACAATCCGGTTACCGTCGGCACGCAAGAGCAGACAGTGCAAGCTTCGATTTCCATTTATCCGAATCCGCTCCACGACGCTGCTACCATTGAGGCGCTATTCGAATTGGACCATGCGATGGTATCCATTTTTAACGCACAGGGACAGTTGGCAAAAAAGACATTTTTTTCAGGTCGTACCCACATCCTTTACCGGGATAATTTGCCTTCTGGTATTTATTTAATTCAAATTATGCAGGGGGACAAATTGGTAGCCGCCGAAAAAATATACTTCGCGCCGATGTAGATGGCGAAAACACAAGAGCATCGTAATTTTGGATAAAATGCAGTACCTGCTTACTTTCGTTGGTGTTTTGTAAATCCGCCCATTACCTGCTGCATAATTTTGATTTTAATAAAGCGTGGAACTGTTCTCAAAGAATAAATCAGAACTTTTGAAAGCAATCCGGGAATAACATTGGTTTGTTTGCCCAATGCGTTGAGAATAGGCGCCCCGATTTGTGCAGGCTGTAGTCCTTTTCCCATTTGCATATTGGCTCGTTGTCCGAAATTGCTATTAACGGGCCCGGGCGCTGCAGCTAAAACGGATACGCCAAAAGGTTTTAGCTCCACGGCCAATGCTTCGGCGAAGGATTGAATATATGCCTTGGAGGCGGCATAATTGGCCGCATAAGGCACGCCCTGAAAGGCGACTACCGAGCTGAGGAAAATAATTCCGCCACGTTTTTGTTGTTTAAATTTTTGTGCAAAATAATGTGTAAGCGACAGTACGGCTTCGCAATTTACCCTCAACATATTTATTTCTTCATGCAAAGAACTATCGGCGAACAGCCCCGATGTGCCGTAGCCTGCGCTGTTGATGAGCAAACCAATATTCAAACCCTGAGAAGCCTGAATAATTTTTTCGATGCCGGTAGTTTCTGAAACATCAGCTTCAACAATTATTATTTTAATATTGAATTTGCTTTTTAATTCGCGTTCAACATTTTTAAGTCGCTCCGGATTTCGTGCATTGATGACGAGATTAAATCCCGCTCCGGCCAGTTGGGTGGTCAATTCCAGGCCAATACCCGAAGATGCGCCCGTTACAATTGCCCAATCTCCAAAATTGGTTTTTATTCTCAATTTTTCTTTGGCGGATAACTGCATGTTGCGATTTATTTAGTGAAATGCAAAGTTGCAGGCGCCGCGATTGGAAAACGATAACAAATGTTTATAGTTTTCTACTTTGGGCAATACTTCATTAGTGTTGACCGGTTTATCTTTTTTTGATATCCGCTTTCTTCAACCTGCTCAAGTGAACAGGCGTAATTCCGAGGTATGATGCAATCATGTGTTGCGGCACGCGGTTATGAATATTAGGAAAAACTTCAGTGATGGTGTCGTAGCGTTCCTTGGGTGTACGGGCGTACATATTTTTGATGCGATTATCCTGATAGATAAAATAAAATTCGGCAATCAATCTTCCCAGGCGGTCGCCTTGTGTTAAGTTATTATACCCCCACTCTACAGCCGCGCGGGGCAACACCATAGTTTCCGTTTCTTCCAGGGCTTCCAGGGAATACAGCGACGGTTGTTTTAGCATAAAGCAGCTATAATCTGCAATAAATTGATTTTCCAAAGCAAAATGAATGCTGTGTTCGACGCCTTCTTTATCGCAAATAATTACCCTCACCAACCCTTTGCAAATAAAAAATATTTCATTCGGAACCACCTCGGGGCGGCTCAAAACTTCATTCCGCTTAAAAGTTTTGGGAAAGCAACGGCTTACAAACTCCTGTTCTTCCTCAGCCGTAATCTTTATCATTTGTTTAATGGCGGCAGTGAATTGTTGCATGTCTTTTTTTATTTACAAAAAATGGCGGCCTGTTGACTTAAACAGTTGTTCATGGCCAGTAAGTTAAGGTTACCCAGATTGACTTTCAAATTGTAGGAACCCTACCCGGTATTTTACTTTTTTCATCGCCAAAAAAGTAGCGAGCTTTCAAAGTTTTGCCGGCGCTGTTTGAGCCACAGGCTCAAGCCATCTCAAAGCTCCCCCGCGCACGGGTTGTGTAATGCTTAGAACCTATCCCAAAACCCCATCAGGGCTTGCAAGCGGGCCTTTTTTGCCTGTCCTGCGTTGCCAAAAAGGTCATATAGCAAAGGCTATACTCCCTTTTCGGCGCCTTGGTCAGACAAAAAACTCCTCGCTTTCAGCTACCTCCGGGGTTTTGAGATAGGTTCTAGGCAGCAATTATATATTTAAAGTAAGGCATGCAGGTAATTTGCCGTCTCTGTTAGTCCATTTTTTCTCAGTGCATCCAATACTTGGTATTCATCTAAATCGGGATTTCTTCGATTCATTACCAACTTTCTGAATGCTTCAATTGCTTTTTCATGATTCAAGTCAATAATATCGGTCAAAAAATCGTCAGCACTTTTTGCTGATATTCCATAAGGTGCAAGAAGTTGTTCTGGAAAATCCTTGAGGTTATTCGTGACAATTAAATTCGCATTTGCTTTTATGGCTACTGCCAAAACATGGCGATCTTTTGGGTCAGGCAAATGGAGTGAGTCGATAAGTATTTCGTAGTTGTTAACCAGAGCGTCGGGGAACGCTTTATTGGCTTTGTCAACTCTTTTTAAAATCTCCTCAGCGGGCACAGCTTTGCGCTCCATGATCTTCTTCCATTCATCAAAAATATGTATGCTCCATTTAGGCGTATACAATTCATAGTGGGCAAACCAGAATAGCAGATCACGTACCGCTATTGGGTATATTACATTTGTGTCGAGAACGCAAGTGAATTTAGTACTATGAATCATACAGCCCTAATTCTTCGTCTCCCTTCATAATTTCAATAAGAAGCGCTTCCCTTTCCTTCAACTGCTGTTGCTTGTAATTCATTAAATCTTCAAACTTAATACGTCTATGTTTGCCTACTTTAGTAAATGGTATTTCACCTGTTTCAAGTAGCTTAACCAGATGAGGTCTTGAGCAACCCAGCAATTCTGCTGCGGCTTGGGTAGTCATTTCCGTAGCAATAGGAATGATAGAAATGGGTTTCCCCTGGCTAGTTGCCTTCAGGATCTCCATCAAGAGTTTTAGCGCTCTCAATGGAATTTTGATCTTCTCTCTTGTTTCCTCTATCTCGATCTCAGGGTTATTGGATTTTAATTGTTCGAGCGTGGCACTCAGCGCATTGTATGACTCCATCGCCACTTCTTGTTCTTGTTTTGTAGGTCGCTTTATGTCGTTCAGGTAGTTCATATTGACTAGATTTTTATGGCCCATTACAATATAAACGAAATAAACGAAATGAAGTTTTCCGAAACACTCAATTTTTTGACCTTTGATAATGGGATGCCGCCCCCTTTGTTAAGCGCCGGGGTCTTTCATTCCGACCTGTTGGCAGGGACAAATTGTAATTGATTTTTCCGTCATGCTCGAACCCGGGTTACATCCAAAATCTGGCGGCGGGAGGTATAAAGTTTTTTTTGTTCAAAATTTATAACGCCTCCGGCGATGGAAACCTGTCTTTCAGCGCATCCAAATCTTTTTTTATCAATGGAATAAGTTCTTCGGCTAAGCGCCAGATTTGGGTGCTGCCGGGAAGGGGAGAATCTCCATCTTCTTCACAATTTTCTTTTGCATTAACACAAGCCGCTTCTATAGCTATAGGGTGAAAATCGGGGTTGAAGCCGCCTTTAATGATATTATGTACATAAGGCTTCCATTTGTTGCATTTATCGAGTTCAGCAAGTTCCGGTTTTGCTTTTGCTACATGAAAGTAGAGCCAGACTTCAAAACAGGGATTACTCTGAGCTACTTTCCAATGAGTTCGGCTATTACTATTACACTCGTTGCGCAATGCGCGTATTTGTTCTTTCCACCTATCCGTGTCTATTACAAACCAGACGAGGTCTTGATCCGGGTCGGCATCCAGCTCTTCTTCTTTGGCAAGTGCATTATTGATCAACTGCATCGGCGAGCTATTGCCGTCGGTATTTCCAACAGGGACTACTTTAACCCGCGATGAGAGGCCGTCAAAAAAGCGGAAGTACTCCGGTTCTCTGTTCTGTCCTTCGCAAACAATGATGAAGTAGAACGCATCCCGGAAAGATTCTTTCTTTTCATAAGAGAACTTAGCGGGCTTCGGCATAAGTATCCCATTTTAGATCCCTCAAATTGCCCATAAAAGGGATAGCTCCATACCGGCCATTCAGGTACCCTTTGCGAATATCAATCGTGTGGTGTTCTTTGAACTCGCTGAGGGCGTAGAGCTCCGTAGCGCCATCGGCTTTTTTCTCTGCAAACCAGATCTCGTCGGGCCGAAAGATGTCCTGATCGAGCAGATTGGATTCGTGGGTTGTGAAAATAAGCTGGCCTTTTGTAGTGGTATCTTGTGAGAATTTTCGCGCCAGCTCTTTTATCAGCAGTGGGTGCAGACTTCGCTCTATTTCATCTATCAGATAAACTTTGGGGGAGTAAATGGCGCCGTATAACGCCGGAATATACGCCAGTAGCCTTCTGGTACCGTCGGATTCTTCAGCGGCATAAAACCGATTGGCGCCGTTGTCTTCTCCATGAAGAAAATAAAGGCGTTTGGCAAATTCTTTATCGTCTTTTGAAGTAAATACGACTTGCTCAAACTGATTTCGAAAAGTAATTACCTTATCTGGATGGGCTTTTAATTCAGCACGAATTCGCGCTGATTCTTCGCGGTTGTCAACGCCAAAGTATTCCTCAAGGGACATATTGCTAACTTCTATTTTTTGAATTCCGGTTTTAAAAGAATTCATAATATCTGCAGAAAAGTTGGCAAAATGGGCGTCTTGTTCAATACTTAAGACTAACAATTCCGGGCTATAATGAGGAAAAATGATTACCAGGTCATTTTTAAACCAATCAAATGCTTTTTTATAAATATTAAACACGGGGTGTTGGCGCTTTTGCAAATAGTGCAATACCAACTCATCGCGTTCCAGGACTTCGCTTTGCAAAAATTCAGGATAGTTAGCTGCTATTTTATCCTTCATCACGTCTTCATGGAAGCTCAACGATAATTGCTTTTTATCAGCACTATCTTTTCGCAGAAAAAGCGTTACATCGTCCTTTTTCCCCAAGCCGGATATTTGCAGCTCTTCTTCAACGACAATGCCCTGGTTGATAGTAATACCGTAATAAAAAGGCGTGCCATCTTTGATAAATTCTACACCCAGGTAGACGTCCTTTTTGCGGCTTTCTGCGTCAAATTTGAAGACCTCGGTAATGAACTCGATAGGCAGTTGGCCTTCCGTGACAAAACTTCTAAGCAGGTCCAGCGACTTGATCAGGTTGCTTTTGCCGGCGCCGTTAGCGCCATATAAAGCATTAAGCTTAAGCACAGATACACTACCGGCTTCATACAAGTGATGCGGCATGCGGGTGGAGCGCCCCGGCAGCATGTTGAATTCCGTATAGTCTTTGAAGGAGAACAGGTTTTTTATGATGACCCTGATCAGCATTTCGTTATTTTTTCACGTAATATAGGCATTTTTTCGATTTTTTTGAATCAAATAGCATTTTTTCAATAATAATTCGTGATTTTTTCACGAAAAAAATAATTTAGACATTGGCTCGAGCTACAAAAGCCATCAGGCCGGATCTAGTCCATAAAGAAATTCCTGTCATACCCTATCCCTCCTCATTCCTCGAAACATACCATGCTACCAGCAGGGCCACCGCTGCGCTCAATGTAAAAGTAGCGGCGGCGCCGGCAACATACCAGACGAGTCCGGCCAGGCTACTGGCTAACAGGGCGCAGATACTTTGAAAAGCGGTGTAAGTACCTATGGCCGTTGCCGTATCTTTTTTTTCGGATATATTGGAAATCCAGGCTTTGGCGATGCCTTCCGTTGCTGCGGCATACAGCCCGTAGAGGAAAAATAGGCCGATAAATGCCGCCAGGGTATTGGCAAACGCCATACCCGCATACACGGCGGCAAACAGTAACAGTCCGCCAGCAAATACCCGTTTCATACCCCACCGGTCGGCAGCGATCCCCATTGGGTAGGCCGACAAAGCATACACCAGGTTGTAAAAAATGTAGATGCCGATCACGGCGGTATCGCTCAAGCCCGCCTCTTTGATTTTGAGCAGCAAAAACACATCCGAGCTGTTGAAAAGCGTAAACAGGAGCAGCGCCCCCGCCAGTCGGCGGTATGCTGCCGGACTATGCCGCCAGTAGCGCAAAAAATCCAGAAAGCCCGGCCTTTTTGCACTAGCGGTCCGCTCCTGTCTTTTTTCCCGAATAAAAAGGGTGAATGCAATGGCCAAAATACCCGGCAGAAAAGCCCAAAGGAAAAGTGCGCGGTAAGCGCCGGGGTTCATCGACAGAAATACCAGCGCCAACACGGGGCCCGTCACTGCGCCGAGCGTATCCATGGCGCGGTGAAAGCCGAATACGCGGCCTTTTGTAGCGGGGGTGGCTTCATCGGATAAAAGGGCGTCGCGGG
>JRYG01011545.1_pt1 | contig 14412 bp, 13 predicted proteins | sample 235341 | NCBI WGS metagenome assembly JRYG01 (sample SAMN03074218, study PRJNA261478) | activated sludge metagenome | biome: Wastewater Treatment Plant; feature: Wastewater; material: Activated sludge; isolation source: activated biomass of a wastewater treatment plant treating hydrocarbon... ... | reverse complement strand
CCCTCTAACCAGTAACCTTCTAACCCAGCAGAACTCATGAATCATCTCGACCTATACCACAACACTTGTTCCGAGTGCAGCCGGCTCATCACGGTGCGCTATTCCACGTCCTTTTCCCTGGGTATTCGCTTGTTTCACAAGCGTTTCCGGGCGCCGATCTACGGGATTTACGGATTCGTCCGTTTTGCCGACGAAATCGTGGACACCTTTCACCAGTACCGTAAAAAAGAACTGCTCGAACGGTTCCGGGAAGACACGCGCCGGGCTGTCGAAGAAGGCATCAGCCTGAACCCGGTGTTGCATTCCTTTCAGCGCGTGGTGCGGCAGTACAACATCGAGTGGGAACTGATCGATGCGTTTTTGCGCAGCATGGAAATGGATTTGGAACAAAGCGTTTACAACGAGGAAGGATACAACGAATACATCTATGGCTCGGCGGAGGTGGTAGGCCTGATGTGCCTGCGCGTCTTTTGCCAGGGCAACGAGGAACAATACCAGCGCCTGAAAACGCCGGCACGCCGCTTAGGCGCGGCCTTTCAGAAAATCAATTTCCTGCGCGACATCAAAAGCGATTTCGACGACCGGGGCCGCATCTATTTCCCCGGCGTGGACTTCCGCCGTTTCGATAACCTGGCCAAACAACAGATCGAAGCCGACTTCCAGGCCGACTTCCAGGCCGCACTCGAAGGCATCCGCCAATTGCCCGACGGCACCCGCTTCGGCGTTTACTTAGCGTATAAATTTTATACCCACCTCTTTTTGAAAATAAAACAAGCGCCCGCGCAACGGATCGCCCAGGAACGCTTCCGGGTTTCGGACAAACGGAAGTTATACCTGCTGTTCAGCTCGGCGCTCAAACACAGTTTCAATTTATTCTAATGCAGGAAAAACAGGCTGGGGCAACGCTCAAATCATTTTTGGTAGCCATACCTATTGCTGTCGTGGCCGTGCAGTGGCTGCTGTCTAAGTCGGTAATACCCGGCCTCCAAACCGAGGTATTTCAGGTCGCCCGTTTGTCCTGGCTTGAAACGCCGTATACTTACCTATATCTTCACATTTTTACTTTTGTGCCGGTATTTTTGCTCAGCTTCGACAAAAACGTACACTATTACACCCGCTGGCGACATCTGTTGCCTGCCATCAGCATAGTGGCAGCTGTTTTCATTGCCTGGGATGCGCTTTTCACTGCTCGCGGCGTATGGGGTTTTAACGATACCTACGTATTGGGCGTTCATTTTGCAGAATTGCCTTTGGAGGAGTGGTTGTTCTTCATCACCGTGCCCTTTGCCTGTGTTTTTATATACGAGTGTTTGAATTTTTATGTTAAAAAAGACTGGCTGGGGCCATACGACAAAGCCATCACTATTGGCCTGGCTGTTATATTATTGATCGTAGGCGGCCTTTACTGGCGGCAACTTTACACCGTATCGGCCTGTCTGCTTAGCGCGGCACTGCTGTTGTACCACCTCTTTTTCTTGCCTGTATCCTGGCGCAGTCGGTTTTACCTGGCATACGCCGTGAGTCTTATTCCATTTTTAATAGTAAACGGCGTACTCACCGGAGGATATACCCAACAGCCCGTAGTGCTCTATAATCCTGATGAAATGATCGGCCTGCGCATCACCTCCGTACCCATCGAAGATACGGCCTATGGCTTTTTGCTTATTTTTGGGGTAGTCACATTGTATGAAATTTTCAGGGGACATATCGGAAATAGTGCTAAGCCTGATTAATAATGACTAGTATTTACTACCAAAGCAAAACATATTTTTTTCCCTCCAGGTATAAAAAAAAGCTTGTATAACTTTTCACCAGGGCCAATCGTGCGCTGGGTCGGCTTATGGTCAAATTTCATCGTTGTGATGGATATACCGCATCCTTTTTCAAAAAGCAACGTTATATATACTGCAGAAAGCGGTTGAAAACCGGCGAGAAACGGCAAAACAGGCGCCGAATAAGGCTATAGGAGTTAATATTGATCTGAATCGTCATTCAAGTGGCGTTATCATAGTATTAAAGCCGGCAAGGAAAGTAGCTTGTTAGCATTTTTTTTTGCAAATTTGTAATAGCAAACCGGCATAAACGGAACAACATATACGAAACATGTATTTAGTACCATGAAACGCTTGCTGGCAGTAATAAGTGTGGCTGTGTTGATGGCGGGTTGCCGGCAGGAAACCGCGCGTTTGACGAATTACGAAATACAGGGCATTGATGTTTCGCACCACCAGTCGTATGTCAATTGGGAAGCCATAGCTGGTGAAGCTATTCAGTTTGCATTTGTGAAAGCGACCGAAGGCGCTACGCTCAACGACTCGTTGTTTTGTCACAACTGGGCAGAAATGAAAAGAGTGGGATTAAAAAGGGGGGCGTATCACTTTTTCCGTCCCACTGTAGCTCCGGTTGAACAGGCTCGCAATTTTGCCCGTATTGTTGAACTGGACTATGGCGATTTGCCTCCTGTACTTGACGTAGAAGTGATGGACGGCGTCTCCAAATTTGCCCTGATCAGCCGCATGCGCACCTGGCTGGCTTTCGTGGAAGCCCGTTATGGCATAAAACCCGTCATTTATACTAACCTCAAATTTTACAACCGCTATCTTGCCGGTCATTTTGACGAATACCCGGTGTGGATTGCCCGCTACAATACCCGCGAGCCGCGAATGGCCTGCGGCCGCGAATGGCAATTCTGGCAATACGGAAACCGCGGTCAACTCAATGGTATTAACGGCCCTGTAGACCTTAACGTATTTAACGGCACTGCCGGCGATCTCGAAATGATGTGCCTCAAGCCCTCGCCGGCGTTGAGTGGGGTGGTCGCTAAGTAGCGTCAACAAATCGTCGCATCCAATAAGGGGATTTTTCTCGGATATACGCTATTTTTGGCGCAAAAAACAGCCATGAAGTACATAATTGGCATTAGCGCATTTTTTCTGCTCCTCGCTGCCTGCGGCCCAAAAGCCGACCAACTCAAAGTCGACATCGAAGCTGTCCGGCAACAATTGGCCAAATCGACGACTTTCCCGCTCGATTCTACACTGACAGCCCAGCTAATCGAAAAAAGCATGGCCTACGCCGACCGCTTTCCGGAGGATACGGCCTCGGCCCGATTTTTGTTTCAAGCTGCCGAAGTATCGAAGGCCGTCGGGAAATACGACCAGGCGATTCAGTTGTGGCGACGGGTAAACGATTCCTATCCGAACTATGCCAAGGCGCCTGAGTCGCTTTTCCTCATCGCATTTACCTATGATAATGAGGCTAGCGACAAAGAGAAGGCTAAAGAAAGCTATCAGGCTTTTATTGATAAATACCCCCAGCACGAGCTCAACGACGACGCCAGGCAATTGCTCGACTATCTCAAAAGCGGTAAAACCATTGAAGAAATCATGAAAGAATTTGAGCAGGCGGCCAAAGACTCCCTGCAATAATATGCAAGTACAAATACAATCCTTTTTGGACCATTTGGGCGAAAGCGCCGCAAAAGGCACTTTCGTAAAACTCACTTTGAGCAAACCGGCCTCCAAAAGCGGCGAACTCCACAATGTCTATGCCCGTTTGGTAGAAATCAAGGGGCAACTCAACTTGTCTTTTACCCTGCGCTATGCCCGCCGCGATGAAACCAAAAATTACTTGCCGGCAGAAGCTGTCAAAATTGTAGGCGACTGGTTAGGCAAGGATTTTCTGCAGGGCGATTTGTATACCACAGAAAAGGATTATTTTATTCAATACAATAAAAAAAGGGAAGTCAAACTGCGCACTGCCGCACCCAGCCATACTGCCGCCCCAAATGCAGGTCACGACAAAGCCAAAAAGCGGCTTATTACTGCTGATACGGCTAATTATCTGCACTTGCTCGGCGTGGCCAATGCAGACGGCACAATCAAAAAAGAAGGGCAGAAGAAATTCAGGCAGATCAATAAATACATCGAAATTATCGATAGCCTGTTGGCACAACAGCCCCTGCCCCCCAAAGCGCATATCGTGGATATGGGCTCCGGCAAGGGCTATCTTACTTTCGCCTTGTACGACTACCTTACCCGAAAACTGGAGTTGGACATAGAAATGACGGGCATAGAATTGCGCCCCGCACTGGTAGATCTCTGCAACGATATAGCTTCAAAATGCGGGTTTAAAAACCTCCGTTTCGCAGCGCAGGATATTCGCGACTACCAGCCCGGTCGCATCGACATGCTCATTGCGTTGCACGCCTGCGACACAGCGACTGATGAAGCCATTGCCAAGGGCATTTTGTCCGATTCGGCGATCATCGTTGTAGCGCCTTGCTGTCACAAACAAATCCGCAAAGAAATGCACAGTCATGGCGATATGCAAGCCATCCTCAAACACGGCATTCTGGAAGAAAGACAGGCTGAACTCATCACTGACGGATTGCGCGCCTTATTGATGGAAGCCAACGGCTATTCTACCAAAGTATTCGAATTCATTTCTACCGAGCACACCAGCAAAAACCTCATGATCACCGGTCTGCGCGCCAAAGCACAGCCCGAGGCGCTGGACAAAGTAACGGCTATCAAAAAAACTTACGGTATCAAACGCCACTTCCTGGAGACGCTGCTAACAACTCCTTCATAATCAGGCTCATCTTTGGTTCGGCGCTTGCAGCTACATTAATCACGTCTTCCACCGACGTCTCCTTGATATGATCCAGCGGGTAACACTGGTTCGTGATCACTGAAACTACGAACAGGCGCAATTCCATATGGCGCGCCACTAACACCTCCGGCACGGTAGACATGCCCACCATGTCGCCGCCGATACGGTGGATAAACTCGTATTCTGCGGGAGTTTCCAGATTGGGGCCGGGCAACGCCAGGTAAACGCCCTGATGGGCTCTGATGCCGTGTTTTTGGGCCAGACTGAGCGCTTTGGCGATGAGTCCTTTGTCGTAGGCATTTGACATATCCGGGAAACGGGGCCCGAGGCGTTCGTCGTTGGGGCCGCGAAGCGGATTGTCGGGGTGCATGTTGATATGGTCGCGAACAAAAACCAGGTCGCCGGCGTGAATATGGGGGTTGGTACCGCCGGCGGCATTCGAAATAAACAATTGTCGAATACCCAGGAATTTCATCACCCGTACTGGGAAGGTGATCTGTTGCATTGTGTACCCCTCGTAATAGTGAAAGCGGCCTGCCATTACCACCACGGGGTGATTTCCGAGGCGCCCGAAAACCAATTTGCCTTTATGGCTTTGCACCGTCGAAACCGGAAAATGGGGGATATTTTGGTAGGGAATTTCCACATCTACCGCTATCTCGTCGGTGAGGTTGCCCAGGCCGGTTCCCAGGATAATGCCCGTATCGGGTTGCATTTGCGTTTGTGAGCGCAGATAGGCTACCGCCTCCTGAATTTGATCGTACAACATGAGAATAGAGCTGTTTTATGTCATTAATAAAACGCGAATCAGCATAATCACTCCAAATATAATAAGCGAAGCGCCCGACAGGCGGCGCAGCCAGAGAAAATGCTCGGGGCGAAAATGGCGGCTAATTTTTTTTGCGCCTACTACTTTCAAAAAGTCGGTGCACATAATCGTGCCCATAATCCCGCTAAAAAAAAGCATAGCCTCGTGGATGTTCAGGTTGTTTTCCACAATAGAAATACCCGATACGCCTATCCAGAAAAAGAAAGTAAACGGGTTGACCGTATTGATCAAAAACCCTTTGCCCCAAAGCGCCGGCATCAAATTTTTGGGTTGTGTTATGTGCAGGGTATCCTCGGCAAGCGACTGCGGCTTGGAGAGCAGGGCGCCCAACCCGAAGCCGGCCAAGGTAATACTGCCGCCAATGCCCAGATAAAGCGTAAATGCCGGCGAATTGGCGATATGTTTGATTTGAGCTAGCCCGAGATAAACTGCGGCAATAAACAAAATATCGCTGATCCAGATGCCCAGGCCGACCATCGTGCCGCCTCTGACGCCGAATTCGGCGCCTGATTGAACCAACGCAAAAAACAGCGGACCCACCAAACAACTCAACATCAGCCCCAGCTTAATGCCATCCCATAATGGAAACATGCTCATACCATGCGCAGATTATTGCGATTTGCAGAATTTAAAGGATAATGAGTGTTGATAACAAAAGATGTATTGTCTGTTGTTTTTTCGTAGCCTTAAAATTACAAAATATAGCTCGCTTTCGTCCAATGAGTTTAATCAGCACTAAAAAGCGGGTGAAAATATAGACATACCAAACAGAGCTTGTTATTTTTGCGCGCGATTGCAACGGCTGAAACTTATAACTCTAAAAAGCCGTTAACCTATGAACCATTCAAACCTCCGAGGTGATGAACAACGAGCTTTTTATATATAACAGCTTTTCCCGGGAGCGGGAAAAATTCGAACCCCTTCATGAAGGCCACGTAGGTTTGTATGTTTGCGGACCTACCGTTTACAACGATGTACACCTCGGCAACTGCCGGACTTTTGTGTCGTTTGATATTGTGTATCGATACCTCACACATCTGGGCTACAAGGTGCGCTATGTGCGAAACATCACTGATGTGGGTCACCTCGAAGGCGATACAGACAGCGACGCCGAAGACAAAATATCCAAAAAGGCCCGTTTGGAGCGGCTGGAGCCCATGGAAATCGTCCACAAATACACACTGGGCTTCCGCGACATCATGCGCTTGTTCAATACCTTGTCGCCCAACATAGAACCTTCTGCCACCGGCCATATCATTGAGCAAATAGAGATGGTTAAGCAGATATTGGACAACGGGTTCGGTTATATACAAAACGGGTCGGTGTATTTTGACACGCCCAAATTTATCAAAGCTTACGGCGTTTACGGCAAATTGTCGGGCAAGCAGGTAGAAGAATTGTTTACCGAAACGCGCGACTCCCTCAAGAAGCAAGACGAAAAAAATCATCCATCCGACTTTGCCATTTGGATAAAAGCCGACGAGAGACATCTCATGCGCTGGCCTTCGCCCTGGTCGGTAGGCTTTCCGGGGTGGCACCTGGAATGCTCGGCCATGAGCACCAAATACCTCGGCGCCCAGTTTGATATTCACGGCGGCGGCATGGACCTCCAGTTTCCGCACCATGAAAACGAAATAGCTCAGAATTTTGGGGCTTGCGGCTGCATGCCGGTGCGTTATTGGATGCACGGCAACATGCTTTTGCTGAACGGCCGAAAAATGTCAAAAACCCCCGACCCCGTCACCGGCAAATCAAATTCTATTTTGCCGATGGAATTGTTTACGGGGCAAAACGAAATTTTCAGCAAGGCTTATTCGCCCATGGCGGTGCGCTTTTTTATGCTGCAATGCCATTATCGCAGTACGCTCGACCTTACCGATGCTGCGCTACTAGCCGCTGAAAAGGGGTATCGCCGGCTGATGGATGCCTACAAGGCACTGCAACAATTGGAAGCCCCCACCAATGCAGAGGCCGCTCAGCTCGACCACGAAATCAATACATTGATCGACCAGGCATTCGAGGATATGAACGACGATTTCAACACCCCGAAAGCTTTGTCGCGCTTGTTTGAGCTTGTGGCTACCATCAACGGCATCAAAGACGGGCACCTTCCCGCCGATCGCTTATCGGCAGCTACTTTGCAGCGCTTGAAGACGGTATTCCGCGAGTTTATCTTTGATATTTTCGGATTACTCGACGAGCACGATGGCGGCCAGGACGGACAAACCGTCGACGGACTGATGCAGTTGATCATCAATATCCGCAAAGAGGCCCGGGAACGCAAAGACTGGGGCACGTCCGATCAAATCCGCGATGCTTTGAAGGACCTTCAGATCCAGCTCAAAGACAGCAAAGAAGGTACTACCTGGGCTAAGGACAGCTAAACCGGCGCTTTTTATTTAGTCATAAAGCGGTACATCGTCAGTTGGTGGTAAGTGCGTTTTGGGCGCAGGATTGTGGACGGAAACGACGGTTGATTAGGGCTGTCGGGGAAGTGTTGCGCTTCGAGGCATAAGCCGCCGTGTTTGACATACGTCCGGCCGTTTTTACCTTTCAGGCTGCCATCCAGAAAATTGCCGGAATAAAATTGCACTCCCGGCTCGGTAGAGTACATCTCCATCAGCCGCCCGCTTCCGGGGTCGTACAATGTAGCGACCAGATTAAACTCCTTGTAGGCTTTTTTGATCACAAAATTGTGGTCATATCCGCCCGCCACCTTGTCGAGGTCGCGGCCTATCGGCTTTGGTTTTGTGAAGTCCATCGGTCCGTTCTTCACTTTTAGTTGTTTGCCGGTGGGGATGAGCAGTTTGTTTACGTCGGTATAGCGGATAGCATTTATCATCAGAATATGGTCTCTGATCGTTGGCGTATTGCCGGCGCTGAGGTTGAAATACGTGTGATTGGTAAGGTTCACCGGTGTTGGTTGGTCGGTATTGGCCTTATAAGTAATGGTGAGATCGTTGCGTTTGTGCAGGGCATAAGTTACCGTCGCATCGAGGTTGCCGGGGAAGCCCTGTTCGCCGTCTTTACTCATGTAGTGCAGCTGCAGGGAAACCGACGAGTCGGAAATCTGTTCTTTGGCGTTCCATATCACCTTGTCAAAACCGCGAATACCTCCGTGCAGGGTATTGCCGTTGTTGTTGAGCGGCAGTTGGTAGGTTTTTTTATTCAAAACAAAACGGCCTTTGCTGATACGATTGGCATAGCGGCCTACCAGGCATCCAAAGTAAGGATTATCGGATTGCAGGTAACCGCCCAGCGAGTCGAATCCCAGTGCAACATCGCCGGGATAGCCCTGCCGGTCGGGCACAATCAGGTGTGTAATAGCGCCGCCGTAGTTGGTGATATGCACTTCCATGCCATTGGCATTGGCCAGCTTGAATAGCCAAACGGTGGTATCATTGATCTCGCCGTAGGGTTCTTTGCTGATAGAAAAACCGCTGGCTGTCAGTACGGCGGGAGTATTGGTTTGCGATGACCGGTTGCCGCAGGCTGCCAGATACGATAAGGTGAAAAGCATTCCAACGAATTGGAATAAATGACGAGTCGCTTTCATACATACAGGAATCTTGAGTCAAGATAGCGACTTCTTTTGAGTTGCTGCATTTTTTAAAAATGAATCCTGCGGGAAAACCTGCACAAGGGCTACCTTTACGGGCAAAACAACCGTATGAATATCCTGTTGCTTGGTAGCGGCGGTCGGGAACACGCCCTGGCCTGGAAAATGAGGCAAAGCCCCCTGTGTGATAAATTGTTGATCGCCCCCGGCAATGCGGGCACTGCCGGCGTAGGGAAAAATGTGCCGATAAACCCCAATGATTTCGAAGCTGTGGCGCAATTGGTTAGTCGCGAAGACATAGACCTGATCGTAGTAGGCCCGGAAGAACCGTTGGTAAACGGCATCTACGATTATTTCAAAAAACATCCCACACTGGATCGTATTCCCGTCATCGGACCGTCGCAGCAAGGTGCGATGTTGGAGGGCAGCAAGGCATTTGCCAAGGCGTTTATGCAGGAATTTGGCATTCCGACTGCCGCATATCGCGAATTTACACTCGACAATATCGATGAGGGCATCGACTACATTCGCCGGCAAACGCCGCCGGTGGTGTTAAAAGCCGACGGGCTGGCGGCAGGGAAGGGGGTGTTGATTTGTCAGGATATTGAAGAAGCCGTGACCGAATTTAGTGCCATGTTGCAGGGCAAATTTGGCAGTGCAAGCAGCCGGGTTGTTATTGAACAATTTCTGAACGGCATTGAGTTTTCGGTTTTTGTGCTTACTGACGGTAGAGATTACAAGATACTGCCGGTTGCCAAAGATTATAAGCGCGTGGGCGAAGGCGATACCGGCCTGAATACGGGCGGTATGGGCGCCGTATCACCCGTGCCTTTTGTCGATGAGGCCCTGATGGAAAAAGTTGAGACGCGCATCGTGAAACCTACAATTGAGGGTATCGGCCGTCGTGGTTTTGCTTATGAAGGCTTTGTGTTTCTGGGTTTGATACTGGTGGGCGGCGATCCCTACGTCATTGAATACAATTGCCGCCTCGGCGATCCTGAAACAGAAGCCGTGTTGCCTCGTCTGCAAAGCGATTTGGCGGCGCTGTTCAAAGCCTTGGCAGAAGGCCGCCTCAAAGACACTATTATCGACCAAGACCCCCGCGCTGCTGCTACCGTCATCCTGGTTTCGGGCGGCTATCCGGGGGATTACGAAAAGGGCAAGCTCATTTCGGGATTGGCGGATAACGGAGACAGCCTGATTTTTCACGCGGGTACCCGCCTCGATGAGTCGGGGGTATTGGTCACCAATGGGGGCAGGGTAATAGCCATCACCTCCTACGGCGATAATTTCAGAGCGGCGTTGGCAAAAAGCAACAATATTGCGCAGCAAATTCAATTTGAGGGTAAATACTATCGCCGCGACATCGGCTTTGACCTATGACCTACACCACCGATACTATCGCAGACATTCTCGGTGCGGAGACACTGCAGGCTGCGCCATCGGAAAGCCGGATCACCCACTTGCTTACCGACAGCAGGCATGTGATGTTTCCTGATAGTGCGGCATTTTTTGCGCTGACGGGGCAACGGCACAACGGGCATCGGTTTTTGGAGGAATTGTATGCCGCCGGCGTGCGCTGTTTTGTGGTTTCGGAAACCGTTGATGCCCAATTGTACCCCGGAGCTGCGGTATTGCGGGTGGCCAACACCCTTGACGCGCTTCAAAAGCTGGCCGCTTATCATCGTCGGCAATTTGAGTTGCCCGTCATAGGAATAACGGGCAGCAACGGCAAAACCATCGTTAAAGAATGGCTTTACCAACTGTTGCACGAATCATTTCAGATCGTGCGCAGTCCGCGTAGCTACAACTCGCAAGTGGGCGTACCCTTGTCGGTGTGGCAGATAGACGGGCAGCACCAACTGGGCATCTTTGAAGCGGGTATATCGAGGGTGGGCGAAATGGCCAAAATTGCCCCCATCATCCATTGCTCGATTGGCGTATTCACCAACATCGGCGAGGCCCATAGCGAGGGTTTTGCCGATATGGAAGAGAAACTGCTGGAGAAGCTCCAGTTATTTGAACATGCGGAGGTTATTGTATATTGCCGGGATAATGAGTTGGTAGACATTCATATGCAGGCGTTGCGCAAACGCCTTTTTTCATGGTCGCGTCGGCACGAGGCCAATTTGCGGATCGAGCAGGTAGTAACAGATAGTGCGGCCCAGGAAACCCGTATATCGGGCTGGTATAACGCACAACCGGTGCGTCTGGCTATACCCTTTGTAGATCCTGCGTCTATTGAAAATGCCATACACTGCTGGGCTGTCATGTTGTTGATGGCCATAGCACAGCCGGATATAGAAGCCCGTATGCGGCAACTGGAGCCGGTAGCCATGCGTCTTGAGTTAAAAGAAGGTATCAACGGCTCGACCATCATAAACGACAGCTACAATTCTGATTTGACTTCGTTGGCCATAGCATTGCAGTTTCTGGCACAGCAGAGTGGGCAGCAAAAGCGAACCTTAATATTGAGCGACATATTGCAGAGCGGGCAAGACCCGGCGCAGTTGTATGCCGAGGTGGCCCAACTGCTGAAAGCGCAGAAGGTCAACCGGTTTATCGGCGTCGGTTACCTGGTAGCACACGTCAAATTATATGTGCCGCCGAACATCGAGGCCTCCTTTTTTGCAACCACGGAAGAATTTTTGGCGACGATGGATCAGATGAGTTTCCGGCAGGAGTTCATATTGCTAAAAGGCGCCCGCAGATTTGCTTTCGAGCGAATTGCTTCCCGGCTCTCGCGAAAAGTGCATCGCACCACGCTGGAAGTAGATCTCAACGCCATGGCCCACAACCTCAATGCCTATCACCGCCTTTTGCGACCGGGTACCAGGTTGATGGCTATGGTAAAAGCGGCAGCATACGGAAGCGGTAGTGTAGAGGTGGCGCGTTTGTTGGAATTTCACAAAGTAGACTATCTCACCGTAGCATACACCGACGAAGGCGCCGAATTGCGCCAGGGCGGCATTCGGCTGCCCATCATGGTACTCAACCCGGAGGAAGAGGCCTTCGATAGCTTATTGCGCTACAATCTGGAGCCCGAAGTATATAGCGTTGAGCAACTCAAACAGCTGGCTCGTTATGTGCCTGAGCGGGAAAACCCGTTGCCCATACATGTCAAATTCGATACCGGTATGCATCGCCTTGGGTTTGAGCCGTTACATTTTGAAGAATTGGCGACTATTTTGCAATCCAACCCACAACTGCGCGTGCAGTCCATGTTCTCTCACCTGGCAGCCAGTGAAGCACCTGAGCACGATGCGTTCACCCTTTCGCAAATAAAGGCTTTCGAATCGTATTGCCAATGGCTGAGCGATAGCATAGGCTATAAGCCCTTGCGTCATATACTGAATACCAGTGGCATCTCGCGGTTTGCCGACTATCAGATGGACATGGTGCGGGTGGGAATAGGTCTGTACGGTGTTGATGCCAATGCGGAGATGCAGGCACAGCTCAAAACCGTGCTCACGCTCAAGGCTTCTATTTCGCAGATCAAAACGCTAATGCCGGGAGAAACGGTAGGTTATGGTCGAAGGGGGGGCATTTCAGTACCCTCTCGAATAGCCACCATTAGTATCGGGTATGCTGACGGGCTGCTGCGATTGGCAGGAAACGGGCGCTTCAGCGTATTGGTTGGAGGGCGGCGCGCACCCATTGTCGGAGGGGTATGTATGGATATGTGTATGGTAGATGTGACAGATATACCCCAGGCACAGGTAGGCCATGAGGTCGTTATTTTTGGCGATTCACCCCGGGTAGAGGAACTGGCTGCCGCATTGCAGACCATTCCTTACGAAGTCTTTACAGGCATTTCGCCACGGGTGCGGCGGGTGTATGTACAAGAGTGATCACGGTTTCACGGGAAACATACCGAGCCGCTCTCCGACGCATTGAATAGCCTTTTTAACCTCGTCCTGTTGCTGTTTGGACAGGGTAAGCGTTCGCTTTTGTTTTTTATATTCGATGCGAATTTTTTCAATATTGTAATAAACGAGCTTGCTAAAAAGGTCGAGCGAGGCCACGCAGGTATGGGTATAAATCCGCATATTCGTTTTTTTGTCGAATGTACCGCTATCGGGCACATTGTATAGTCCGATCACCTCGCCATTAGACAATCGAATTAGCACGTTGAAGCCCACGTCGATGTATTCATAGTTGTATTCGGCGATAGCCAGCGTAATAAAAAAGCAGTTGATACTATCGTTTTCGGTATAGCTGAAAATCAGCTTTGCTTCTTCGACCAGTTTGGGCCCGTCAAGTGTTTCAAACTTGCTAGGGATCATATAGCCGATATTCACCGCTTTGGCGCTGATCAGGCGGGTACTGTCAAAATCATCGACAACATCAACGGCCAGGTCGCATTGAGCCAAGAGGCCAGAGGTAAATAAAACAAGGGAAATCCACAGCAACACTAATTTTTTCATTCAGCCACTTTTTATGCGATAATAGTAAATCAGTATACTGCAAAAATAGGACAAAATCAGATTGGGTGTTTTAAATAAACGCTTATCATTAGCGGTAAAGTACAGGCTACATGAAGCCGTATTATTAATTTTGCCCTTCCAAATATTCCCAATTCAGGCCAGAAAGCATAACTTCACGCGTCTTTTTCAACAACCTCATTGTCTAACATTTATAAACTATAAGTCCATGAAACGCAATTTTATTTTTATGCTCCTGTTGTCCGGGGTGTTATTTGCAGGCTGCAAGCGAGATGGCGGCGATGCCGGAGGGCAGACAGCTCAGGGCGGTGCTGATTCTACCGGGGTATCGGTAAGCTCGAGCACCAATTCAACAGATCCGGAAGGGCCCAGATTCGAGCCTGCCGATCCCAAGAAGTTCAATGAAGCGGCGCCTCGTTTGCTGGGCAAAGGTATGGCTGATGCGCCTACGATTGAGAACCCGCAGTTGGCGGCTTTCCTGCGCAGTTTTGACAAAGACGCCAAAGGCGACGATTCAAAATACGCTTATAATCAGGTAGACCTCAACGGCGACAGAAGCGTGGAGTTTGTTGTAGCGCTTACCGGTCCGAAATACTGTAAAGCCGGTATGTGCCGGGTATTGGTATTAAATCCCAATGCAAGCGGTTCTTTTGACATCCTCGCCGATTTTGGCCAGGTGGTTTTCCCGGTGAGCATGCCCGAAGATCGCACGAACGGATGGTATCACCTTATTACCCAAGTGGCTGAGGGGCCTTTTACAATACACACCTATCAGGATGGCAAATACGTGGCTACGCCCGATACCTGGAATGGCGAGAAAGCCGTAACGGTTTGCCTGGTTACTGCTGCAACCAGTACGTTGAAGTTCGCCAAGTGATTTTTAGTTTATAAGTTTATGGGTTTGGAGGTTTATACATTTCCAGGTTGCCAGTCTAAACCCATAAACTCATAAACCTCCCGTCTTC